>ERZ1034680.227-NODE-227-length-36224-cov-23.933396_pt1 | contig 36224 bp, 48 predicted proteins | sample MGYA00520639_ERZ1034680 | MGnify/ENA primary metagenome ERZ1034680 (study PRJEB33766, sample SAMN09781760) | gut metagenome | biome: gut microbiome | host: Homo sapiens | place: Madagascar | study: EMG produced TPA metagenomics assembly of the PRJNA485056 data...
GTGCTGTGGGATACTGCAAAATATATACGCCGTATGGAGCTGCGTATGAAAGAGCGTCCCCACACATGCAGGTTGGAGTCTGTTATTTATGAGCATGCGACCCATTTCGTTTTTCCGGAGAGTATGTTAAAGACGATGCTGCCAATTGGTTCTGGAATCTTTATGAAACTGGCATTTCAGGCGGCAAGAAAGTATCCGAAAGAATGTCAGGGTGCACGGATGGATATTGACCAGCGGGTGAGAAATGCTGTTGCTGAATGGAAGAGTACAGAAAGATAGATTAAAATAGATAGAAGGTATCAGAAAAATGTTATTATTGTTGCAAAATGTATTGTAGTAGCAGTCATTCGATATAAATGTTAGAAGAAGATGTCCGCGAAAAGTATCTTCATTTTGAACCCTGAGCGGAAGCCTATCCGCATAGTTTTTACTGATATCAAATATCTGCTCAATCTGCTGTCTTGTATAATAAGTCGGCAGTATTTTATCAACTGCATAGAAATGTGAAAATACACATAAAATAGTAATGGATATTGATTAAATAAATCCTAGATGATATAATTTAATTACTAAAAAGTGTGTAAATTTACAAAAACAAGGAGTTGAACTCATGGAGATTAAAAGAGATGCATACCTTGAACAGTTAAAGATAAGAAAAGATAATGGGATGATAAAGATTATCACGGGAATCAGGAGATGTGGGAAATCATTCTTGTTATTTGTATTGTTTAAGAAATATTTATTAGAGAGTGGTGTAGATAATGAACATATCATTGAGATTGCTTTGGATGGCATTGAAAATGAGGAGCTGAGAGATCCAAAGAAGTGTTACCAGCATATTAAATATGTAATGAAAGATGACCAGAAATATTATCTGCTTTTGGACGAAGTACAATTTATGTCACGATTTGAGGAAGTGCTGAATAGCCTGCTTCGAATCAGCAATATTGATGTATATGTGACTGGAAGTAACTCTAAGTTTTTATCCAGCGATATTGTAACTGAATTTAGAGGCAGAGGAGATGAGATAAGAATATATCCGTTGTCCTTCGCAGAGTTCTATGCGGCTTTCGATGGAGATTATGATGATGCTTGGGAGGAATATATGATATATGGTGGTTTACCACAGGTGCTACAGTTTTCTGTGGAACGCCAAAAGGCTGAGTATCTAAAAAACATTTTCACAAATGTTTATATTAAGGATGTTGTAGAACGAAACAAGCTGCGAAATGTTGATGAGATTGATACTTTAGTAGATATCCTTGCTTCTGCGATAGGAGCTCCTACTAACCCAACTAAAATATCAAATACGTTTAAAAGTGAACGAGGCATCAATTATAGCAATAAGACCATATCCAACCATATAGATTATCTTGTGGAGGCATTTTTGATTTCTAAAGCTGACAGATATGATATTAAAGGTAGAAAATATGTGGGAGCAAATCTGAAATACTATTTTTCAGATGTGGGACTCAGAAATGCAAGATTGAATTTTAGACAGCAGGAACCTACTCATATCATGGAAAATATTGTTTACAATGAGCTGCTTATCAGAGGTTATAATGTGGATGTTGGTATTGTAGAGGCGTATGCGAAAAATGATGAAGGAAAAACAACTCGAAAGCAGTTTGAAGTTGATTTTGTAGTCAATCAGGGTAGTCAGAGATATTATATTCAGGTTGCTTATGATATGACCTCTGAGGAAAAGCAGAAGCAGGAATTTAATTCATTTAGAAATATCCCTGATTCATTTAAAAAGATCGTGGTAGTAAACGGAACAAAAAAGCCTTGGAGAAATGAGGAAGGCTTTGTAATCATGGGAATGAAGTATTTTCTGCTTAATGCGGATAGTTTGGAGTTTTAGAAATATTGCTGGGATATCGCCAACGAAAAGTAATTATAGATAGTTTACTTGACTTTGCAAGCTATGCATTTTATTACATCAATATAGAAGTAACTTATGAGTTACTAACTTTAGAGTAGAGAAATTAAAATCGGAAGCTACAGATTGGAGCATTATGAGAGCAGAAGAATTATGGAAAGCATATTGCGAGAAAGAGAATATAGATATTGATACTCCTTATGAGGCGTGGGGATTTGGAGATGCACCTGATCAGCTTTTATAATAGTGTCATTATGGTATAATAGAGACATACAAATCGGGATTTGGAAGGGGGTACTGCTATGTTGAGAAAGTTAAATAGTTTTTTAAACATCGTTATTGGTTCATTCATAGGAGTTTTCATTGGGTTCGGGATTTATAAGTTCTGGCACTTTAAAACCTATCCCAATTTATATGCCATGCAGTCTGCACCGTGGTACACAGAGTTACTGTTGGATGGTGCCATGGTGGCAGTTTTGGTGGTCGTATGTATTATCCTAAAGCTAATTATTTGGAGAAAAATAAAGTCATAACTTCCCGTTTATTGGGAAGTCGCAGAGAACGAAAAAGCGGTATTTGTCGAATAAAGGAGCGGTGCTTATGAAAAAATTCTTTTTGCCAGTATACACTATAGTAGTATTTTTAATCGCTATCTTGTTTCTTTTATGTGACAAAGTTCGTGATCCGATGTTTTATCTCTCAATATTGATACTTGCAATAATAGGAAAAATTATTGCTTCACACATAGATAAAGAAAAATAGTAATAGATGTGGATTTGCTTCGATAATAGATAAAAACTGTCAAAATGATTGGCGAAAATGAAGAATCATTCATTATTGAAAAGCATTTTGTTAATAAATTCTGATTTGTAAAGATATGGATAAAGTAGAAGCCCAATATGCATTAGAATCTACCAGTCAGCCACTTGGTATTTCTAGTTATGAGTTATCAAAACTTATACCAGAAGAGTTCAGAGGTAGTATGCCTACTATTGAAGAAATTGAGGTTGAATTAAATGAATAATCAATTCATACAAAGAGTAATATTCGATTGGAATAGAATTGATAACGATAGTTATTTAAAGGGAATCGAGGTATTTAAGGAAATTGAAAAGCCGATTTTGTTAGGAATATCAGATGCAGATATCTATTGTTTTGATAATGGACGCATACATCTGTGCGAATATGAGGATACAGAGAGTTACCAGGTAACAGAAATGTTTATAAATAATAGGCAGATGCTGTTGGATAGATTACTAACAGATTAGCTTCGCTGCATCTTTTCTGTGGCTTCACGCCACGCATTTGAAACATACTGGCTGCCACGATCTGAATGGATAATAAGTGGTAAATCAGTATTACGACAGGCTTGATCAGTGGAGTAATAGCAGAGAAGTGTAAAATCGAATAATATACAATATTTGGGACAAAAAGAGGCGGTCAAAGTAGCAAATGGATATAAGTAATGTTGTTGTAATGTCTGAGTAATGTCATATAATGTTTCGAATCCTCATTTTATTTTAATTAGATGGAAATGCCTGTGTATTTTCGTATATAATGTGTTAGTAATGTTTAGTAATGTTTGATATAGTTATGTTAAGAACATTGTTAATGGAGGAGATTCATGAAAATCAGAGAGCTATATCCGCTTGCCTGGATGTGGCAAATCTGATGGAGAGAGGTGGAACCGGTTTTCAAACCATGATTGAATCCTACAAAGCTTGTCCCGATGAAATTCAACCGGTAGTATCTATATATCTGGGATTTTTGAATTTGAAATTATTCGACAGATTATATGGGGATGAAGTTATAGAACTTGATTTGGAAGGATTTACTGATGGAGAAAAAGTTATGGCTATTCTTAAGATGGAAGGACCAAAGCCAATTAAGGAACTGCAGATGTCTCTTAACTACCGAAGCAGAAGCCAATTCTTAAATGAGGTTATAAATCCTCTTATGAAATCAGGGTATATATATAGGTACGGTAAGCCAAAATCACCAACAGCACTTATTAAAATCAAAAGATAAAATATCATTTGGTCAAAAACTTATCGACATCCGACCTATCACACGATATAATGTAACCTGATTTTTAGAGTTGAAGTGAAAAAATGGTGCTAAGCCACCGGTTTAAAATCGATGACTTAGCATTTTTTTAATATCGCTTTCAGATAAAATTATGAGCAGTCTGACTACGTTTTGGATCGTAGAAACTTTCATAAATCTGAAGATATGTACCTTTTTGTTATTTGTTTTTTTAAGAAATAAGCCATAAATAATTATCCTCTATTATAACACCATAGCACCATGAATGTAAGAGCGAAATAATTTTTTTGTCAAGTTTTTAGAAAAATAAAAAAGCCAGCATTTATGCTGGTTGGAAAGACTTTATGCAAGGTTTGGAATCAAAAAAAATACTGGTGCTAAATCTCAAAGACGGGTTTATGGCTTATAAAAACCATAACGAAATAAAAATAAACTTGACGAAATGAAAAGACGGGAGTATATTAAGTTTACAATAACGACATAATAGCTTATACATAACCTAAGTTGGTTAAAAATGGAGGCAGTAATTATGAATCTGTATTTTGCACTATTAAAATCTCCCATATTTACAGTTGAAGATGTAAATAAATATTATGACAATATGAATAGTGCCCGCTCTGCAATCAAGCGTCTGATGAAAGAGGGAATGGTCGCAAAAATCCGCAACAACATGTATACCTGTATCAGTGGTGAGACAGGAGCGCCGGTTGCTAATCGATTCCAGATAGCAAGCAAAATTACGCCAACTTCATATGTGTCTCATCATACTGCTATGGAGTATTACGGAATAACAGATCAGGTATACTACGAAGTCTATGTGGCTTCAGAGACAAGTTTTCGAGAATTTGAATTTGATGGATACACATACCGCTATGTTGTTTCGAAGGATATGGAGGGAGTAGAGACTCCTGCATTAAGCGGTGGAATGCGTATTACAAATCTCGAGCGGACTCTTGTAGACAGTGTAAAGGACATGGATAAAATATCCGGAATAGGAGAAGTGATTCAGGATATTGGAAGCATGAAATGTATGCAAGAGAAAAGAGTCTTGAAATACCTTGAGTTGCTATCAAATCAATTCTTGTATCAAAAGATGGGATTCTTACTTTATGAACATAAGGAGAAGATGGGGCTGTCAGATGAATTCTTTGATACATGCAAGAGTCAAATTGGAAAGAGTAAGCGTTATTTAACAAAAGATAGATCAGATATGTGTTATTCAGATGAATGGAAGTTGATTGTACCCAAAAGCTTGTATTACACAAAAATAGATGCACAGATTGACTGACCAATTATTTAGTATTGATGTAGGAGGGAAGGAAATAATGCTAAAAGAGTATTGCTTTGGAACTAATTGCAAACAAGGTTTCTATTTGATTGATTCCAATATTTTGATAGCAATGGGAAATTTATATTACAAGGGAAAATGCAAATCAGAAGAGTTGAAAAACGAGATAATAGATTTTATTTTAACAGCCAGAAGATATGGGGTACAGAACCAGTTTGCACTTGTTGAACTATGTTATGATTACAACACAAATCAGATTAATACAGAGGCAATGCAAAAAATAATGATTGCGTATGATAATCTTCTTACCTCGATGTCAGATGATGAGATAGTAAATCATAAAGGAGCAGGAGACATTTGTATTAGTAATAAAGATAAACAACAGAAAAACTATAAATCTATATATAATTGTAATTTGCCACTTTATATGTTTGGAGAGACGGGGAAAGAGCTAAAAATTACATTTTTAGTTATGTATTTATATATGCTCAAGATTTATCAACTATATTTTAATCATAATGTGGGATCATTTGATAAAATTAAGATGTTGTTTGAATTTATGACAGATGAAGTTGATATTATATTAGCAAATGAGTTCTTGATGGCAGCACTATTGTTTATTGGTAATAATGATGAAAAAAATATAGCAAAAAAAATTTTTAAGCCAAAAGAAAACCCGGATTTAATGCATATTTTAAATGCTACAATAGATGTGTTCCAGTACCGAATGGCGAGTGCAATGGCTGAGATGTTTATAAAGATGGGAAATCCTTTATTTGTAAAGTTTGTAACTGCTGATAAACCATTACAAGATTTTATGGACCATGTAGATACATATAATACGGTTATTTCGAAGGATATGATAACTTCCTTAAATATTTACAATACGGATGTGGCCGAGAAATACAAGAAAAAATGGGTCGATTATTCTAATAATGTTATGAATCCAATAATGAAGAATCGGTATTTTCAGCTTCATTTAGGAGGACATAAATTATCTTTGGATTTTGAAGAAAAAGTAAAAAAGAACATTATATTGTTAGAGCAAGAAATCTTATGTAAAAATGAAATATAAGTATAATGCAGACTGGCATAAAAGGAGTTCAAGAGATGAAAAAAGATTTAACAAATTCTCAGTTAGATAGACAAAACATATTGAATAACAATATAGCGTTGGAAGAAATTCGAAATACGTCCAATATTCAAGGCGTTTGGTTTGAAGATAAAGTATATTTTACAAAAAATATGGTGGCAGAATTTTTCGAAGTAGATATTCGAACAATAGAGAGATGTGTATCTGCTAATTTACCTGAATTAGAAAAAAATGGATATGAAATAATTAAAGGCGCTAGGTTAAAAGCTTTTATTGAGTCTGCGAGTTCATTTAATGCAGCCGGAATAGATATAGGGATTATAAGCAATAAAACGACGTTGCTTGCTATATTTGATTTTAAAGCTTTTTTAAATATAGCGATGTTGCTGGTAGAAAGTGAAAATGCAAGAATATTAAGGCAAGCAATGTTGAACATTGTTATTGATTTGGTTAATAAGAAGACGGGTGGGGCAACAAAATATATTAATCAAAGAGATAAAGATTTTTTACATTCTTATCTACAGGAGGATGATTATCGAAGAGAATTTACGGATGCATTAAGAGATTATGTAGATATGAATCAATTCAAATATGCAATATTCACAGATATGATTTATCAGAGCATTTTTAAAGAAAATGCAAAAGAGTATAGAGAAGTTCTAAATTTAAAAAAGAGTGATAGAACGCGAGATACTTTTTACTCGGAAATATTAGATTTGATTGCATCATATGAATGTGGTTTGGCAGAGATGATTCGAAAAAAGGCAGAACTGGAAGGAAGAAAAATCACAAATTGGGAGGTTCGAGAAGTATTTAAAGAGTTTGAAGAACTTCCTCATTGGAAGCCACTTATTAATGGTGCAAGAACCAAAATGGCAAGTAGAGATTTGGCATTAAGAGATTCTTTTCATCAACAATTAGAGTCGTATATTAAACCTTTAGACCAGAGTGAATATGACAAGTTTTTGGGAGCAGAATCGGATCAAGTTGCAAGATTAATGGATGAGAACAGAGATGTGTTAAAAAGACTAAAGGAGCGTGAGTAGATGGAACAAATATATTATCTTACGCTTGATGAGGCTGTAAAAATACATCGTGCAACAATTGAAAAAAGTGGCGGAGGAGATATTGGGGATTTAGATTTGGGGAGATTAGACAGTGTGCTAACTCATATTCAAAATGATGATTATTATCCGACATTTATTGATAAGCTGGTACATTTATTCTTTTGCTCTTGTAAATTTCATTGTTTTACAGACGGAAACAAGAGAATTGCGATTACGTTGACTGCAGATTTCTTACTGAGAAATGGATACATGGGAATTGCAAATGTGTATTTCAGAGAAATGGAAAATATAAGTTATCATGTGGCAGCCGGTCACATAGATGAGGAGCTTTTAACCGAGCTGATGACTGCTATATTAGATAATACTTATGATAACGATGAAGCATTAAAGTTAAAATTATTTAATGCCATTTCTATTGAAGAGCAGTTTTACGAATAGTTTTGGCCCCGACATTAATGTCGGGACCAAACTAGTTTGCAAATTAAATATGTTTACAGCAGGGGTAGCTGATGACTAATGAAGAATGGTATAGACAGCTCTTTGAACATCTCGAAGCATCGAAGTTCAGGAGCAGTTTTCATTTGAAGAAAAAGGATATTGATTACATCAATGAAAAAGGCTTGGATGTGATACGACAGCACGCACGGGATTTTATAGCAAAGCGCGAAGCACCGGCAGTTATTCCGAATGATGGAAAGCAGACATCTATGCGCGGACATCCGGTATTTATTGCGCAGCATGCAACGGCAACTTGTTGTCGGGAGTGTATCAGAAAATGGCACAAGATGCAGCCAGGCAGGGAGTTAAGCCAGGTTCAGCAGGATTACCTGGTGAATGTGATCATGACATGGATTGAGAAAGAGTTTGCTAGAGCAAGGTAGAACTGATTTGAATATACAGATATTTGGAACTAAGAAATGTAATGATACGAAAAAAGCTGAACGATTTTTTAAGGAGCGTGGCATTAAGTACCAGTTTATTGATATGAAAGAAAAGGGTGAGTGTCGTCCGGTGGACGACGTGCTACGAACCGACCGAGCCGGAAGGCGAGACTGAGCAAAGGCGAATTTAATTTTGTTGCTCAGGTTAATGGTGGTCTAAATAATATGATCAACTGGGATAGCAAAGATAAGGATCTTCTTGCTCTTATCAAGTATATTGCGAATGAAGACAAGTTGGATAAAGTGTTGGAGAATCCACAGGTAATCAAAACACCGGTAGTAAGGAATGGAAAGCAGTCAACACTTGGTTTTCTTGTCTGAGAAATCAGACCTGAGAGATATAAAACGCTCAGATTAGATTTACGAAAAATCTAGTCTGGGCATTTTTTTAGTCCAGGGAAAAGGAGGTCAAAAATGAATACATGTAGTGAGAAACAGAGAGACCGTGATGAAAAAGTTGTGGAGATAGAAATTAAGAGACTTCACGATTTTAAAAATCATCCATTTAAGGTTCAGGCTGACAGTCAGATGAAGGAACTGCAGGACAGCATCAATAAATATGGAATACTAAATCCATTAATTGTCAGACCAAGGCCGGAAGGATTTTACGAGGTTATATCGGGACACCGAAGAAAGTATGCAGTTATGGAGCTCAAATACACAAAGGTAAGCAGAAGATTCTCCATGCAGGATGAAGCAGTAAGTTATCGCATAGGCACAGGAACTGTGGTATACTGTGCCTATGTGAAATAATAAAAATGGCGAGGTTAAGAATGGAATCATTGAAATATTGTGTGTGCATGAAAAGAGGATACAAGATTTTTTATGCAATATGCATTACAGTTAGTTTTATTTGCGCACTTTGTATTTGTGTCTTCGGATTATCTAAATGTAAATCATTGGGAAGTTATTTATCCACTTTATTTACTGCTGGTTTCTTTCTTGTAATAACAGTTCTTGGGTGTAATGAAGTTACAAAGAAAGTTCAAGTGTACAAGGGAAAAATAATATATCGCAGAATGTTCAAAACAATTGAGTATAAGCCTTCGGAAGTATATTCTTCAAAAGAGAATTATGTTGAGACAGATTATCGTGATGAACTTGGCGGATGGACAACAACATATGATAAAGTCACAACTTTTTATGACAGCAATGAAAAGAAACTGTTCAAGTTTGGAATGGCATATGAGAATGTTCAAAAGTTGGAGAAAACAGTAGCAAATAACAGAAAAAGCATAAAAAACATGAAAAAATAGAAGAAAAATAATTATGTCAAAGATTTCATATATTGGTTCTATTGATAGTAAAATACAAAATAATGAAATGCTCAAGTTTGCCAGACAGACTATGGATGAAGAGCAATTTAGAAAATTATATAAGTCGTATAGACAGTTATTTTGGTTTCAATTGTCACTTCCAATTTCAGCAGTTCTCATAATCGCCTTGTCATGTATTATATTTAGTCAATATGCGGAAGCAATTTTTGCATTAGGTTGTGCCGCATTTATATTTCTATTTATCATTTGGCTTATAATAAGCCAGTTTGTGGTAGGAAAATTATGGCACAAATATGTAAAGCTGTATAAAAGCGGTGAACATCTAAATGTTATAAAATTTGATTTGTTCAGTTAATTTTAAAAGAAATAATGTGGAGGACTGAATAATGAATATAGTTGGATGTATTCTATTTGTAATTGCAGGAATTATAGCTATAAAAGTTTCTGGAGTTACAAAGAAGCAGGGATTAAGCGATTATTCAAAATGTAATACTGCAATCGGAACGGTTACACATACGGAAGATTGTTGTGGGGACAGATGGATAGTCTACTTTACGGATGATAGTGGAAGAAAGCAGGTTGGAATGGATGATATAATTGCAACTTCATCTTTTTCAAATAAATACAAAAGACCGATTTCAGGAACAGATGAACAGGTTTATTATTATCCGAGGACAGACAACAGTATTTATCGGATAAATCAAGATAGTGTTGATTACTATATTCATTTTTGTAATGAAGACTTGTATGAACTTCAAAGACATGTTGCAAACAGAACTGATATTATGGGAAAGATTATTGGAAGTTGTCTTATATTTGCTGCTTTGCTAATATTGATATTTGGATGATTTGGCATTTAATTTCTGTCACAACTTAATAACAAACTTATACAGCACTTTAGCCACAACAGGTTAGAGATGTGGATGAGGTGAAGCCGGCGGCAGCATATAAGGAAGCACCGAAGGTAAGGGAAGATAAAGCCAGATAGATGTTACTGATACAGTTACTGTAGTCTGGGAAATATCTTAATTCTGAGAAAATCTATGGTATTGTGTTTGTTGAATAGGGGTAAATGGTGGTATAATCCTATTATTGATAGATAGTAATAATAGGTGATTTTTATGGAACGAGTGGTGAAGTTTTAATGACTAAGGATGAATGGTACAGGCAGTTATTTGAGCGGCTGGAAAATTCCAGGTTCCGAAGCAGTTTCCATCTGAAGCAGAAAGATATTGATTACATAAATGAAAAAGGGTTGGACACAATCAGACAACATGCAAAGGATTTTATTGCAAAGAGAGAAGCTCCGGCATATATAGCAAATGATGGCAAGCAGACACCAATGCGTGGTCATCCGGTATTTATCGCTCAGCATGCAACAGCTACATGCTGCAGGGAGTGCATCCGAAAGTGGCATAAAATGCAGCCGGGCAAGGAATTGAGTCAGGTGCAGCAGGATTATCTCGTAGATGTAATTATGACATGGATTCAAAAAGAAATCGAGAGGCAGGAACATAAAATATGAGTTTTGTTGATTTTATCTGGAGTACATATGAAAGTCAAAATTTAGATAAATTGGAGGGATAAAAGTGCAGATAAATTCTTTGCAATGTTGAATGCTTTAATACTGGGACAAGATGAGACAACTGAAATAACATTTGATCTTCAGGTAGTGGGAGATGAAAGCGTTCCAGATGCGATTATAAGCCAGAAAAGTTTTAAAATAGTAGTTGAGACAAAACTACATAATCAATTTCAGCAGAATCAGCTTGAAAAACATCTGACTCAGTTTGGAACAGAGGAGATAAAGGTGCTTTTAACGTTAGATCCAAAACCTATGAAAGAATCATTGGATAATATATAAAGCTCTTAAGAAGAAGCATGCACTGTTTTGTACAAAAAAGCATAAGTTAATGAGAAATAATAGTATTGAAAAAATAATTAGCAGGTGTATTATTATGTTAACAAAAAAATATGGAGGTATTTAATGAAGGCGCATAAATACTGGTCACTTGGAGCTTTAGTTTCCATAATCGGAACTTTTTATACCGGATATAAAGGGTTAAGAGAAGCACACAAATACTTTGCGTTTGGCTCTCTGATATGCATGATTATGGCTATATATTCCGGTCATAAACTAATTGCTGGAAATAAAAAGACAATAAAACATACTGATTTTACGGAAGTGGAGGAATAATTGATGTTAGAGGTGGGAACAAAGGCACCGGATTTTGAATTACCGGATCAGAATGGAGAAATGCATAAGTTAAGTGATTATGCAGGTAAAAAAGTAATTTTATATTTTTATCCAAAAGATAATACAGCCGGATGCACTAAGCAGGCATGTGGCTTTTCAGAGAGATATCCTCAATTTACAGAAAAAGGAGCAGTTATTCTTGGGGTTAGCAAGGATTCTATAGCTTCTCACAAGAAATTTGAGGAAAAATACGGACTGGCATTTACTCTTTTAGCAGATCCGGATCGCAAAGTCATTGAAGCATATGATGTATGGAAAGAAAAGAAAAACTATGGAAAAGTCTCTATGGGTGTGGTAAGAACAACGTATCTTATCAATGAACAGGGAGTTATCATTAAAGCTAATGATAAAGTTAAAGCAGCAAATGACCCTGAGAATATGCTTAAGGAATTAGATTAATGAAGATAATATTATCCCCTGCTAAAAAGATGATTACAGATACTGACAGCATAGCACCGGATGGATTGCCGGAATTTATTGATAAAACATTAGAGATACAAAGTTGGCTGAATTGTAAGTCCAAAGAAGAACTGAAGACTATCTGGAAATGTAATGAAAAAATTGCAGAACTGAACTTTAACAGATTGCAAAATATGGATATATACCATATGCTCACACCGGCTGTTTTATCATATGAAGGAATTGCTTTTCAATATATGGCACCATCCGTGTTTGAAAATAGTCAGTTTGAGTATGTACAAAATCATTTGAGAATATTATCAGCTTTTTACGGTGTTTTAAAACCTATGGACGGAGTAACGCCATATCGCTTGGAAATGCAGGCAAAGGTCGAAATAGGAGATGTAAAAAATCTGTATGAGTACTGGCATGATATGCTGTATCGTTCAGTAATTGATGAAAGCAGAATTATAATTAATCTTGCATCAAAGGAATATTCTAAATGTATAGAAAAGTATCTTACACCGAAGGATAAATATATTACAATTTCATTCTGCGAACAAGCTGGAAATAAACTGGTAACAAAAGGTACTTATGCTAAGATGGCTCGTGGTGAGATGGTTCGATTCATGGCGGAAAATGATATTGAAAATCCTGATGATATAAAAAAGTTTGACAGGCTTGGTTATATATTCAGGTCTGATTTATCATCAGATAGTAAATATGTTTTTGAACGCAAAATAGCATAATTATTTTAAGTTATCAAGAGAATATAATTTGAAAATAATAACTATTACTAATTTTATATTATAAGATAACCTGTAATAAAAAAGAGGACATATGGATTTATACATATCCATATATCCTCTTTTTAATTGATATTAATCTACAAGCTTGTCAAGTTCTTTGATATACTCAGTTTCACTTGAGGTTTTATGAGTAGACTGTTTTGCATATAATCCGACAGAAGTCTGTGATTTCTTAATTGCCTGCATGGTTCCAGCACCGGCAACACAACCTCCAGGACATGCCATACCTTCAAGCAGATATCCGGGATACTTGCCTAGAGTTGCAAGTTTAAGGAGCTGACGGCATTCCTTTAAACCTTCTGCATTTGCTACCTTTATCTCCTGATCAGGATGATCACGTTTTATAACATTAACAACAGCCTGTGCCACACCTCCTGCGACTGCAAAGTTTCTTCCGTCTGTTGAAGCATCGCTGACACCTGCAGGATCTTCCTCGATGTTTTCAAGGTCCACATGCTTTGCAGAAAAAATACCGGTCATCTCTTCAAATGTGAGGACAAAATCAACTTCACTTCGTACACTGCGTCGCATAGCTTCGAGTTTTTTTGCAGCACATGGTCCGATAAATACCACGCGCGCATCTGGATTATGCTGCTTTATAAGACGTGCAGTGAGTGTCATAGGTGTAAGTGCCATTGAGATACATTTTGCATGCTCAGGGAAGAGTTTTTTAGCCATGACTGACCATGCCGGACAACATGAGGTTGCCATGAAAGGAAGTTCATCCGGTACCTCTTTTAGGAAGTCCTCGGCCTCCTGCTTGGCACAGAGGTCTGCACCTATAGCTACTTCAAATACATCTGCAAAACCAAGAGCCTTCATGGCTGCACGTAGCTTTCCGGGAGTAACTTTTGGACCAAACTGTCCAACAAATGCAGGAGCAACTGCAGCATAGACCTTTTCACCGGACTGTATAGCTCTGATAGTCTGGAAAATCTGGGATTTATCAGCAATCGCACCAAAAGGACAGTTGACAAGGCATTGTCCGCACGAAACACACTTGTCATAATCGATATTTGCTTTGCCGTTTTCGTCAGAAGAAATGGCATCCATGCCACAGGCCTTTGCACATGGACGTTCCTGAACAATAATTGCATTATATGAACATACGCTTGCACAGCGTCCACACTTTATGCATTTTTCCTGGTCAATTACAGATTTTCCGGTTGTGCGATCCAGCGATACAGCATCTTTTGGACATACCTCCATGCATGGATGAGCCAGACATCCCTGACAGCCGTCTGTAACATGTACTCTTTTTTCAGGGCATGCATTACATGCAAATTTTATAACATTGATAAGAGGCGGTGTATAGTAGGTTTCATCTTTGTCGGCAGCCTCGATTCCATCTGATATAGGTGAATGCTCTGCAGCACTGCGGTAAGGCAGACCCATTGCCAGACGAAGTCTCTCTCCGACTATAGCACGCTCCAAAAATACATCGTTCCTGAAATTTCCTTTTTCGCCGGGAATAATCTTGTATGGAAGCGCTTCCATACGATCTTTTACAGGCCATTCGGTATGATATGCCATACGCGCAACCTCTGTAAAGATTTTATGTCTGATTTCCTGAATTCGGGTTTCGACACCTCTCATTATTGATTCCTCCTTATAAAATAAAATCTCAATTTTCCTTATTGTATCAGATAAAATAAGCAGTCTCAATAAATAGGCTGTACTTTTTATGATACATCAATACTAGATAATTAATGAATTTTAAACCTGATTTTTTTCGTTTCTTTGAAAATAAAGGATAATATTAAATTTTAAAAATAGGAATGATTACTGTTTTGTGTTGACTAAAGTACTATAATACTATATAATAATTATGGTCAATTAATCCTAATTAATAAGAATAAATGGCTATTTAGAGAATACCATTTAAAATACATGGAGAAGATTTTAGATTTTATTTTTTACACATGGAAGGAGAAAAAAGATGGAAGTAAAATATTATGTATGCAATCACTGTGGAAACATTATTGAAATGTTAAAGGATAAGGGCGTGCCGGTAGCAGATTTCTGTCTTTGCGATGGTGAGCAGGTAGAAGAAGTATATGCATATTGTAACCTGCATGGATTATGGAAATGCTAAGTATAGATATTGTTGGACTTACAGGAGCCTGTTCATATGCTTTGGACTGCATAGAAGCAGAGTTGGTAAATATCAAAAACAAACATGGAAAAAGAGTGGCTTATATAAGCGTATGCATGGCTGAATATTGGGCAATTCAAGGTGAGGCGTTACAAGATTTGGCCATGTGTGCTTTACTGCATGACAATGCTCTGACACAATATATTTCTGAGGAGCTTAAAAAGGATTCTGTTATTGACCTAAAAAAAGATTTATCTGAGGAAAAAACGAATCTCCATTGTATATATGGTGAAAAGAATATTACTAAACTTCCTTTTAAAACAGATGTTTCAAATGTGATTTTGTATCATCATGAGAATGCCGATGGAACTGGCCCTTTTCAAAAAAAGTGGAATGAAATTCCATTGTTCGCAAGGATTATTCATCTTGCAGATATCATTGATATTATAAGAAATAGTATTGATTCTGATGATAATAGCTGGGATTTTATGTGTCAATATCTTTCCAAAAATAAGGATAGTCTATTTGATTCGGAATGTGTTAATGCTTTTCTTCATGTATTCACAAAAGAATCGTTTATGTGTTTAAGTGATGATTCTTTTGAAACTAAGCTATGGGAAGCTATCCCAAGAGAAAAGCTGGTTTTTGATTGGAAAATGTGTAAAGATGTTGCAGATTTCTTTGCAAAGATTGTAGATTATAAATCTTCTTTTACAAGCAGACATTCTATAGGAGTAGCTGAAAAAGCATCCATGCTTGCCCAATATATAGGATATGATTCAATCACTGTACAGAAAATGTATTTAGCTGGTGCTCTGCATGATATAGGAAAAATGGCGGTAGGCAATGAAATTTTGGAAAAACCGGATAAGCTTACGGATGATGAATTTTCTAAAATGAAAAATCATGCTGGTTATACATACCTAATATTATCAGAGGTTAATGATTTTGAAGAAATACGAGACTGGGCAGCTTTCCACCATGAAAAATTAAATGGAAAGGGGTATCCTTTTGGAAAAACAGCTGCTGAATTAAATGAACCGGAACGTATGATGGCATGTGTTGATATTTATCAGGCTCTTACGGAAGATAGACCTTATAAAAAAGGATTATCTCATGAAAAAACATGTGATATCCTTGATGACATGGCACAGAAAGATTTTATTGATTCGGATATTTCAAAGATAATTAGAGAATGTTTTGGAAGGAACCGATGATATATAAGATAATAGTGTTTTCCATTGTATACTTGTATTACGTGGATTTCAAAAGAAGAATAAGAATGAAAGTAGGATTAATTTATGTATGAAATGAAACCAGAATATTATATCGGCATAGATATGATAGACGAAGAGCATAAGCAGTTGTTTAAATATGCAGATGAGGCATATGAACTGCTTCATGACGAGAATACACCAGATAAATATGATAGAATTGACATGATACTGGAAGACCTTCGTGATTATACAGCGAAACATTTTAATGATGAAGAGCAGTATATGGAGTCTATTAATTATAAAAAATTATTTACTCAAAAAATTCAGCATCAGGAATTTATACACAAACTTGATGAATTTATGGAACATCACAATGATGAGGTAGAAGATCAAGATGAACAGATTATGGAAATTTTAAAATATCTCACAGAGTGGTTAGTTAATCACATTCTGTATGTCGATGGTCAAATTGCAGAATTTGTATCAAAAATGTAATCTTTTGAATTACTAATAAATATTATATCATGTATATGCAGGATTGGGTTAATCGTTTGGAAGCGTTCCTCCAGTTCAACGAAGAAAACAGCAAACAAACAAAATAAATCAGGAAACCCTATGCTTCCGATTTTATTGTCAGAAGTGTGGGGCTTTTGTATCAGGTTTACAGATCATATACCAATTCGTGCAGAACGATTCCTTCCGTTCTACCGATTATCCTTGCTTCATCAAGATAATTAATTGTCACTTCGCTATCCCCATTTTTATTTTTAGAAATATTTGCAACAGACAAAATCTTCCAAATATCCTTATGCCCTGGTAGATTTTCAATGTCATACTCATTCTTAATTCTGCTACTGTAAAATGCCCAATCAGCTTCGCCCTTCCGCGATAATATTTCACCTAATATAGGATGCCCTTTCCTTGAAAAGAATACAGAAGATGTTTCTTCCTGATTTAAATACCTAAACCGATATAAATTTCCTCTGCAGGAATCATAAATATTTTCTAGCATATTTTGAAACTTTTTCTGTTCCTATGGCAGGAACATTATTTTTACTGGTACTTTCAATACTCGCATTGTGATCTCATTGGAAATGCCAGATAGTTTTGAGGACGTGGGAGAGATTCCGCGTCCCTTTTTTGTAGTTTTATTGCAATAAAGAACAAAGATTCGAGCTGCGAGGGCAGACTTTGGGACTCGTAAAATGCTAAGCTATAGCCATCATAAGAAACAGGCATTTAATTTACGAAAAACAGGAGGACAGGACAAAATGGAAAAATTTATTTACTGGATAAAAAGGACACTGCATCATTCAAAGCACTGCAACAGCTTATGTATGCTGTGCAAGTATTATGATGAATGTAAAATCGACGGACCGGTATAATATCAGGAGGATACGACAATGAAAGAAATGTATTTTACAATAGCAGGATACAACCATTATTACGGAAGCGACTTCATGGAAAAAGGCATGAAGGTCAAGCTTGTCAAGGAGCCGGACAATGAGTATGACAACGAAGCAATACAGGTAAAGATAAAGGGACTTGGCAAGGTGGGCTACGTAGCCAACAGCCCATACACCGTGAAGGGCGAGTCAATGAGTGCAGGCAGACTGTATGACAAAATCGGTGGTAAGGCAAAAGGAAAGATTGTGTTTGTGACAGACGGCGGAGTGATTTGCAAAGTAATTAGTGATGGTAAGGACAAGCCGGTGATGATAGAGGAAGATAAAGTAAAAGATGAAAATCTCTAAAAAGACTGTATGACTCAAGTACTATGTGGTAAAATAATAAGCAGGACACTGAGGAGGTACATATGAATTATCTGGTAATCGATTTGGAAATGTGCAGGGTAAAGAAGCTCTATAGAAAAACATATAAATACGCCAGTGAAATAATACAGATTGGCGCAGTTCTCTTAGACGAAGGATTCAACAGAATAGCTACAATGTGCGAGTATGTAAATCCTGAATACGGTGTGCTGGACAATTTCATAGAGAGCATGACAGGCATAAAAAACCGCGATATCAAACAGGCTCCGAAGCTGACAGAGGCACTTGAGCATCTGACAGACTGGCTTGGAGACAGGGAGTACAAGGTCTATGCCTGGAGTGACTCTGACAGAACGCAGATACTGCGTGAGATAAAAGCAAAGAATATAGAGAGCGCAAAGATAGATGACTTTATGAAAGCAGACCGTTGGATTGATTACCAGGATGTGTTTAAGAAGCGATTTGATTTAGACAGATGCTACAGCTTGGAGGATGCACTTGAAAGTGCAGAGATAGAGCCGGAAGGCAGATTTCATGACGGACTGGACGATGCAGTAAATACCGGAGCACTGATAAAGAAGCTGGAGCTGAATCCGGAGTATGAGATTGCCAAGTATGCACTTCCGGAGTCGGACGAGCATCTGAGCTGTACTATTGGGGATTTGTTTGAGGGATTGCAGTTGAATTTTGGGTAATAAGTTACGTGAGAGGATTCAACTATGATTAAAACACCATTTGGAGTAAATCCAACGTTTATGCATAAAAGTGTTAGGTGGTCAATTTTTTGGGGGTAAATTGAATTATGATTGATATGTTTTGAACCATTGCGTGTAATAAATTTACTTCCTTTTTATAAGTGTGTGTCTAATGGATAAGTGTCAAGATGCTGTGAGAATATGCAAGTGATAAGATATGAAAAAGATAATAATTAGTAATACAGAGTATATCAGTCACAATGAATGTGTACACACATATCGGATTCGATGATGCTGAGGAAGAATTGAAACGAATGGAAGAGTTTAGAAATGCGCAGGCAGAAGTTGAACAGAAGATGTTTAAGGTAATTTGATATCGAAGAGGGATGACGCTCCAGCATAGACTGGGGCGTTATTTTTGTGGAAAAAATAAGGTGTATGTGATAATATTATTTTGAATAATTGTATATAGAAGAGGGGGATTATTATGGAGACACATTATTTGATAGATTATGAAAATGATGGAAAGAACGGTCTTAAGGGATGTGAAAATCTCTCGAATACTGATTATATTCATTTATTTTACACGGATAATTCTAAAAATACAACTCTTGATATTTTTACAAATCATGGTAAGGCGGAACTTGATATAAAAAAAGTTCCAGTGGGAGATCAATCGTTAGATAAACATTTAATTGCGTATCTTGGATTTTTGGTTGGAAAAAATGCTAATAAAAAGACTGAGTATGTGATTATATCATCGGATAAAGGCTATGATAAAGTAGGTGAGTTCCTACGAGAAGAGGGTGGAAAAAGTATATCTGTTTCGAGAAGATGTACAATTGCTGCCCCGAAAGATGCGCAGAAGAAAGAAGAAAAACAAAATGTAGAAAAGAAAGTTAGTGTATCGAAAGTGGATTCCGTAAATAAGTCAAAGCTGAATCAACAGGTACAACAGGCCTTAAGCGCATCAGAAATACAGTATAGACCTTGTGTGATGAATGATGTAGCAAAGGTTGTAACCTCGTTGTATGGAAATGAAAAATTTATGAATGATGTTCATAATGCTTTGCATAGCATGTATCCTGAGGATTATCTTGATGTATATGGAGATATCAAACCTATTATAAGAAAATATGTAACTGATAAGGATAAGAATATTGATGTCAATAATAAAACATTACTTCATAATGAAATACAGCAGATTTTGAGCAAGGCAAATGTTGGCAAAGATGTTATTGCTTATGTGCCGGGATTAGTAATTAAACATTATGATGAAAAGAATGCTTTACAGACAATATATAGAGAAATAATACAAAAATTTGGTCAAAAGAAAGGATTGGACATCTACAATAGGATAAAAAAATATATCTAGGAAGGAAAAGCAGACGGAGAACCGAAAGTGTTTACATATTAAATCACTTGCAGAAATCGAAGCCGTTTTTAAGAAGGGTGGATATGATGCAAGCGTTGCTGCTGGAATCGTGACTGTTATGGCGGATTGAGAGAATTAATAGTGTAGTATTGTAAACATAGATTTCTTCAATGTTTAATGGTATAATATTCCTAGTGTGAATTTGTAGAAAATGAAGGAAATAGACATACGTGAGCAGTTTGGCATTGGTTCAAGTACTATTCTTGATTTAAGGATGTTTTTAAGACTTGTGGGGTAGAATAAATAGCATGCAATTTTTAAATGAATTTCAAATAATTACTATAATTGTTCTCGTTATTTTAGTTGGAATAATATTACCTCACTTTTTACCAGATATTAAGGGAAGAAGGGGTGAAAAAAGAACCAATGATGTATTGTCATATTTACCGTCTGATGAATATACTATTCTCTATAATGTGATGCTTCAAACAGATCGGGGAATTTCACAAATAGATTATATAGTAGTATCATTATATGGTATTTTTGTAATTGAAGTTAAAAATTATCAAGGTTGGATTACAGGTACGGAAAGAAGTAACCAATGGACGCAGACAATATATAAAAAGAAAAGTCATTTCATGAATCCAATTTATCAAAATTATGGTCACATGAAAGCAGTTCAAAAACTTTTAAACAATCAATCTGTTCCTATTTTTCCTATTGTTGTTTTTGCCGGTAATGCTGAACTAAAAATAAATATTCAAAAATCTAGAGTTGTGAAATTGAACTATTTAATTCCAACAATACAAGAACTATCTACAACTCAGGTAATGAGTGAATATCAAATGAACAATATTGTTTCCTTGATATTAAATTCTAATATTGATAGCGATGAAGCCAGACAGAGACATATAGATGAAATAAATCAAAAGAAGGATGCTGTTAGAGCAGGAATATGTCCCAGATGTGGCGGAGAGCTTGTGAGGCGTAATGGAAAATATGGAGAATTTATTGGATGCTCAAATTTTCCCAGATGCAGATACACACAGAAAATCTAATAGGAATAACAAGAGAGGAATGTTGATATGGGAATTTTTTCAAAACCGGAAGTTATTATTTTAAAGGAATCAAATGCCGCAAAAGATCATTTAGATAAACTTGAGTCATTACTTCCAAAAGCTAATAAGGATGTCAAAGATGCAATACAAAAAGAAATTGCAGTCACTAAGGCTGGTATAGCTGGTGAAGATAATATAATGTTTGAACTTAAACATAGCAATATGGATATGGTAGTCTTACATGATATTAATTTAGAAACTAAAAGTGGATTAAAAGCGCAGATAGATTTTATTGTAGTTACATCAAAGGTTATATTTTTGATTGAGTGTAAGAATCTGATAGGAAATATAGATATTGATTCAAAAGGAGCATTTATTAGAACTGTTACATACGGAACAAAGAAACAGAAAGAAGGAATATATTCGCCAATTACTCAGGGTGAAAGACATCTATCTGTTTTAAAAGAGGCCAAACTGGATAATGCAGGGCTTGTCACAAGTCTTGCAATTAAACGAAATTTTGACAGCTCTTATAAATCATTAGTAGTATTAGCTAATCCTAAAACAATCGTAAATGACAGATATGCTCCAAAAGAAATCAAAAGTCAGGTTATTAGAGCAGATCAGCTTGTTTCAAATATGAAGAATATTATAGCTGCGTCAAATGATTTTGCATCTACTAAAAAAGAAATGATGTCAATTGCACAGGGAATTCTTGACATGAATATTGAAAGTCGTAAAGATTATGCAGCTAAGTATGAAGAACTCGTCAAGGAAAATGAGCTTTCTGATTCAGCAGATACTAAAAAGGAAACTCCTGATAATAAGCAGAGTGTAAATGATGACAAATTGATTTGTCCTAAATGTGGTTCGAAACTGGTGCTTAGAACTGCAAATAAAGGGGAAAATGCAGGAAAACAGTTTTATGGATGCTCAAACTTCCCTAAATGTAGATTCATATTGAATATAAAAAAGTAGATATTTATATGCTTCATATGGGATAAATTTAGGAATATTGAGGAAGCACGATAAAGGGCATAATTGCAAATAAGGATAAGCAGACAGAAAAATATAATGGGCAAATTGAGCCGGCTGGAGCAGAGATGTTCTGGTCGGCATTTTTGCTTAAAAGAATGTGGATGTAAAATCTGCACAAATATGATAGAATAAAAATTGAATATTTATACATTTTTGGGGATAGAGGTGATATGTTTGAAGCAGACGAAAGTAACAGAGTGGATTATATCAGGCAATCCAGAACAATATAATGTAGTAGATGCATTTCATAATTTGCATAGAGTGGATTGGGCACAAAAGGCAAATATGACGGCTGGTGATATAGTTTATATTTATGTATCAGGAAATGTAAAAGCAATTAAATTTAAATGTAGAGTAAACAAGGCTGATCTTGACGAATCGGATATTGATGATCGAGAATATGATCTTTCAGGCCAGTTTGATGGTACGGCTGGCCGCTATATGGAATTAGAGTTACTTGAAGAGTACGTGGGTGATGAATATTCCAGGGAAGCATTGATGAAACATGGATTTAGGTCACCACAAGGGCCAATACACATGCCAGAGTCGGTTAAACAGTATTTAGAATCAATAAGTGTATTTGAACATAGATATCCAGTAAATACAGCTGTATGGATTGCGACAGCATTGCTTTCAGCAGAATCGTTTGATAGTAATCCGGTATGTAGCAAAAAGGATATGTATTTTAAACAAACAGCAATCATACAGCGTGCACAAAAGTTGGCGGAAAGCAGTGTGGCAAATGCTCGTTGTTCGCAGTGGTGTTGCGCGGATAATGATAACTCATCTAATAATTATCTCCGGGGAGATTCCGAAGAAAATAGTTCATTGAGAAGATTAAGTCTTCTGGATGAATTTCCGGAGAAAACACACCCGGAAGGGCTCAACATGGCGGATGAGTTGACTATGAATGGGAATAAAATAACAATGGAAGAACTGTTCTATTTTGTCAGAGAGCAGTATCCAACGATTATTGGAAATGATAGTAAAATTGATTACATAGGAGTTCTGGATTATCTACGAGATAACACAGATGTTCCGTATTCTAAGCCGGATGCACCGGGGCTTGCAGCAGAAGAAGTAAGTCGTCTTTTGGAAGTAAAGAAAAAAGGACAGAATGCTATAGCTGAGTTGAAAAAGATGGCAGAAGCATTTGCTGTTAGATTTAAGTTAGAAAAATGCATGTCTATGTCTTGGCTGGATGGTTCAAATACAAAAACACGCCGCTATTTATGGGCACCATTAAAATACGGAAAATATGCGGATAATCCAGTAAGTGTATCGGTGTTTGTAGAAAAACGTAACAGCGATACTTATTATCGAGTAAGTTTGGAAATAAAAAATGATTGTGATGACAAAGACATAATGAAACAGTACCATTCACATTTAGACATTCCTCTTAATGTGGTAGCAGGCCTAGTTTATGTTTCTGTTAGCAATGAGTGGGGAACTCCAGATATTTTGAATAAGACGCAAGATGAAATAAAGCAGGAAGTTGAATCTGGAAAGCTAAAGAAAGTGCAAATATGTAAGTACATTGATAGAAAGCCGGATGAAACAAACGCTTATTATCATACAGAAATAACTAAGGCAATAGCAGCTATACTGCCATATTATGAGCATGTACTTGGAATTGAAAAGATAGAGTATTATCCAAGTCTTGCTGAATATGATCCAGGAATTACTGCAGAAGAATATGAAAGAATTCTGGGTGATGACAATATTGTAAAAAGCGCATGGTTAGATACCCTTCATTATTTGTATTTGATGGGTGGAATAGGAACCTGCAAGCAGATAGCGAATAAATATGGAAATGGCGCTGCGCATTATAACACGAATGCAATCAATGTTGCTAAGGCTGTACATAAGGAAACAAACTGTCCGTTATGTGCAAGAGATACAGGAGAAAATCAATACTGGCCAGTTTTGTTCTATGGACGAGATTTGGCAGACAGTGTCGATGGTGTATTTTCTTATAAAATGAGAGAGCCTTTGATGGAGGCAATCAAAGCATTAGAGGAAAGAGGTGTGTTCCAGGAGATGAAAGAAGCAAATAAAGAGTTTGATAAGAATTTAATATTATATGGACCTCCTGGAACAGGAAAAACATATAATTCTGCTACATACGCTGTTGCAATTTGCGATGGGAAGTCTGTAGATGAACTTACAGATTATGACGCAGTTATGAAAAGATACAATGAATTAAAAAAAGCTGGAAGAATAGCATTTACTACATTTCATCAATCATATGGATATGAGGAATTTATAGAGGGAATTAAACCGATTATTGATGAGAATAAGCAAGATATTGGGTATACAATAGAACCAGGGGTATTTAAAGAGTTTTGCGAAAATGCGAGAAGCATTGTTCGAACAAAAAACGGTGATTCTATTGATGCAGGGGCTAGAATATGGAAGTTAACCATTATGAATGGAGATATGAATCAAGTAAAACAGGAATGCTTTGAAGAAAATAATGTTCGAATGGGATTTGACATGGATTCAGATGAAGCGCGTTCTTTTGTGGAAGATGTGAAGCTTGGCGATATTATTTTGTCATTTAAAACTCGAAAGACAATTGACGGAATTGCAATAGTAACAGATGAAGCAGCTGTGCTGCAAGATAAGAGTATGTATAAGACTGCAAGAGCAGTGAAATGGCTTGCAAAAAATATTGATGAGGATATTACTGATATAAATAATGGTAAGTTACTTCATAGAATGACTTTTGCAAAAGTCCCTAATATGAATGTAAAGGATGTTATTAAGTTAGCTGAGAAAGTAAATCCAGGCTTAGAAAGTACAGTGATTGAAGAAAATACAGAGCCACACGTATTTATTATTGATGAAATTAACAGAGGAAATATCTCAAAAATATTCGGGGAATTAATTACATTAATTGAAAGTACAAAGAGAGCTGGGATGTCTGAATCAGCATCAGCTATATTACCATATTCAGGAGATGAATTTAGTGTACCATCTAATGTGTATATACTTGGAACAATGAATACAGCAGACAGATCAATTGCATTGATGGATACAGCCCTTCGTAGAAGATTCCAGTTTATTGAAATGATGCCGGATTCAGATGTGCTTAGAAAGATTCATGCGGATAAGGTAGAGGATTTGGATGTTGCAGCAATGCTTGATAAAATCAATGAAAGAATTACATTCTTATATGATAGAGAGCACACAATTGGACATGCCTTCTTTACTGGACTTAAGGATGACGCATCACTTTCAAAGCTGCAGTCTATATTTGAAAAATCTGTAATTCCATTATTACAGGAATACTTCTATGAGGACTATCAGAAGATACAGCTTGTATTGGGCGATAACGCCAAGAGTGATGATAGCTTGAAGTTTATTCTTGATGAGAAAGTAGTAGCAAAGAATATTTTCAAAGGTAATGTTGAAGACGTGATTGATCTTCCGGAAAAGAGATATTCAATCAATAAGGTAGCCTTTGGCAATATCAATAGTTATAAGGAAATTTTGTAAAGCGTGGTGATAACATGGGTAAACCGTTTGAGGTAAAAGAGTTTGACTCCATTATCTGCAATGCGGATTATAAAGATGATGAAAAATACAAATATTTGAATCAGAAAGAATTCGATAATCTAGTGGCGTTTATCCATGAGTTTACCGGAGATGCGGATAGTGCAGATGCGTTAGACTTTATGAAGATTGGCTACCGACGTAATGTTGGAGAAGTAGTCTCTATAAAGAACTACGTTGGGCTGATTCAAATGAAGAATGGTTTCCAGATCCAGGTACTTCCAAAGATATCGTTTGGAGCGGAAGACGAAGGAAATGTGCAAACCAAGAGAGTGTTCCTTAGAATGCTCCGAAGCATGAAGGATTTTCCAAGTAAGGTTTTCAACGATGCTTCTTTAAAAGTAGACCAGATGAATTTATACGAGCTGTTTATCAATATGTATCTGCAGGAAGTCAGACAGTTGGTGAAACGCGGTATAAAGTCAAATTATGTTGGACAGGAAGATAATTTGCGTTATTACAAAGGAAAACTGCTTGTAAATCAGCAGGTGAGGGCGAATTTGGCCCACAAGGAACGCTTTTACGTAGCTTATGAAGAATTCCATCCCAATAGGGCAGAAAACCGGCTTGTAAAGGCAACACTCGCAAAGTTACAGAAATTGACGACAAGTGCAGAAAACTCAAAAGAAATAAGACAGTTACTAACAGCTTTTGAAATGGTGGATGCTTCGGTAAATTATGCGAAGGACTTTTCACAGGTGGTTATTAATAGAAATACAAAAGATTATGAGATGCTTATGCAGTGGTCTAAGGTATTTCTGATGAATAAGAGCTTTACGACGTTCTCCGGATCCACAGCATCAAGAGCGTTGCTGTTCCCAATGGAGTCTGTATATGAAAGTTATGTAGCACAGCAGATGAAAAAGGTGATGAGTCCGGAAGGTTGGGATGTATCCAGCCAGGACAAAGGACACTATCTTTTTACAGAACCAAGGCGACAGTTTGCGCTAAGGCCGGATATTGTTATGAAAAGAGGAGAGCGTACAGTAATTCTGGATACTAAGTGGAAAAGCCTTGTTGATAACGAAAGAGTAAATTATGGTATTTCTCAGGCTGATATGTATCAGATGTATGCATACTCGAAGAAATATAATACACCTGAAATATGGCTATTATACCCGGTGAATGATGAAATGAGAAATCATAAGCCAATCCGGTTTGAGAGTGGAGATGGAACAACAGTAAATTTACATTTTATTGATGTCGATAAAATAGAAGAAAGTTTGCAAGAACTTAGAAAGTTTATTGGAAGCAGGTGAATAGGATGGCCAATACAAAATTTGACAAACTCATAGGGCTATTAGAACCATTGGAAAGTGATAGTGTTGGAGAATGGATAATAGATAAAGAGCACAAAGGAACAGAAGACGATCCTAAACACTTCCCATGGGATAAATTTGGGAATAGAGAGTGATTAGGATATGATAAGGACAGTAAAAGGCGATATTACAAAAATTAGAGATGTGCAGGCAATTGTAAATGCAGCAAATAACTCACTTCTTGGTGGAGGCGGTGTAGATGGTGCTATTCACAGAGCAGCAGGACCGGAACTTCTGGCAGAGTGCAGGACACTTCATGGATGTGAAACAGGAGAAGCAAAGATAACAAAAGCCTATAATTTACCATGTGATTATGTTATTCATACTGTAGGACCGATATGGAATGGAGGAAGGAATAGAGAAGAGGAGCTTCTTGCTAACTGCTATTTTAATTCCATGAAGCTGGCAATGGATAATGGAATAAGGTCTATTGCATTTCCTTCCATATCAACGGGAGCATATGGTTTTCCGGTTGAGTTGGCAGCAAATATTGCAGTACATACAGTAAACAGGTTCTTGCAGGATAATCCGGACAGTTTTGATTTAGTGGAATGGGTGCTGTTTGATACTCACACTGAATCAGTATACGAAGCAGAAGTTGATCAACTGTATAAAATGATATAATAAAAGAGTAAAGGTATGGCAGGTAAAGTAAGGAGAATAAGGTATGAGCGAGATTGAAATTACGGGAGTATTTGAGAACGTACTTGGAATGATTTATTCGGCAAAACAGAAAGCTGAGTATCAGGTTAATTCTACAATTATTGATTTATATTGGTCTATTGGTGAGTATGTTTCAAAACAAATTGATGTAAATGGTTGAGGCAAGTCTACGGTGAAGGCTTTGTCTGAATATATATTGAGTAAAGAACCTGGAATTAGAGGATATTCATCACAAAATATTTGGAGAATGAAACAGTTTTATGAAACTTACAAGGATAAACCAGAACTCTCAAAGCTGTTGAGAGAAAATACATGGTCTAATAATCTGCATATTATCTCTAAAACAAAAAGCTATGAAGAAAAAGAATTTTATCTAAAACTTGCGTCAAAGGAAAAATATAAGGCAAAAGAATTGGCGAGACAGATTGATAGTGGATATTATGAGAGGTTGCTTTTATCTAATGGAAAAGCCCCATCTGCAATCGAAAGTAAAGATATGACAGGTGTTCTTAGGGATATGTATATGTTAGAGTTTCTTGATTTGCCAGAACCATATAAAGAATATGACTTAAAGAAAGCAATTTTGAAAAATATGAAAAAATTTCTTCTTGAATTTGGAAGAGATTTTATTTTCATTGATGAAGAATATCATGTCCAAGTGGGAAATAATGATTACTATGTAGATCTTCTTTTTTATCACAGAGAGTTACAGTGTTTAGTTGCTATCGATCTAAAAATTGATGATTTCAAACCTGAATATATGGGAAAAATGGACTTTTATTTAGAGGCATTGGATAGAGATATTAAGAAGCCTCATGAAAATCCGAGTGTAGGAATGATTCTTTGTAAAAATGCTGATACGGATGTCGTTGAATATTCTTTGAGTAGAAGTTTATCGCAGACAATGATTGCTGAATATAAAACTAAGTTGATTGATAAGAGTATTCTGCAGAGAAAACTAGCTGAGTTATATGATATTGCAGAGGAAGAGGTGAAAAACTCTCAACAGGATTGAGAGTTTTGAAAATGTGAGAAATAGGGGTGTGATGTGATTGGAGAGATTGTTCAATCTTCAGACAATAGATGAAGTATTATGATTATGACTATTCACCATCAAGCTCATACTCGTCAGACAGCAGTTCATCTTATCATTCAAGTGGCAGTGATGGAAGCAGCAGTTATACACCAAAAAGCTATTCTTCCAGAAAATACAATAGTAGTAGTTCATCAGGAAGCAGTACAGATTCTTCAAGCAGCAGCTCCGGTTCAAATAAATATTATCATGATTCATACGATGATGGTTATGATGATGTCTATATGGATGGAGACTATGATGATGACAGATACGACAGCGATGATAATGATGGCAAATTCAAAAGAAGGTGGTCAGAGTGGGATTATTTAAGAAAAAGACAGTTACAAAGGCATATGATAAAGAAAATAAGAAACCGGTAATCAAAGCGAGCATATGTAATGGTGAGCAGGTTGCAGGCTTTAAGAACATTCATACAGGTAAGATAGAAGAAGTTATGCTGATTAAGAACCGGGCAGACCTTGATGCATTCAAGAAAATGTATGGAATAGATGGAGAGATAGAGAAGGAATATTAAACGAGGGATTTGAAGTTATGTTATCTTTTACTTCTGCAAGCATATAAGGATTATATTTATATTTACTTTTACACTTAAATATAATAAAATTTAAGCACAAAAGTAAATATCAAGGATAAGGAGGCCAACTATGTCAACATCAGATATTTTGGAAGCGCTAATTGAAAAAGACAATGGATATTTGATTACATCGAAGGCCGTTGAATCAGGTGTATCAAAGCCATCTGTCTCAAAATACGTCAGAGAGCATGACATGGAAAAAGTGGCACATGGCATTTATATTTTAGATGATGTGTGGCCAGATGAGTTGTTTGTACTCCAGCAACGAAATAAGAATATTATTTATTCGGGCGAGACCGCACTTTATTTGCATGGTCTTATCGACAGAGAATACAGTCATATTTGTTTCACTGTTCCTACCGGATATAATGCTACACATATCAAAAAGAAAAACAAAGAAGTTCGTTATGCAAACCCAGAGATTCTTGATATGGGGATCTGTGAAATCCCGTCAAGCAGCGGTAATTTGGTTAAAGTATATGACAAGGAAAGATGTATTTGTGATTTGATTAAAGATCGAAAGAAATATGAAATTCAGTTATATCAGACAGCAATCAAGGAATATATGTCCTCGAAGGAAAAGAATCTATCAAGATTGATTGAGTATGCGGTTAAACTTGGAGTAAGGGATGAAGTGATGATGTATGTGGAGGTAATGGTATGATTCATACAGCGAAACAACTTAAAGACAAAGTAAAAAACATGTCTGGCGGGAATAGTGAAGTTGCGCAAGCACTAATTAGAACATATTTTATGGAAAGGTTCTTAGAAAGAGTTTCTGTTTCTGAATACAGGAATAATTTTATTTTGAAAGGCGGAATGCTTGTTGCTTCTATTGTTGGTGTAGACATGAGAGCTACAATGGATATCGATACCACTGTGAAAGCATTACCTCTTAATGAGAATGATGCTAGAGCTATCATTGAGAGAATCGGTGAGCTTCAGCTTGAAGATGGGGTAAACTTTAAGATTACATCAGTAAAAGAAATCATGGAAGAATTTGATTATCCTGGCATTAGGATGATGATAGAAGCTAATCTGGAACGAATGAGACAACCTTTTAAGATCGATATTTCTACGGATGATGCAATCACGCCAGGTGCAGTGGAGTATAAATACAAGCTTATGTTTGAAGACAGATCAATTTCAGTTTTGTCGTATAATCTTGAAACTCTTCTTGCGGAAAAGATGCAGACGATTTTGGCAAGAGGACTTGCGAATACCAGAATGAGGGATTTTTATGATGTATATGAGATTATGAATTCAAAGGCTGATCAGATAAGCTTTGATGTTTTGAAAAAGGCATTTGCGGCTACTTGCATGAAGCGTGAAACTTCTTTTGGTGAGGAGGAAGTGAGAGAAACCTTAGACAAGATTAAAGATGATTCTGGACTCGAAGAAATGTGGAATCGTTTTAAGCGTGTAAACTATTTTGTTGATGATCTTACGTGGGGAGAAGTATCGGAAACAATAGTAGAAGAAATACATATTGTCTTAGAGGATTTTTTATTGAAGAATTTTAATATTTAAGAGTTTGTTTTTTCCTTTTTGACATTAAAGATAAGATTTCTTGTGGGTTTGTCAACTGACGTCCGGGAAGTGTCTGCTTTGGTTTGCGATCTGTCTGGCCGCAGCGGTTGGAGCTTTTAATGAGTTATTGGGCATTATTATTCTCATTGTGTTTGCATTTATTATTTGGACAAAAAATTAAGAAGAAAGGTATAACAGGAAGTAAATAATGGTAAAGAAGATAATGCGTGATCCACTGTTTCTTGCACAGAAATCAGTGGATGCTACAGAAGATGATAAACAGGTGGTTACGGATTTACTTGACACATTGAGAGCAAATCTTGACCATTGTGTTGGAATGGCAGCTAACATGATTGGCGTGAAAAAGAATATCATAGTGGTTGCGGCCGGACCATTCCAGTTTGCCATGATTAATCCGGTGATTACCGGAAAATCAGGAGCTTTTCAGACGGAGGAAGGCTGTCTTTCGCTGGAGGGCGTGAGACAATGCACAAGATATAAAGAGATTGAAGTGGATTATCTCGACCAGAATTTCAAAAAGAAACATGGCAAATACACAGGCTGGACAGCACAGATAATTCAGCATGAGGTGGACCATTGTAATGGGGTGGTCATATGAAGCTAAAGAATATATTAATAGTAGTGGCCAATATCGAAGAGTCAATCCACTTCTATAACGAACTGTTTGGCCTTAATGTGATTTCGAGACAGGAAGGTAATGTAATAATGTCGGAGGGCCTGGTATTGCAGGATGCCGGAATATGGAAGGAAAGCATGCAGATACAGACTATTCCATATAACAATATGACGGAACTGTATTTTGAAGATAATGATATCGAAGGTGTAGTTAAAAAGCTGGAGTCAGGGAGGTATGAGGTCAGATATGCTACAGCACTGACAGAACTCGACGGAGGACAGAGGCTTGTAAGATTTTATGATCCGTCCGGAAACCTTATTGAAGTGCGCACACCATGGGATAAATTTGTGAATAGAGAGTGATTAGGTGTTCAGGTATCTGGATAAATAATCTCGTTTATTTGAAGAGGCTGGAAAAAATGCAAATATTTGTAGACGCAGCTCACATAAGAATCATATCAAAGGACCGAAAAAGCGCACAGAGGAAGATGATGAGAGGTTTGCACAGTCGTTTGAGAAAATGATACTGATGGCAAAATCAAAGGAAGAACTAAGGAACACAGACCGGTAATAATATTTGTATTTTGCCCCTCAATCCGCTATACTATAGCTAAGTATAGCGGATTGATACGTTTTGTGGAGGTTCATATGGTGAGTACTTTAAAACTGCCAGTAGGAATTGATAGTTTTGAAAAAATCAGAAGGAACAACTTTTATTATATTGACAAGACAAAGCTCATAGAGCAATTGGTTGAAACCGGTGGAGAGGTCACCCTTTTTACACGCCCGAGGCGTTTTGGAAAGACTCTCAATATGAGCATGCTAAAAAGTTTTTTTGAGATGGGCGCGGATGAGTCATTGTTTGATGGCTTATATATTTCAGGCAACAAAGAGCTTTGTGACAAATATATGGGAAAGTACCCGGTTATTTTTCTGTCACTCAAGAGTGCTGAAGGACGTTCATTTGATGATGCAAGATATATGATTACTGAGCTTATTGGGATGGAAGCAGAAAAATTTAAGTTTCTGGAGCATAGTGAGGCTCTTTCAGAAAACGATAAGGACAGGTATAGGGCTATCATTTCGCTGTGTGATGGTAAATATACGATGGATGAGCAGCTTCTTGTATCAAGTCTGCAGAGTCTGTCGCAGTTATTGTTTATACACTATGGTCAGAAGGCTGTTATCCTCATAGACGAGTACGACGTCCCTCTGGATAAGGCATTCCAGAATGGTTACTATAAAGAGATGGTTTCACTTATCAGAGGACTCTTTGGAAAGGCGCTCAAGACTAATGAGTTTCTGCAGTTTGCCGTACTCACAGGTTGTCTTCGTGTATCCAAGGAGAGTATTTTTACAGGTCTCAACAATTTTGAAATCAATTCCATTGTAGATATCGCCCATGATGAACAGTTTGGTTTTACTGATGATGAGGTCAGGAAGCTGCTTACGGATTATGACAGGGCTGAGCGTTACCCTGATGTAAAGGAGTGGTATGATGGCTATCATTTCGGTAATACCGACATTTATTGTCCGTGGGATGTAATCAATTTTGCCAAGAAGCTGGTTTTTGACACATCAGCCAGACCGAGTGCATTCTGGATTAACAGCAGTGGCAATGACATGGTGAAGCGCTTTGTAGACAAGGCAGACCAGACCACGAGAGATGAGATAGAAAAGCTCGTGGCAGGTGGTTTTGTTGAGAAACAGCTCCGTCTTGACTTGACTTATGATGAGATTGACAATACTATAGACAATCTGTGGAGCGTACTTTTTACAACAGGCTACCTGACTACAGCTGGTGAGGTCAGGCTGCCTGACAGTGAGAGCTATGCCTACAAGCTGGTGATTCCAAATAAAGAGGTGCGTGAAGTGTTTGTTCTCCAGATTCAGGAGTGGTTCAAGGCTGTTGTTGCAAAAGATGATGATACCATGAAGCTTTTATCTAGAGCTATCCTCGATAAAGATGAGAAGCAGATTGCAAGACAGCTTAACATCGTTATGAGCCGCATGATAAGTATACTTGATACAAAGGCTTCTGATGATATGAAAGAGAACTTCTATCATGGTCTGCTCCTCGGCCTGCTTCGCGGAAGCAATCCGGGCTGGCTTATTAAGTCAAATCGTGAGTCGGGAGACGGTTTCAGTGATATTTTAATCAAGCCGGAGGATCCGGATGCAGGCATCGTTATTGAAGTGAAATATGCAAAAGAGATGAAAAACCTTGATGCAGCGTGTGAGGCGGCTATGACGCAGATTAAGGAGAAGAGATATGATGAGGCTCTGCGCGATGAGGGCAGGTGCGATATTTTAGCATATGGCATTGCTTTTTGCAGGAAGAGATGCAGGGTTGTAGGAGAAAAAATAAATGATTAAAAACATAATATTTGACATAGGAAACGTGCTTGTCAGGTTCCAGCCGGACGAGGCAATGCGTGAGATTGGCATTGAAGAAAATAAAATAGCAGCTTTAGCCCATGCAACATATGAAAACCCTGTCTGGGTTGAGCTGGACCGTGGTGTAATTCCTGAGAACGAGATAATTGATGAGATGGTTAAGGTGGCTCCACAGTATGAGGCGGATATCAGGAGATTTTTTAAAGAGGGAAAGGCTTTTGTCGTAAAGGCATTCGACTATGCAGCAGACTGGATTAAGGAGTTAAAGAGCAGAGGCTATAAAGTGTATTTGTTATCGAATTATCCAAAGGACTTCTTCGAGCTTCATACGCACAGTGAACTTAGTTTTGTGTCACTTGTTGACGGCAAAGTCATTTCAGCTATGGTTGGGATGATAAAGCCTGATGCCGGTATCTATCAGTGCCTGTTTGATAAGTACAATCTGAATCCAAAAGAATGTGTGTTCATAGATGACAGACCGGAGAATATAGAAGGTGGCAGAAAGCTTGGTATGGAGGGAATTGTGTTTACAGACTATGAGACCGGAAAGAAAAAGCTGGAGCAGATGCTGATGGATTAAAAGCTGATTGGCGGGGCTCAAAGGGGCATCCGGATGATAAAGACCTTGCGGCAGCAGTGGAGTTTTACAACGGACTAACAGACCAGCATATAACCGGCATAATAAATCTTTCTAAAAATTAACAGAAGAATTTGTCAAAGGCTTTTCAGAATCTACGCTGGAAAAGGCAAGAAAGTTTTATTTAACATATAAGGATCGAATTTCGGAAACACTGTTTACGGAATTTGCAGCAGTTTCTTTTGGAATTGGGAAAAGGATTTACTTTTGTGGCAAGACAGAAAAGATTTTCATTCGAAGAAGATCATTTCAGAGTGGATCTTGTTTTTTATAACAGACTGTTGAAATGCTTTGTATTATTTGATTTAAAAATTGGCAAATTAAAGCACCAGGATCTGGGGCAAATGCAGATGTATGTCAATTACTATGATAGATACGAAAAAACAGAGGAAGAAAATCCTACCATTGGTGTATTGTTGTGCAATGAAAAAAATGATGCAATGGTTGAACTGACATTGCCGGAGGATTCTAATATTTATGCATCACAGTATAAACTGTATCTGCCGGATAAGAAACTATTACAGGATAAATTGAAAGAATGGTTACAGGAAGAAGGTGGTGCTGAAGATGAAATTTAATTTTAAAATACAACAGTACCAGACAGATGAAAGATATGTCACAGATTGATTTGAAATTCGATTCAGAACAGAATGCATTTGGTTTAACAGATGATTTCGATGATTTGTATATCCCAAAAAAAGCCAGCCGGTTGCAAACGGCTGGCTTTTAGCTATATTAGATTTCAATACGCATAAAACTATAGCTCAAGATTCATATAAATCTCATCACGTTCATCCTGTTCAATACCCAGATAATGCTGCGTGACTTTATAGGACGAGTGATTGTAGACGTCCATCAGCAGAGCAGGTGGTGTGCCGTTCTTCCAGGCGTGATATCCAAATGTCTTTCTCAAAGAGTGACAGCTGATATGTTCATCCTGAACTGTCTCCTCGGCAGCAGTCCTTACAATTCGGTATGCTTGAACTCTGTTTAGTGGCTGCCTCCTGCAGGTGGCTTTTGTAAAAATAAACTCATGTTCAGTCGGATGCCGTTCGTTGAAATATGCCCGGAGAGCATCGGTGGCATTGTAGTTTAGAGTGACATAGTTATTCTTGCCGGTCTTTTGCTCGTTGATAAGAAAATGAGAGCGAAATACATGGTGCTCGAAATTGTATACGTTATCCCACTTCAATTTAAGCAGGTCACTGATTCTTAGTGCTGTGTTTAATCCCATAACAATTAAACAGTAATTGCGGCGGTTTGGATGGATATCTTTATAGTACATCCTGAAAGCCGCCAGTTCATCCTTATTTCGGATTGGCTGTGTAGTTCCCATTGAATACTCCTTTGCGGTAGAAAATATTATCAGGCACATGCCGCATGACAGACTCTTCCCTGGAATATCCAAAATCCACAACAAAATAATAGTAATTACAAAAAGCAAAAAATGTAACATTTTATAGTAAAATGTTACATTTTTTCGCAGATTAATAAGGGGTCAAAAC
>ERZ1034680.235-NODE-235-length-34347-cov-9.839642_pt1 | contig 34347 bp, 53 predicted proteins | sample MGYA00520639_ERZ1034680 | MGnify/ENA primary metagenome ERZ1034680 (study PRJEB33766, sample SAMN09781760) | gut metagenome | biome: gut microbiome | host: Homo sapiens | place: Madagascar | study: EMG produced TPA metagenomics assembly of the PRJNA485056 data set...
CTCCCAAAACTCCGACGGGGAGTCGGGGGGATCCTTTTCCGCCGCCTCATGATGCCGCTTGCAGAGGGTGGCCAGGTTGTCAATGTCGTAAGCAAGCTCTGGCGCGACCACAAGCGGAATGATGTGATGCGTCTCCAATCCTCCGTAGGTGATGGTCCCCTCTGCCAGGCACATCACGCACAGATAGCCGTCCCTCTCGTTGGCCAGTCTCTTGACCTTTTTCCATGCCTGTCGGTTGCGCAGGCGTCGCTGCTCGGTATCGCTCTCGTGGCGAGTGGGCGCCAGCCCGCAAGCGTTGCGCTTGTCATGTACCCGCCCGCAATATGGGCACGCATATCTCACGGCTGCACCTCCCTGCATTGTCTCATAATTTTGACAGCGCCCCGCCGTGCGGAACGTCCGTCTTACTCTCCGTGCTCACCGCCTCCATCGCACATTTTGTTTATCCTTTCCGATGGCACTCGGCAGCTCTGGCGGCCGCGAGCTTGCTGTACTGCTCGTTTATCTCGATCCCGACGTACTGCCGGCATTTTTTTGTAGCCGCAACCAGCGTAGACCCGCTGCCAGCAAAGGGGTCGAGGATCAAAGCACCGGGGACGGTGGTTGCCTCAATGAGTTGCTCCAGTAGCGCCACAGGCTTTTCATTCGGGTGCGTGAGGCTCTGGTTTGCGACCTTGTCGCAGGAGATCAAGTCGTCCGGTCGTTTTCCCGGGAACTCGTAGCGCCCCTTGGACGCGAAGATGATCGCCTCGTATCGCGGTGCAAAAGAGCCTTTCAGGTCTCCCATGCCGTGCGCTTTTTTGTCCCACACGATGACCGACTTGACTGTCAGACCGGCGAGGCGCAGCGCGTCGATAAATACCTGCTGTGCGTCCCAGCGCGTAAAACAGAGTACCCCCCCACCACGTTTCAAAATTCTGGCGGCGTCATAGATCCACCAGATAAACGGGGCCTTGTCGTTGGCGATTTTTGCGATCCGTCTGGCTTTTTCTCTTCGGCGGCTTTGGTAGTCTATGCCGTAGGGAGGGTCAGTGATGACCATGTCGATGCTCTCGGTCGCCATATCACGCAACACGCTCATGCAGTCGCCGGTGATGACGGTGTTGGTTTGGATCATTCTCGTCCGTCTCCTTTCTTCATGTAATCCGTAGTTGATAGGGTGACACTCTTAATTTTGGATAAGTAGCCTCTCAGGCCTTGTCGTCTTTGTTTGCCGCGTAGGAACGAGAAAAGCCACCCGCAAATGCGAGTGGCTATCCGTGCATCGCCTTACCAACACACGCCCACACTAGAGAGGATATAGGAGGATATCCGTGGTCTGAGGTTGCCCCGTCTCAATCCCACGATTATATGTTATCACAAATATCCTGCAAAAAACTGCAAAGATAATCGAGGATCTCATCCCGCCAGTAAAATGCCGTCCTCTCCGAGATGTGCATCCGCATCGGTATCTGCGTCGTCAGTCCCATCCCTCGCTTGTATCTCAGGTCAAGCAGTGTTTGCCTGCTCTCCGGCAACATCCCGATGACCGCGTCCATCTTGACCTTGCGCGCCATGATCGCGTTGATCTCCTCCGTCAGCACGGCCACCCGTTGCAGCGCGTCGTCTTTCATTCGCACGGCGGCGGCGGTTGGATCGCTGACGCCGCTGCCTCTCGGCATAGTTGTGAGCGCCTGCGCCCGCAGAACACAGGTCGCATCCTCTGCCTGTGCCATGAGCCGCCGAATCTCCTCGCGTCTCCGCTCACAATCCTCCAGCGCTGTCCCCCATTGCCAGAGCAGCATGTTGATGCGCTTGCGCTCTGCTTGCTCCACTCGTCACCCCTCCTTGCCGTCGTATGCGCAGATCATCATAGCTGCTCGTCCTCCTTATGGCTTAACATCGACCGTAACCGGGAACTCGGTGTGGAAATGCAGCTCGTAATGGTACGGGTCGGCGTGTGTGCCAGTGATATCCTCGACAACATACATCGTGTAATAGTTGAGATAGATGTAATTCTTCTTGTAGGTTCCAGGTCCAGTCTTAACCGTGACAACCAGCTCATTGGTGCTATTGTTGGAGATGTCCATGTAACCTTCGGCATACAGTATAATCCGATCGGTACGGGCATTGTATACGGTGATACGCCGCTCACACTCAAAATACTGCGCCTGTTGAGACATATTGTAGTTGACCTTATCGGCTTCGCTGCATCCCGTCAGCACCATCACAAGGCACACGGCCAACGCCGCAATCAGTTTCTTTTTCATTTTTCGTCCTCCTCAAACATCGTTATCTGTCCCGGCAGTACACCGTCCTCCATCCACCAGTGCCACACGCCCTCGACCGTGCCTCCCCAGACGCCCTGATTGCTCATCCCGGCAGCCTCGCGCGCCTTGAGCATCCTATCAAAGGCATGTAGGTACATCGTCATGAACTTTGGCCAGCGTTCAAATTCCTCGTATCTGTGTTTGCCTGCCATAGGACAGCCAATGCACCCCACGCGCTGCCAGCCCTCCGCATACAGAGGATTCACGTCCACGCGCTCCGCTTGCAGGTAATCCCATACGTCATCATCCGACCAGTCCACGATGGGATTGCAGATGCGCTTGCCCTTGAGCTGGCACGTCTCAAATGTCCTGCGCTCCTCGTCACTGTCCATCGACAGCATCAACACGGTCTTGGCCTTGTCCCGGTGTTGGATCTCGTGCGGCGCCCTGTTGGCCTTTCGGCGTGCGCTCTCCGCCCAGCGCACGCCCGTGACGATGTACCGATCTCTGCAGCTCTCCTCCTTGAGCACTTGGCAACAATACCGTGCAAGCCGCGTCGGTGGCATGCGCTTTTGTGGGATCAGCGACCACATCGACGTCCGCTCACCCTTGTAGACGGGCAGATTATAGATGCACTTAATCCCGGCGGACTCCAGCCGCGCGAACTCGCTCCTCACAAATCTCACGGTCTCAGGAGCGTCTGCCGTGGTGTGGTTGTGCGCCACCTCATAAGGGATGCCAGCCTTGCCTGCCAGATCGAGGATGACGCTGCTGTCCTTGCCGCCGGAGATCGTAATCACAAGCGGCTGCTCGTACAACAGCAGGCTCATGTCACTGGCCTGCTGAAGACGTGCGATTGCCATGTCAACCTTGTCCATCTGCCGCATCCTCCCCAAACATTGCACCGATCTGCTCAGCAAGCTCCACCGCCCGCAGCGCCGTGAACAGGTGCTGGCGCGTCTCGTCCAGCCGTACCAGTGCTCCATCGTCATGCCTCTCCTGTGCGTGGCGGGTGTTGGTCTCATTTGTGCGGATCAGCCGCTGAAGAAACTCAATCGTCGTCATTGGTCTCGCCTGCCTCCCTTGCTGCATCGCTCTCCTTGAGCATCAGTGGTAATACCGCCTCTGCATAAGCGCACGCTGCCATATATTGCGCCTCATAGATCTTGCCACCATGCACATCCTTGACGCGCGCCTTAAAGTCTTCCATTCTGCCAAACCAGCACCCGGCGCGGACAAACATTGCTCCGTCCTTATCGATGTAAAAGTAGGCCGTCCTATGATCGCTGCCGATATTGCCGATCTGCACATACAGACCGTCCTGCACGCGCCCGGCCTCAAACGTTGCTCGCACGTCAATGTACTCACCCAGCGTGCAGCCGTAGCCCAGTTCGCAATCGTTGTCCAGCGTGCAGCACTTGCCCAGCTCGCACCAGTTGCCCAGCGTGCACCCGTTGCCCAGCTTGCAGCCAACGCCCAGCTCGCACTCGTTGCCCAGCTTGCACCCGTCGCCCAGCTTGCACATGTCGCCCAGCTTGCAGCCAACGCCCAGCTCGCACCAGTTGCCCAGCGTGCACCCGTTGCCCAGCTTGCAGCCAACGCCCAGCTCGCACTCGTTGCCCAGCTTGCACCCGTCGCCCAGCTTGCACATGTCGCCCAGCTTGCAGCCAACGCCCAGCTCGCACCAGTTGCCCAGCGTGCACCCGTTGCCCAGCTTGCACATGTCGCCCAGCTTGCAGCCAACGCCCAGCTTGCACCAGTTGCCCAGCGCGCACCAGTTGCCCAGCTTGCAGCCAACGCCCAGCTTGCACCAGTTGCCCAGCGCGCACCAGTTGCCCAGCGTGCACATGTCACCCAGCACGCACTTGTCTCCGAAGATTACCTTGTTCGCCACACCAAAGTCAATCTCAGTGCAGTCCGTGCAGTCCGGGATGACCAGGTATCCATCCTCGTTGCGCTTCAGCTTGTCAAACTCCGCTTGTGTCATCTTTCGCATTTTCATCCTCCATTTTCGCGCCGCAGTTGGGGCAGTATGACGCATACTCGTGACCGTGGTCAAATATCCCAAAGGTACGAGTGTAATCAAAAAAGCAATGGCACGCAGAGCATTCGTATCCATATTCGATTTCTCTCCATTCCCACGTGCCCCTGCGCACCGTCTCCACGTCGGCGGGCAGAATGCTGTCAATCGCCTTGATCGCATCGTCATACCCGTCCATGTACCCCTGCTTATAAAACCCACCTATGTACCCCTGCCTGTAAAACACGCTGTCGAGGTCGCGGTCGTGCTCCTTTTCGGCACGTCGCTTGGTCAGCTCCCGCAGCAGCTCGTCGCGGTCGATGGTGTCAGTCATTGTCTTCACTCCTTTGCTTTACCGACTCAGAGATGGAGCTTGTATTTGTATTCGTAAACTGCTTGTTTCCCATCCGACGCAGTGACGGTGATTTTTGTAGGCCAATCCGACGCAACACCCTTGGGCTTGTGGGTTTCCTCGATAACTTTCTCGATATGGATATGTGACTTTTCGCACTCGATACATATCATTTCGTTGTTGTAGAGCTGGCCGCACGTTTCGCAGCGGTAGTGTTCTTCTTTTCTCATTCTGCGTCGCCCTCCTCGATCATTTCGATCATTTTTTCAGCCAAATCTTTCGCGCCAACGATATATCCGATGGTCACCTTTGCACTTAGACCGTCCGCGCCGATGCACTCATACTCGCCCTGTGCCATCTCCCCGATCAGCTCCAGCGCCGCCTTGCGGATCTCGTCTGCCGTAATGTTCATCTGGTCGTCCTCAATTGTCATGTTGTCCCTCCATCTTTTTGCCGCAATAAGGGCAATAATTGTGCTTGATAATGCTTTTATGTCCGCACTCCGAGCAGTAATATATCCTGCCGTCACGGTAAATGGGCTCTCCGTCCAGATCAATTCCATAGTACCTGCTGGTCGTCCACGACTCCCACCAGCCGACCCTGCGGATCTTGTCTGCCGTAATGTTCATTTGGTCGCCCTCCGTCTCTTTGCTTTGCGTACCGTGCAGCCCTTTCCGGCCGGGCACGGGCGCGAGTGCCTATTTACGCCGATAAAATCACACCACGCCGTCTGTCGTGTGCGCCGATTTCCAAATCCAATCTCTCCCGCCATCACCCTGACATATACGCAGCCCTTGCAGGTCTCGTCACACATTCCGTTCATCGCGTGCCGCCCCCATGCTCTCGGTATAGTTCCGCGCCGTCTCCATCGCCGCGCGATAGCCCTCAAGATATTTTTCGCGCCCATACGACGTATCGCGCCAGTATTTTTGTATCTGCCGATACTCTCTGCTCAGCATCTCCATAAGCATTTTACGGTCCACAGGCCCCACCGCCTCGTCATATGCACTGACTACGTCCGCCGGCGCAGCCTGGGCTAAATAGCCAGCGACCTTGTGATACGCATAAAACGCTCGTTCCACCGCTCTTTTTCCCGCGCGCGTCTTTGGCTTTTCCGCCAGAAGCTCATCCAGCCACTCAGATATGCACGCCCTCAGAGCGCTTTTTTTGATATATTCTTCCATGCTCAATCCTCCTCGATGATCTTGATCTCCACTCTTGGCCTCTGCCTGTCCACGTCAAACGTGTCGACAAAGCCGCTGATATACCGCCATCCGTCACCGCCAAGGACGCCCTGCTCGACTAGCGCATCCTGGACAAATTTGTGAGCAAACGCGATGTTGTCCATGTCCCTGCGGCGGTTGGGCTCTACCCACAGGTACTCGAGTCTCACCCGCTGCTCGATGCGTATCCCTCGCAGCTGCGCCCGGATATACCAGCCGATGAGCTCCTGCGTGTCCCGCTTGAGCCGTGCGGCTGCTTGAGCGCCTGAAGTCCTGCGCTCGGTGTCACTGTACTCATTGAGTCCCGGCAACGTGCCCTCAATGACGAGCTTATGTGCCTGCATCTCTCTGCATCTCCCATCTTTCGACCGCCTCCGGCGTAAATAGCTCATGCAATCTCCATCCGCCCATGACCTTGCAGGCGTACCCCGCGATGGAGGATGCGCCGTAGGTCACTGCCTTGGACACGGCAAGCCGGATCATGTCCGGCGACATCCCGCCGTCCGCGCCCGTGTTGGCCATGAGCGCATCCACCTCCGTCCTCTTCGGCGCGCGCCCTGCCGTGGCGGTAAACCCCTCCGTGATCGTCTCCCGGATCTGCTCGTCTAAGTTATCCACAGGCAACGACGAGTTATCCACAGGTTGGCCGTCCGCCTCGCGCGCACAGACAGATAGGGTGGTAGGGTCGTCTATACTGTCTTTGTTAGGTATAGGTACGGTAGGGGGCGTGACAGTCACGCTTGTCACGCGTGACATATCTGTGACATCTTCACATTTGTCACGCGACTTCCGTTTGCGCTCGCGCGCCTGTTGGCGCTGGCGCTCACGTCGATCAATCAGCGCTCCGGCGTGCTCATCCCAGTCGTGGATGTAATATCCGTCCCCGGTGTCCTCCAGCAGGCCGCACACAACCAGCGCGTCCACCATCTTCTGCGGATCTCCCTTGATCCGCATCACATCCGTCAGCAGCAGCACGTCGTCATAGGACAGTGCCCCGCTCAGACGGTTCGTCAGCGCCCACAGCCACAGGCGCTCAAGTTTTGCCCGCGCCAGATCTCTGTCCATCTTGGTCAGAGCGGCCAGCTTCACAATTTTGGGATGGTCGGGCAGGTTGTCGTGCAGCTCTATCCACATATCTCCTCCAGTTTGGGCTTGTGCCCCCCGAAAACACTTGATTTGTTGGCGATGTCGTGCTATCCTATGGTTGTAGAGTCATTCTCTCGCCGCTAATTCAGCGGCTCTTTTTTTATGCGTTTGACGTATCGTTGTATACGTCCTCAATAATACCCTCCACAAACGCGGTCAGGGTGTTTTTGCCGACGCCAGCCCCGAGCGCGGCCTGCACCGCTCCCTGCAAGGTCGCCCGGATCGGCATATTTTTGCTGCGCTCATGCACCACGTTGTCCTCCAGCACGATCAGCGTGTAATGCTCCGGCTCTGCAACGTCGCAATCGTCCGCGACCACGACATCGCCGTTGCCCATCATCTCTCCGACCTTGCTCATTTCACATTCCTCCCGTGCTTCCGCGCCACCTTGCGGTAGCTCATGCGCTTGCGTTCGACGGTCGCGTCGATCTTTTCCTGTCCCCAGCTGGCCGTGATGTCAACCGCCAGCCACAAAATACCGATGATCCCCACGATCATCACAAACGCGCAGATCAGTCTGCCCATCTGCAAATACAACTCACTCAGTCCCATGGTCCTGTACCTCCTACTCTCTCACCAATTTGACGCTCTTGATGCTACCGGGGACATAGATCCTGTCGAGCATCATTTCTAGCGATACCAGCGCGGGCTCGATCATGCAGTGCGCAACGTCGCTCTCCCTGCGCTCCATCCGCTCCCAGTTTTGCTCACTGATGGGCAGCACGGTCGTGGTCTCAAACCGATCCCCGATGATACGGGTGTCATAGGTCACGCTGATTTTGTCCATCCTCATACCCTCCATTCCTTCGGGTGCCGAGCCGCCCGAGGATTTTTTGCATACCGGCGCAGCTCAGCGACGTTGTAGCCCGCCGCATACTTGGTGATCTTGCCCTCCTTGGTCAACTGGCAGATGTGCGAGGGAGAGCAGCCCAGCAGCACAGCGGCCTTGCAGTTGGGGATGTACTCGGTTGTAATCTCCGTGTCCCGGATGTATGCCTCCCGGCATTCGCGTGCGGCCTCCGCCGCCTTGTCCAGCGCCACGATCAGCGCGTCGTATGGGGATTGGGCGTTTTTAACCTTGGTCATGAGATATCCTCCTATCTGTCACTTACTCCCGCTGGTGACGCACTCATTGATGAGCTTGCGCAGCGCGATGAGCAGCTGTCTGTTGACGCTGGGCGGCTCTTCCAGCGCGCCCGCCCACTCTCCGCCGGGTGGGAAAAGGATGTGCATCTTGTTGTTGGGGATGTGCAGCCCGTCGAGGATGGTATACATCTCGTCCAGCTTCCACGGGCACTCGTTACGCAGCCGGCGCTCGACGCTGTAATCCTTGAACCCCAGCCATCCGGCAACGTCCACGATCTTGATGTGCTGCCGTCGCATCTCTGCACGCAGATCGCTATACAACTTCGGTTTCACGGGCAACCTCCTTCTTTTTTTAGACAATCGGTGGTATCATAGGAGCATCCCATACAAGGAGGAGTGCCCTATGACCTCTACTGTCCTATCCATCATTGCCACAGCCTTGATCATCGGATCCTTTTACTTTTTCGGGGTTCGGCCCTTTGGCTTCGGTTTTTCCGTGCTGCTTGGCCTGCTGTGTCTCATCACGGGCATCTTGATGATGCGCCGCGCCGATCCGCCGGATAAGTCAGCACCGGAAGAGCCAAAGCCGGAGACGACTACCCAAGAGCCGCCGAAGCCAAACACATCAACCTCCGACGTGCCCAAGCCCGCAGTGCCAAAACCAACCGTCAGCATCTCTGTATCGAGATCAGACTCCAGCGACGAGCCGGTCTATTGCTATCCCCGTGTACACATTGCGGGCACGAGATACCACGAGGCCGCAGCCGATCTCATGGTCGGCGATGAGCTGGAGGTTATCCCAGACCCGGACAACGAGCACGATCCCGATGCCGTGGGCATATATCGCGCTGATAATGATGAGCTTGTCGGCTTCATTCACCGCGATTCCCGGCACAAGCAGATGGTGCTGGACTACTATCCGAGAGATGATTGGCGCATAGAGGCCGAGGTCTCCGATGTCGTAGATGAGTCCAACATTTACATGGAGCTCCGCTTCTATCGCCTGTGATCTCACTTCTTTTCGCAGCCGCCGGTGTATGCCGGCGGCTGTTTTATTTGGCCGCGGGATGCTTGCCCATGTTCACGGCGGCGGCGAGCCCCTCGCCATAGCCGAGCAGGTAGGTCTTGTCAGCGTCAGACAGCTTCGGGATGATCTCCTCAAAAGTTTTCATGATCTTGGTTTCCTTGTCGCTCATTATTGTCACCTCCATTGAGCTTGTATACTCATTATACGCTTGCTATTTGAGTATGTCAACCCATTTACGCGAAAAATTCAAATATAATTGAGTTGACGCGCTCAATCGAATATGATATAATTATTACATTAAAAGGATGGAGGTGATAGAAATGCACGCACGGATTAAAGAGCTACGCAAATATTTGAAGCTGTCACAGGCCGCGTTTGGTGCGCCGTTTGGTGCGAGCCGCGATATGATAAACAACGTCGAGAATGAGCGCGCCGCCATCTCCGAGCTGATGATCTCGGCAATGTGTCACGAGTACAACGTCAACGAGACCTGGCTGCGCACTGGCGAGGGCGAGATGTTTATCGAGCCGACACGCGACGAGGAGATTGCCGCCTTTGTCGGCAGGGCGCTGCGCGGTGAGGACGACAATTTCAAAAAGCGACTGCTCTCCGTCCTCTCGCATCTGACGGAGGAAGAGTGGGAAATCCTCGAAAAAAAGGCAAAAGAATTGGCAGGTCTGGAATAATCCAGCCTGCCAATCGGTTAGAGCGTTATGCGATTTCGCGGACAAACGCAAGCACGAGCTTGAGTTGTCGTGGGCTTAGTGTATTAAGTAATCGGATAATGACCTCTATCATCGTTTTCGTCCTCCCGTGTCGTGCTGCTTGCAGTATACTCGCCCTCCCCGCGCTCGCGGCGCTGGATTTTGGCGCACTCGCGTTCGGCGGCAGCGAGCACGCGGCGCAACGCGCCGGGAGTGAGATGCTTGAGCACGGTAACGATGCGGGCAATGAGCAGATTGGTGTCCTTCATGACGATGCCTCCTATATTTGATTTTAATCCTCTATACCCACCGTAGCACTCTCAGCCGGGATTTACAAGCAAATAACGCCCGTTAATCCAAATCTTTATTAAAAATTTATACTGTAAGTGCATCTAATCAAATTATTTGCGCTTCGCGTGTAAAAAGTCCCCCAAAACGACAAAATGCCCCATCCGCGCGGGAACACGGATGGAGCGTGCAGAAAACCACCAACCAAGACGGTCTTGCTATGTCATTATAGCATGAACCGCCGGCAATCGCAAACAGCCAGTTGTTGCAAATTGTGTAACAACTCAGACGGAGGTGCCATAACATGGCGCAAAAAAAGAAAAGGTCCGAAAGAGTAGACAAGCGGTATAAGGGCAAGGTGCGTGTCGGTATTGCCGCCGACGGCACGCCGGTCTACAAGTGGGCGGTCGGCAAGACCAAGGCAGAGATGGAGGCAGCAAAGCAGGATCTCATTGCCCGCTACGCCAGCGGCAACGGCGTGGACGCCGGATCCATCACCTTCGGCGCCTACGCCCAGCGCTGGTACAAGATCCACTTTGAGGAGGTGCGGCCATCTTCGGCGCACCATTACCAGTCCATGCTCAACAAGCATATCCTGCCCAAGTTTGGCAGTCGGTTTATCCGCACAATTGTCAAGTCGGAGCTGGATGAGCTCATCGGCACGCTCACCAGCGCATCCAGCAAGGCATTGTGCAAGTCAGTCCTCAACATGATATTTGACTTGGCAGACGAGGACGGACTGCTTGTGCGCAATCCCGCCGCAAAGATCAAGCCGCCCAAGGGAGCCAGCAAGCCGGAGCACCCGCGCCGGGCGTTGACGCCCGACGAAAAGGAGTGCGTCCTCCATCTGATGGAGGTGTCCCCGTACCGTCTCGGCTATGCCATATATTACTACCTCGGTATACGGCACGCCGAAGGCATGGCGCTGACGTGGGACGATATTGATTGGGCGCACGGTATTGCCTCCATCCACCAGGCCGTGACGGAGGATCGCAATTTTAAGCGCGTCATCGAGGACCACGGCAAGACTGACGCGGCAATCCGATACATTCCCATTGCGCCGCCGCTGATGGAGATGCTGCGCGCCAACCGCGGGATCGGTCGAATACTCCCGATGACCGACGGCGGGATGCGGAGGATGTGGGCCGTGCTCCGGCGTGATGTTGCCGCATACGCCAAGGAGCGTGACCTTGAGATCGAGCTGCGCGAGGACGGCACGTCCGTATTGACCGCGCACTATTTTCGACACAATTTTGCATCGCTGCTCTTTTCCGCCGGCACCGATTTAATGCGTATGAAAGAGTGGCTCGGTCACAAGGATATACAAGTTACTCTAAAAATATACACCCATTTGCAGGAGGAGGAGCGGCGGCTCGGAGTCAAGCAGACAGACCACACCTTCGATTTTTTGCAAAAGTTGACATATGGTTGACAGATCGCCAACTCCCGCACAGCAAAAAGCCCTGAATTTAGGCATTATCATGGAGATATAACATGCAAAACATAATTATAAGATTGCTAAACGCCTGAAACAAAAAGCCCCATATAATGGGGCTTTTTTATTTTCGGGCTCTGGGCTAATTTTTGCAAAAGTTGACATATGGTTGACTGCATACCTACTTCGCGGACTGGTATGCCTCATGCATACGCTTTACGTCGCGGATGCGCTCATCCTGACACGATTTGATCCAGTCCGTAAGCGTCTTACCATCGTTGGACAGCGGGTGCGCTTGATCCTGCGTCGCGACCTGATGCGCTGCCGCTCCCTGCAAGATCTGCGCGTGCTGAATCTCCTCGCCGGACAGCTTGATGTAGATCTGTGCAAGCTCCGGGTGTGACGATTTGCAGCGCATAGCATCCGCCGCATAGTCCCTCGCGTCCTGGATCTCCTCATCCACCTGACCGTAGATCGACGTCAATGTGTCCATCATACGCGGACCACTCCAATCGCAAGGTTGGTGATCGTCGGCTCAGTCGTACCGCCAACCACAACGGTGAGACGCGCATTGCCGCAGCATCTCACGCGCACGATGGGGGCAAACGACAGATTGACGTATTCGGTGCCTGCTGTCGCAACGGTCTCCGTTGCGGTCGCTCCCGGCACGGCGACGCCGTCCTGCTGGATGCCAAGCGCCACGTTTCCGACGGTCGCTGCCGTCGCGGTCGCAGTCATCGTCACAAGATAATCTCCCGGCTCAAGCAGCACGATGCTCTCGCCCTCGGCGCTGATGCACTTGCCGTACCGCCGGATGATGCTGCCCACAGGGACGGTGCTGCCGATCGGCGCGGCGGCGCCCGTGTTGTTTACCGTATAGATCAGATTGTGTGCCATATTTTAATCTCCTTTCTTCAAAAAGCGGCAGGGTTTTGCCCTGCCGCTCATGTTGTCGGCCTAATAAGCCATTGCTCAGTTGGTTACATATTCACACCGCAGTTGCAACCGCCCCCGCAAAACGGGGAGGGTCCGGCGTTGTAGGAGTAGGACATGGGATAGCGGACCACGCCGCACATCCGGCTGTCCATCTCAAGCCCAGCGACCTTGTCACGGAGTCGCTGAATCTCACTGGTCTGGATCAGGTTGCGCGTCGCCTCACCCTCCGCATGGATCGCGGTGGTGATGTCACAGGTCTGACGGTCGATCTGCGCCGAGAGGTTGGCGGTTGCCAGCCTGTTTTCGCAGCAGCAAGACGCGATCTGCTGCTGCAAGGCGTTGCCGGTCTGCATGATCGTAGTGTTGGTGCCCGCCTGGCCGAGGGCGATGTCCTTGCCGAGCTGGCCGAGACTACCCTGCATATCATAGCCCAGCGACGCCACGCCGTTGCCCAGCGCCGTCAGGCGGTCGTTGATCTCGCCAAACTGCTGCCCAAACAGGATCTGCTGCTGACTGGCAGCGGTCGCATACTGGCCAAGCTCGCCCGGCTGCACCGGCTGACGATTCCAGCCGCTGAAGCCGCCGCCCATAAAAACAAACAAAAAGAGGATGATGATCCACCATGCGCCCATGCCGCCGCCGAAGCCCTTGCCTTCGTCGCCAACTGCCGCACGCAGATCAGAGAGACTGTAATTATTGTCCATTACACACACTCCTTTTTTGATAGATTTATTCACAAATAGCCGTTGCGCACCGGCTATTTAAGAAACTCCATAAAATCCTGCGCCTGTTTTTTGAGGCTCTCAAACTGCTCCTGCGACATTTGCCCGGATTGCAGCAGCTCTTCGACTTTTGCTTGCGCCTGCTGCGGGGTGATGCCGGACGCAAAGCGCCTAAACTCCGCCAGCATCTGCAACGGGTTGGCGGGCTGCTGCGGCGCGGTCTGCTTTTGTAGGCTTGCCAGCAACGGATTTGCCATCGATGATCTCCTCCAATCTCTTGAGCCTCTGCTCGATGTTCGCCGCATCAATCGGCGCGGCCTCGGTGTAAGGTGTCAGCACGTAAGGCGTCACCGACTTGTAACCCGCGTCATCCGCCTGGATGTACCACGCAAGCAGTACGTCGGTGCGGGACGTGTCCATTGCAAGCAGCTCGCTTCGTGGCGCAACTCGGAGCGCGTCCACGCCGCCGCGTCCGCTGACTTTGACCAGCTCATACCGCTGCGGCATTTGCTGCCCGTACATCTGCTGCTGATATCCGGGGTTATAGGGGTAGCCGTAAGGATTGCCATATCCATTCATTTTTTCCCACCTCCTGATAAAATTGTAAAAAAAAAGCGCCCCCTGCACGATGTCATGCAGGGGACACTTTAGTGTCAAAATGGGGACATTTTAGGGACAGCAGCCATTAGTAGCCGTCTGTATGATCCACTTTGATGCCAATCTTATAAGCACGCTGAGCACTGATTGGCATAGCAAGATAATCGCCATCACAAAAATCATCACGTTCAGCGGCCGATCCAAAGGCATGCACAATGGCTGTACTCCAATCGTGGATCTTTTCATCTGAGTCATTGAGTGCAAAATCCGATTTGTATTTTAGCGCGTAAAATTTTCTTTTCACAGCGTATTCCTCCCCATAAGCTGTGTATCATTCTTCGTCTCGCGCGGCGGTGATCCGTGCAAGCTGGTCGGTCAGGACAGCGTATCCCAGCAATATCTGGTTGTATGTCGTCGGGGTGTTGATGCCCGCCTCCCAGTTTTGCACGCTGCGATATGGTATGCCGTAGACTCCCTCAAACCCTCGCTGAGACAGCCCGGTAATGTTGCGGATCGAGGCAAAACCGCCGTGTGCCATGGTATAGACCGCATCAAGCACGCGGACGATAGCATCGGCGTCCTCTGCACCGTACTCGTCCATCCAGTCCTGCCAGCCGCGCTCAGCGACGTACAGATCGTGCTGCTCGGGAGCGTATTCGCCCGCGGACTCCCAAAGCCTGCGAAAATCAGAAAATGTCATCATAATCTTATCCTCCTTTAGTCCCACATATGGGCAATGCAGTAATCTTCCCACTCTTTTTTCATTGTCGTGATGATGTCTGCCCAATACTGACGATCATCCGGGGCATGGTCATCATAGATGATCTTCTCGAGCGTTTTCGTTCCGAAGCTGCTCTTGATGTAGTGCTCGGAGTAGACATAATCCTCTGCCAGCAGGTAGGCGTTGGCTCTGGGGTACATCCGGCAGATCAATGCCACGTCAACGGTGGGTTTGTTCGGCAGGATTCCATCCCCGCGCTCAATTGCATCATTAAATTTATCGCGGTAATTTTCCCACGTCGTCATTGCTGCGCGGATCTCTTTCACGCCTTCGATGCCGTCAACCCTGCGTTGGTATTCAGCCTCTTTTTCTGCTTTTTCGCGGAGGTACGCCATAATTTCAGGCTTGCGTGCCTTGACGGCTGCACACGCTGCATCCACATCTGCCTTTCGCTTGGTCTCCGAGAAAAATTGCAGCCGTTCTCCATCTTCTGCGATGCTGATACGCAGTACGCTGATGATGTCTTTGATGCTCATTTCGTTGTAGTTTTTCATTTTTATGTCCTCCTTATATCAGTCCTTGATGATTGAGAGCGCCGTATAGTGTAGATGCGCTCCGTCGAACCAGTTGATGCAGGGTTTGTTGTCCCGGTGATAAAGCACTTCGTAAAGAAAGCAAGGCTTTCCGTTAATTGTAACCAGTACCCGGTCGAATCTGTCCCTCCGCGGCTCAAAGGACTCAGGGATATCAACCGTTATCGGCTCAGAATAGACTGCTTCGTCGGTCGGGGTGGTGGTGTAGATGGTCTGCTTTTCGTGGGCGAGGATTCCGTAGTTGGCATAGATGATGGTTTTCATTTTTATGTCCTCCTATCTCTTACCTTGTCTATATTATAGCACCGAATCGGTGCTATGTCAACACTTTCGCAAAGATTTTTGCCCCCAAAATCAAAAAAATTTGGGGTAGGCCGAAGCCCACCCCAACATCATACTCGCTTGAGCAAATCGTCCACCCGGCAGGTCACAATCCGCTTGATCTGCCGCGGCGACATTTGCGGACGCACCGCCTCTGCAATCTGCTCGTAGGTCTGCCCATCCAGCAGCTTGAGGCGCAGGATTTGTCTGTCCCGCGCCGAAAACACCCACTCGTCAATCAGCGCTCCCACCTGTGCACGGCTCAGTCCGGCGCGCGTGATCTCTGCAAGCATCGCACACCAGCTCCCTCCTTAGTCCGTCAACTCGCGCACAGCCGCCTCAATCAGCGCGTCGATCTCGTCCGTAACCTTGATCCCCAGCTGCTTGAGCATGTCCACAACATAGTCGTGCTTCTGTTTGCCAGTTTTGGCGCCGAACAGCTGCTCCGCCGCCTGCACCAGCCAGCACACCCAGCGCCAGACCTGCGTCACGCGGTCAGAGCTGATTTTGCCGCACAGCCAGAGGATAACTACCAGCGCCATACCCACACACGCCACCGCAGCGGCAATACCCGTGATCATCGTCCAATCGAGATTCATAATTACTCCTCCGTATCTGTATCTTTATTTTTGCCAAATACCTTCTCAGCGATCCGCTTGGCCAACAGCCCACCCAGCTCCACGCCAAAGACCGTAAACGTCATGCTCACAAGCTCGGTCTGCTCCTGCCCGGTGACGCAAAACACGACGGTCTCCGCCACCGTAAACAGGATCAGATACACTGCCAAAAACAGCAGCACCTTGTTCGCAAATCGTGTGCCCTTACTGATTTTAGCCACCGTGACCGCCGTCCTGATGATCGCGCCCCTCCTGGATGCGGTCGATGCGCTTGTGTGCCTGCTTGGCGGACTCTTCCACTGCTGTGAGCCGCTGCAAGACCTCGATGTTGGTCTTGGCCTGCGCCTTTTGCTCGGCTTTGATGTCCTCGACGCCGCTCTTGATCGCGCCGATCTCCACCAGCAGCGTCGTCGCCTGGGCGCTGTCGCCCTTGGTGTCCTTGTTTTTAGAGCGCCAGAGATTGACGGCGGCGATAATCACATTCGCAAGCGGCACAAGAGCGAGGATAAATAACAGCCCGTACAGGATCGTGTCTTGCGTCACGGCTTACACCTCCCAGGGCAGCACATAGCCCATCTTGCGGTTGGTCTCGCGTCCAAAGATACCGTCCGGCGTGCATCCGTGCTCTGCCTGCCATGCCTTCACAGCCTCCATCGTTTGGAAGCCGTATTTGCCATCTGCCGGGATGTTTAGATACCGCTGGATCAGCACCACACCCGCACCCTTGCTGCCCTTGCGGTACGTGCAAGGCCGACCACCCTGTCCGGGGCAGCCGGCCGAAGAATAACTGTCGTACCAGGCGACGTTTTTGCCGCGTGCATCGACATGGATGTAATTGTCAGTGGCCTTGTACATCCCAATGCCGCCCTTGATGCCCAGCTCCTGCATGTAATGCTCCGTCCAGACCGCCAGCGTCGGCGCGTCGATTGCCTTGCCGAGTACCACGACGCTAAAATCTGCCGCGTTGCCCTTGCGGTGCTGACTTCCAGGTGCGCCGCCCACCAGTTTGTTGAGCGGGTCCGGACGGTAGCCGCCGTGCGGACGGATGCGGATCACCACGCCAGGCCATTTCTGGCGGTATTTCGCCCGCAGCTTTTCCAGCAGCGTCACAATGCGATGGTCAATGTCGCTGGGCTGCACGATGGGCGCGGCCTTGCCCTTGAGCACGTCCACATAGTTTGCGGGGTCGTAAAATTCCCGCAGGGTAAAATTCTCGGACAGCTTTGCATCGAGGTTCATTTTGTCGGCCTCCTTCAACCTTTTTATTGTCGTCCCCGGATAGTAAAATCCGAGGATTTCCGCGCATGTTTGCCCCGCCTTGTCCCTTGCGGCGGCGCCGGTCTGGGACAATCCCACGCCATGCCCGCGCACCTTGCCGGAGTTGTCATAGGGGTCGGGCTGGTCGATCAGGTAGGGGACGGCACTGCCCCAGCGCTCCAAGGACGACACACAGCGCCCGCCGTTGCTGTCGGTGTAGACCGCATCAATGAGCTTGCCGCCGTACATCAGCACCAGCCCGCGCGTTGCTTCCACTGCCGCGTCGCTGTTTTTGTGACGCGGACGTGCGCCATACGCCTGATATCCGGTGGTGTCGTCCACGTCGTAAGGCTTGCTGCGGCGGTCGATGGTCTTGCGGATGGCATACGTTCGCGCGGCAACCGCCTGCGCCTTTTGTGCCTCCGCCGGGCAGGTCTCCGCCTTGATCTCGGACGGCACGACGCCCTTGAGATAATCTTCCAGATCCATCGTCACAACTTTCCCGCTTTTGTCGCGGGTGATCTTGACTCGGATGTGCATCAGGTCGCCTCCTCCCAACCATATGCGCCAGGCTCCCACACGTTAGCGTCTGCCGTGCTGATCCAGTGCTTGCCGTTGTGGCTGACCTTCGCTCCCTTCGCGTATGCGTCGTGCGCCCCGGCGGGCTGGATCCACTCCGGCCACTCCTGCGTCGGGTCTGCGATTCGCGTCCAGAGCGACACAGCAGCGGACGGTGTCCAATCCGACTGCGACGTGTGCGCCTGTATGCAGCGATACAGCAGGCCGTCGTACTGCCGGATGTCGCCCTTGACGTAGGCCACGCCGTCCGCGCTCCATGCGTCAAACAGCACCGCAGGAGTCGTCAGCGCCACTTCGTCCGGGATATACCTCTGTGCAACACGTGCAGCCTCTTTGACCTCCGCCTCGCCCTTGATGTATGCTGCAAAATTTTCCACATCTGCCGCCAAGCCCTGCAAATCGCTAGACCAAAACATCACGCCAACCGCAGGAGTCGCCCTGATAGGGATAATGTGCCGCACCAGGGCAGGCGTAACCATCGTTTGCGGGATAGCCGGATCTTGCGCAATACTCGCGATCAAGCTCCGACCGTCTGCCGTATTGTTATCCGCCACAATAATCATTCGCAAGTTTCGTTCCATTTTTTTCCGCTCCTTACGTTAACTCATTGATAGTGCATACCTTGACAGTCCCGGCAGTTCCGTCCTCGCCCGCATAACAGGTGATCGACGTCGTTGCTCGCTCCCCTCCGCTACCTCCATTGGCAGTGATCGACCCCTGGTTGATATAGTCCCCAGTATGCACCAGCACAATAATGCCGCCGCCTGCACCACCACCGCCCCCCGACGTATTTGCCGCATTATTCTTAGCCGCATAGGCACCCTTTGCCCCAGCGCCACCATTTGCAGTTATTTTGCCGGTGGTGTTAATTCTGACTTTTCCCTTTACAAAAATCCAAAGGGCGCCGCCGCCGATTGCATCTCCATTATTTCCGTGTGCTTTTATAAGGTTCGGAGAATCATATATAAGCGCCGCACCCGATCCTCCAGGGCCGCTCCCGCCCACTACGCCCTCTCCAGCGTGCGCGCCAGATCCTCCAACCCCATACATCGTGGTTTTCCCCACGCCGGTTGGTGACGGGTACGGTATCGGTGTGCCAATGGGAGGACGAGGATCGCCATTCCCTCCGTTGTACCCCCAATAATATTTTGACGATGGGCCCTGCCCATCCCCGGCGGCGCTGCCGCCTCCAAAGCCGCCGCCAAGCGCAAAACCGGCCCCACCGGTTCCAGGGGTTAGCTTATATTGCGCCGAATTATTGCTGCTTGCTCCCCCTCCGCCACCGTTCCCCCCCGTCATGCTCCCGCACAAGACAATGTGCTTTTCCTTCACAGCTTCGGTTTCGTTGGAATTTAATAACGGCGCGCATTTCTCAACAGAAATCGTACCATTAAGAGTTAAATTTCCTTTGACCAACAAAATCATACCGTTACAGCGATTTGCCGGCCGCAAAATTCCACCTTGCTGTATCGTCAAATTATTGTATTGTTTAACAATTTGCCCCTCGTCAAGAGCTACCTCCAGCGGCGTATCTCCCGTGACGACTAGATCTCCATCGCTCCCATCGCCAAACCAGCCCGCATTCGCCGATCCACCGCCGGCGCTGCCAACAACCTGCGCATAACCAATGCGGTCAAGTACTTGTACACTGCTACTCAATGATGCGCACCTCCTCAACAATCAGTTGTACCTCGATATCTTCGGTCGGGGCCGCATCCGTCGTATACAGTATCATATACCCGTTGTACGGTCTCGGCTCCGCCTGGATATCAACAGTGCCGGCCAGTGCATTCGGCAAGACGGCACGGGCATTGCTGCTGGTCTTGATCTTTGCATTTTGCAATTTGTATTCTTTGCGCATCGCTGCTGCGTTTTCTGTCCATGCGCTTGCCAGCAAAGTAACCGGCCCGTTATATATCTCGCAGGTCACACCGGCGGTATGTTGCTGTAACGTAGCGATCTGGGCCGCTAGTTGTCCCGCAACGTCACCCTCCAGCGTGCCCTTGACGCTGTTAAACCACGCATCAAACACCGCCGTCTGCTGGGCGTAAAAATCCGCGCTGTCCAGCTGCGCGATGCTGGATGCAATGCCGCACAGCTCTGTTTCGCGCGTGTCGGTGATCTGTGCCGCCGTGATCTCCGTGGTGCCCGCCGCGACGCTGATTTGTGCCAGGCACAGTTCCCAAATGTCCGCCGTCCGCGTCGGCGCGGGCGCGGTGGGCGTTGCCGCAGGCGTGCCCGTCACAATCGCCGCCGTCACACTGCGCGCCGTGCGGCTCCATCGCAGCACAACTGCGTCAATGCGCCCGGCTACGCCGTCGGCCACATTGCAGGTCAGCGTCTGCGCCGCCGTGTTGCTGTACAGGTAGCCGCGCGGCCCTGCGGACGTTGCGTCCGTGCGGATCAGCACCGCGCCGCCGGTCTTGAGCGTGATCTGCATTCCGCTCGCCGGCGCGACCGCCAGCATCTCGCCGCGCGGAAACACGCCCGCCGTAAACATGTCGCCCAGCATCCGCTCGTAGATCTCCGGGCCCACCTTTCGGTCGCCCGAGACCGATGCGAACGGAAAATACAACTCAGCCATTGCGTCCCATCTCCTTGTCTATATCTTTGGTCAGCAGCTCGCGCACCGTGGAGCGCTTGCCGAATACGATCTCAACCTGCACGCCCTCCGCGTCGTAGGTCTCCGTCGTCTCGGTAATCACCGCGTCCTGCTCGATGCCCCACTCGTTGCTGACAATCGTCACCTTGTCGCCCAGGTCAAAATCCTGCCGCAGCACCAGCCCGCCGAGGTTGGACGTGCGGCCGCTGACCGCGTCCTCAACGGCGTATTCCGCGAGCGCCTGCTTGCCGACGTTGATCGCTCCCGCAGTGTAGTCGGTCGTGACCACCTTGCCGCCGCCCTTGTCCGCCGGGCGTATCTCCACCGTCACCACCGCGTCCTTTGGCGATGCGGTCAGGTAGATCTCGCGGCGTTCCAACCCCGAGGCGGATCCGACCGCCTCGGAGAAGCTGTTGAGGCTCGTGCCGCTGCTGCGCATATCGCAGTACACCGTCGCGGCGTTGACGCTGCCCGCGCTGTCGTGCTTGTAGCTGATGGCATTCAGCGTCTCGCCCTCCACGGACAGGATTGCGCGCGGGTTTGCGGTCTGCGCCTTGGTGCGGTCCAGCCCCATGACGATCTGCACCGCCCACGACGGCCACAGGACGCGGTAGCCGACGCCCTGCGTCTCCGCAATGTCGGTCAGCGCTTTGAGCACCGTTTTGCCCAGCGCCTTTGACTCGGTGACTTCACCGCCGCGCCCCTGGCTGTCGGGCACGCTCATGCCGGGGATCTTGCGCGCGGCGTCCACGCTCACGCAGTTGTCCCCGATGAGCTTGAGCATGACGCTCTCCGCGTCCCCGGTCAGCGCGGTGTCCTGTGCGACGATGCGGCGCGCCAGCACGCCCGCAAGCAGCTGCCCGGTCGCGGTGATCGTGCTGCCCTCTTCATCGCGCTCGAGCTCCACGCCCTCAATGATGGCCGCATCTCCGTCCGTTGCGTCACGCACGACGATGTTGCCGTCCTTGAGCAGCGCCAGGTGCTCCGGCGTGGCAGGGGCTACGATCTCGATCTCTCCCGCCTCGTACAAACGGCGCGTCCACGTGACGCTCTCATAGGCTTCCACCAGTCCCAGCGCCGCGCCTGCGGGCGAATATACTTGGAAAACCAACAATCTCCCCTCCTTACACGCCGGAGTAAGCCGACGATGAATAAATCCGCACGTCGAGGTTGTCCGCGCCCTCGTCCGCGGCAAATCTCAAAAAGTTGTCGCCCGGATGCATCTGCATCCACGTGCTGCCCGCGTCCAGCAGGTTAAACACGTTACTCTGCGCCCCGTCGCGCGTCAGTGTGACGCGCTTTTTGCCGTAGGCCGTGTTGACCTCCAGCAGGTCGCCCGCCTGCAAGGTAATCGTCAGGCTGATTTTCTCCTGAGTCTGGACGTTGACCAGGCTCGGGTTTTTCGCCGCGCCGTTGGCGGCAAACACGATCCGCGCGCCCGCCTCCAGATCGCCGTCGTTGTACACGTCCACGATCAGCTGCGGCGCACGATGCGCCAGCGTGTGTCCCTCTGCGGGGATTTCAAAATCAAATTCGATGTCGTCGATCCACTCGGCAATGTCTACGCTTCCAGTCGCGTCCGCGCCGCCCGCCAGCAAAGCGGGGGAGGGGCAGAGCAGCGTGATCGTGCCCGTCTCGAGCACGCCCAGCTCAAACACTGGGGCAGTCTCGACATATGCGGAGATGTGCCACGACTCTTCGCCGCGGCGGAATACCAGCGTGCCCGGCGTGGAGGCCGGGCGGAACGCGCGCAGAAGCGCACGGCGGTAGGGGACGTGGTTGCGCGCGATGGAGACCGTGATCTCAATCTCCCGCTCCATCAGCGTCGCGCCCGCCACGCTCAAACCCGCCTGTCCGCTTCCCTTGACGGTGTAGATGTCCTGCTCCAACCCGTCCAGCCCGCGCACCTCGTCCAGATGCACCGGCGTTCCCACCGCGGCGATAATGATCGCCTCGCCGCTGGGGCTAATCCACTGGATGGCCTCGTTTTGTCTCATCTCAGTGCCCTCCTGATAGCCTTTTCAACCTGCCGCGCCACCTTTCGGCCATTTCCGCCGTCGTTGATGGTGATGCCGCCGACGTTGACGGTCTTGGAGTTGTCGTTGTTGTTGGTCAGCTTGCCGCTCTTTTCAGCGGCGTTGTACACCCGCGCCTCCGCTGCTGTCAGCACGCGCTCGCCCTGGTGGAGCACTGCCTCAAACTCGTCATACGGGACGTTGTACAATCCGACCGCCGCCGACGTTCCCTTTTTGCTCTGCCCCGGCTTTTTAATCTTGCCTGCCTTGGCGCTCACCTGGTCGGCCATGCTTCCGATGCTTTGCAGGATGCTGTTGATTTCGTCCGCCACCGCCTGGATCGCACCGACCTGCGACTGCAAGCCCGCCGCGACGGCTGCGCCGGTGGACGCCGCGCTGGCGTAGGCGCGCTCGCTCTCGTTGAGCTTTTGCACCACGTCGTCCATGACCTCCTGCGTCTTGGTGCGGATGCCCTCCATCCGCTCGTCGTAGTCGGTCTGCATCTTGGCCACGTTTTCGGCAAATACGTCTTTGCCCTTTTCGACGTCGCCCATCTTGTCGATGATGTCCTCGATCTCCTCGTCCGTCATGTCGGACAGGCCGGCAAGGATCGCCGCGCTCTCTTCGCTTCCGTCCGCAAGGGCGGAGGCCAGTTTGTCGATGCCGTCAATGTTGCGGCTCATCAGATCCTCAAAATTGGCGTTGTACTCGGCCAAATACTGGATCTGGCTCTCAAGCGCCTTGCCCAACGCTTCGGCGGCGGCTTGCGCCTCCTGTGCCGTTGCCTGGTGCATCTCCTTAAACGCGGAGATCTGTCCGTCGATGGCCGTCCGCGCCGTATCATATGCTGCCTTGTACTCCTCTTGCAGCGCAGCCAGCTCGGCATTGATTGCTTCGACTGCCGCGTTCGCGCTCTCGGCGTACTGCTCCCAGCTGTCCGCCATGTCCTCGGTGTCCTCCACCGTGGTGTCGGTGGTCTCATCGAGCACCTTGCCCATGGCCTCGATCTGCTCGTTGCAGTCCTCCATCGTTTCGGTGGCGTCCTGCACGGCCTTGTCATAGTTGTTATATTCGTCCTGCGCATCGCTCAGCGCATTCCCGAGTTTTACAAGAGTCCGATACTCCTCCGTATTTAACGTCGCTGTTGCCGAGCGCTTATCTGAGACCTTTTCCACGACTTTTGCATACTCCTGATATGCAATGTCGTATTCCGCTTGCGCCTTATTGACCTTTTCCTGTGCTTCGGCGCGCTTGACGGTGTTTTCGGCAACCTCCACCTGCGCCTGTCCGTATGCCTTGAGCGTGTCGGTGTACTTGTCCTGCATGGCCTGCTGCGTCGCCCATTGTTTCCAAGCCTCTACGTTATCCAGCAGCGCCTCCGCGCCGCCCTTGAGCAGCCCGGTCTGCTCGTCCAGTTGGAGGTTGAGCTCCGGCATGATCGTGTTGAGCTGCTCGATCAAGTTGTTGTACTCCTGCTGCGCCTCGCTCGTAGTCACGCCCTGCTTTTCCAGCGCATCCAGCCGGGCGACGTATTCAGCGGCGACCGTGCTCGCCGCCGCAATGCGGTTGCTCGACGCCTCGTAATTGCTCTGCGCATCGGCAAGCATAGCGTCGGACTGCGTCAGCGCGTCCGCCGTCTTGCCCGTCATCTGGTCGATCTGCTGCCCGATCTCCTGGACGCTGGCCGTGACTTGGTTTTTGACGTTTTGCCAGATCTCTCCAAACGTCTTGGAGGTGTCCGCCGTTGCTTGCAGGGTGCCGTCCGCGGTTGCAATCATCTCCGTCCACTCGCCGAGTTCAAACCGCCCTGAGCGGATCGCCTCGACCAGTGTGCCGCCCGCATCCTCGCCAAAGGCTTCCAGGCCGATCTTCGCGGCCTCGGTTTGTGTCTTGGCCTCCTTAATCGCCTGGATATACTCCTGGATGCCGTCCTTGCTGTCCTTGCCCGCTCTGGCCAGCTTATTCGCCGCCGCACGCAGACCGGCGAGCGCCTGGGACGCGTTGACGCCCTCCAGCTCCATCATGGACAGCAGCCCGATCGCCTCGTCGAGGCCGTACCCCAACGCGGTAAATTGCGCCTTGTTTTCGATCAGCATGGAGGAGAGGCTGTCCACAGAGATGCCCGACGCCTGCGCGCCCTTGGCGAGCTTGTCCATGAGCAGCTCCGTGTCCGCCATGTCGATATTCCACGTTTTTTCGATCTTCGATACCTGCTGCACCGCACCCACGACGTCCTTGCCGGTGATGCGCGAAAACTCCGAAAACAGCACTGTCAGGTGCTCCAAATCGTCGCCCGTCACGCCAAAGCGCGTGTTGATCTCGCCTACCGCGCCGGAGATGTTGTCCAGCGTGGTGTACGTCTGCGCCAGCGCCTCATAGGCCGTGTTGGTCAGGTCGTTCAGGCCGTCCTTGGTCGCGCCGGTGGCCTTTTCGATGGTTGCTGCCGCCTCCATATAGGCGTCCGCCATATCATAGAGCGCTTGGCCAAGCTGTTTCGTGATCCCAATGATGCCCGCAAGCGTGGCCATCTCCGCCGCCTTGCCCAAAAAAGAGTCGATCATGGACTTGGCGTCCTCACCCATCTTGCCCAAGTAGCCCAGCGAGTCGCCCGCCTCTTTCGCCGTCTCCGGCGTGTCCTCCATCGTCTTGTTGTTCTCTTCGATCCGGCGCTGGAGCTTGTAGAGATCGGCCTCGGCCTTATTGGCCGAGATCGTCCAGTTGGTCACGCCCTTGGACGCTGCGTCATACATGTTCTGCGCGATGCCCAGCTCCTTGTTGAGCTTGTCGATCTCGTCATTGAGCGCCTTTTGCTGCTCCTCGTTGTCCTCGCCGCTCTCGGTCATTTTGTTGAGCTCGTCGGTTGCGTCGGCCAGCCGTTTTTTGAGATCGTCCACGGTTTTCCCGTGTTTTTCCTGCGCCTGCCGGGCATTTTCTAATGCGGCGCGGGACTCCGTCAGCTTTTTGTTTTGCGCGTCGTACATGGCCTCGAGCGCTTCGCCGCGTGCCTTGACCGCCTCCATGCTCTTGTCGTTGGCGTCGTACTTGGCGTTGACCAGATCCAGCGCCGATCCGGTCTCTTTCAGCGCCGCGTTGCACTCTCTGACTTTGGCTTGATATTCGGCCTCGCCCTCGATGGCCAGTTTTGTCGATATTGTGCGCGTTACGCTCATCTGTCCTCACCTTTCTCCTGCGGCGCGCGCAGCTGGGCGAGCTCCGCAACCTCGCCGGGGCGCATCATCAGGGTTGTGCGCGGGTCCAGCCCGAGCAGCAGCCCCAAGTGGATGTATTCAGCGCGCGTTAGCCTTTTTTTTTGCTCTTTTTTGCGTCCAGCTCCTGCAAACCGAGGTCAACGTCCGCGTCCTCCGGCTGCTCCGCCTGCATCCCGGCCACAAATGCGTCCATGATCGCCTTGCGCAGCGCCACCATGTCCGCCGGGCGGAGGATCAGCCGCAGCACCTGCGCGGAGAGGATGCGCCCCTTGTCCATGCCGATATAGCGGCGGTACAATTCGCCCTGCGTGGCAAGGATAGACGCAATCTCGCACGTTTTTTCAAACGCCTCCGGCGTGTCCTGCGCCAATACATCATAGATTTTTTCTTCGCCCAACAGGTCGCGCACGGCGTACATCGCATAGCCGTTGTAATACAGCGGGATCTCCTGCCCCGCAACCCTCACAGTTACCTCTTTCATTTCGATCCTCCCCGTTTATATTCAAAAATAGCGGGCAGGGATATCCCTGCCCGCCTCCGTGTCTCATCAGCCCCCGGTGATGCCCAGCTGCGTGTTGCACCAGGTGACGGCAGCGGCCTCCGTGTCAAAGCGCTTGGAGATCTCCCGCACGCCCTGGTCGTTGAGCCGCGGAAATACGGACAGACTCAGGCTGTCGCCGGTCAGCGTAATGGAGCTGTTGCCGGTCTGCACGCCGTCCGCCGTCGGCACCGCCTTGCACTTGGGGTAAAAATACCCCTCCCAGTAATACACACCGTTGCGCACGCCGCACTTGATGTACACAACCCCGCCGTAGGGCGGTTCGTCCTCTGCGCCCTGCACGGACTTGGTCGCGGCAGACTCGCTGTCCTGCTTGTTGCCGTAGATCGCAATGCGCGCCGCCTCGGGCAGGTCGGTCACTTCCAGCGCCAGCGTGCCTCCCTTGACCTGCGAGATGTCCTCAACCTTGATGTTGCTGCCGTACTGCTGGCCGCTCGCAATGGTAGGCGTCCAGTTCGCGGTCGTCAGCTCGGACAGTTCGACCGCTTTGGCGTTGTCATACACGGGCGCGGCGGACGAGCTGTCCGCCGTCTTGTAAGGCGCCCATTTGACATATTTTGCACCGTATCTTGCCATACTTTACTCCTTTCAATGGCTGTTGAGCCAGTTATCGTATACCTTCATTGCGGCCTTCACCGCTTCGTCCGCGCTCTTCTCGTTGGCCTTCTGGATCCACTTCCGCGCATGGATTCTCTTTGAGCCAAACTCGTTAAAAAATGCCACCGTGGACGTGGAGCGCCTCGCCTTTCCCGCGCCGCGCTTGCCCTTAAATACAATGGAGATGGAGCGCGTTTTGCCGCCCTTGGGCTTGTCGATGGCGAGTGCCGCCGCCGTCGCGCCCGTGCTGTAACCTCTCTCATCCAGATCCTTGAGCGCGGATTCATGCTGCGCGCGGTAGACCACCTCGGCCTCCGCTTGCAGCATCGCGTCCTGCACCTCTGCCGGCAGCATCGACATGTCCTGCGTCAGTGCAAGCACGGACTCCAGCTCGCGCTTTGCGGAGTCTACATTGAGCTTCGCCATTTCACGCCTCCCGCGGGACCGGCTGCAAGACCTGGCACTCATACAGATAGTGCTGCCCGTCCTCGTCGCTCGCGTCGATCTCGCTTGGCCACGTCATCCCCGCGTTGTGCAGCAGACGGCGCGTTTTCGCGCGCAGCGCCAGCAGGTTGTCCTTGGACGGCCCCCATAGATGCACCGACACGCTGCAAATCTCCGCGTCCGGGCTGTTGTTTCCCCACGCCGCCGGGACCGTGTCCACTGCAAAGGTGTAATACGTTCCCGCGCCGGGGACGTGCGTGTCCGGCACGCACGTCAGGCCGGTCGGTGCGAGCGCGCCGCGAATGATCTCATTGACGCTCATTGTGCAACCACCCTCTCAATCGTCACCGAGAGCCAACTCTTGCTCCCGGTCGGATCGTACAGGCCGATGACCTTCCACCATGCACGTTTCTGCGTCTTGTCCCCGTCACCGTGGATATAGACGCGGCAGGTCTCGTCCACGCCCGCAAGGTAGCGTATTGTCACCGTGCGCTGCTGGACGTGCTGCGCTTCATCGCGTTGGGCGGTGTCAAATCCGTACCCGGCCTCGATCCGTGCCGCGCGTCCCTCGCAGATCGTCTGCATTCCCGTCGCCGGATAGCCGTCCGCGTCCAGCGTGTCTGTTGTGTCCTTTGCGATTGTAACCCGCCAGCGCATCCGGCCGGGATTCGGCGCGGTAAATGCCATATTGCCGCCTCCTTACAGGTAGTTGAGTGCATGCATCCCGAGGATGCCGTCCATCACTACGTTGATCTGTGCCTTGTCCTCTGACATGTCCCTGTGATCGTACAGGTGGCAGCTCAGCGCCAGGCACGCAACGGCCAGATCTGGGATTTCGTCCGCCGCCCCTGCGGTCTGCCCGGTATAGCTCAGCACATACGCCCTCGCAGCGGGGAGGATGACCTGCTCGATGAGCTCATCATCCTCGTTGCCGTCAATGTGCGCGTATCGCTTCACCAGCTGGGCGGTGATCTCGCTCAGCTTCATTTTTTATCCCCTCCGTCAGGACTCCTTCTGGACCAGTACCGCCATGCGCTGGTTGTCCGTCACCTTGGAGTCAAACTCGAACCAGGTCACAACGCCCAGCGCGTGCTGGGTGGCGTACTTTTCGCGCAGGATCTCAATCGAGATGTTTTCGTGGAAATTGACGGACAGGCCGCGCATGTCGCCGTAGAGGATCGTCTTAGCAGACGCGGCGACGGCAGGCATGTTGTCGGACAGATAAACCGGCTTGCCCAGCAAGCGGAAGGGGAAATCCCCGGTGATATCGTCCTGGAGCAGGTAGCGGTTGTTGCTGTCCTTGAGCTTTTTGATCGCCGTAAAGGTGGCAGGATTCATAATCCAGATCGCGGCGCCCTGGTACGCCTGCTTGACCTTGGACTGGAGCTCAATCAGCTCGTCGGCGGTGATGGCGGTCGCACCCGCGGCAGTCAGGGTGTTGTCGCAGTTCAGAGCGCCCTGCGCGGCGGACGTGCCGGTGCCGGTCAGCAGCTGGCCCTCGATCCACGCCGCAACCTCCTCGGCAATCTGCGTGGTGATAAAATCGACCACGCTAAACGCACCGTTGTTTTCAACAGAGCGGCCGATCAGCACCAGCGCGCCGGCAAGATAGCCGGACAGGTCGATGCTGGTAAATTTGCCCGCATCGGCGGTGATGTCGGTAAACTCGGTCTGGTAGCCTACGGCGATGTCGTGGGTGGTGTTGGCCTTCCCCCAGACAGGGACCTTGAGCGTGCCCTTGACGTTGTACATGGTCGCGCGTTCGAGGATCGGGCACACGTCCTTGATCTTTTTGATGATCTTGTCCGCAATGCTCGTGGGGATGATCGCGCCGTTGTTGCCCATGGTCACGTTCTGTTCGCCAGCGCGCAGCTCCATCGCCTTGCCGGTGACGTAGTCCGCAAAGGCGCGCTCCTCCTCGGACAGCGTGTCCGCGCCGCCCTCGCCGCCCTGTGGCTCATCGGGCTCGTCGGGGATGTCGCGCATCCGCTTGATACGCGCAATGGTCTCGTCGAGCGCCTTGATCTCCGCCTCGGCTTCGTCAAACGCCTCGGCTTCCTCTTCGGACAGCGCGCGCTTTTCGGTGTCGGCCTTTTCGACCATGGCGGTCATGTCGCCGCGCAGCTTCGCACGGCGCTCGACCAGTGCTTTCAGGTTCTTCATTCGTTTGCCTCCTTCATGTCTTTGATGGCCTCCACGCGTGCGCGGTAGGCCGAGTTATCAAATCGCGGCGCATTGTCCACGATCTGTGCGTCTCCATATGCGGCGCGGGTCTCCACGACCGCCTCCGCATTCGCGCGCACCTCAACCGAGGTCGCGCTGTACACAGGGCGCTTGTCAATCACAAGCGTCACATGGTCAAGGTCCAGAGCCTTGATTTTGCGCAGCGGCACGTCGTCCGCCCGCTGCTCGATCTCGTCCCGGACGTTGTACATGCCAAAGGACCAGCCACGGATCTTCCCGCCGCGCGCCGCGTCGATCAGCACGGGATCGGTAACGGTCGCGTCCGCGTGCAGGCCGATGCCGTCCTCACGTAGCTCCATCGTGCCCGCCCCGGTAGACGCATACACCTTTTCCGTATGGTCCACCGTCAGCGGCACGTCCTGTGCCCGTTCCAATGCCTCCGCAAACGCGCGCGGCTCGATCTCTTCGACCACTCGCCCGTGCGGTGTCATGACCGGATTGCTCTTTTTCTCCGTGGCGTTGACGTACCCGGAGATATGCGCCCCATCGGCGCGGATCTCAATTCTCATGCTCTCACTCCTTTTCAAGGCAACGAAAAAGCACCTTGATTTCTCAAGATGCTTTCGGTTTTATTGTTGGCTTATATCGTGCATTTCGCGTTCGTCTTGTCGACAATTCTGCAAGCCATTTTTATGCGGTCCGTTTCCTCCGGGACAAAATCATCTGCATCCGTATCAACGTCCGCATATCTTTCATCCTCCAGCTCTGCTTCGTCGCATTCGATGTCGATCGCTCCCCACCAGATATTGTTCATTACCTCTTGTGTAAATTCTTGGCGGTCGAGATCGATTTTTATTTCGTCCTTAATCCACGCGCGTTCCTCCGGCGTGAACATCTCTTTGTCAAACACATTACACCCCTCTATTCGTTGGTGACTGTCACGATTGCGCCGTCCTTGTGGTCAACAATAACACGCACTCCCGTCTTCGGGTCTTTGTAGGCAAATCTCCCCTCTATTGTTTTTGACGCGTCCGGATGTTTGTCCTTCAGAGCATCCGTTATCTGCTTTGGAGATATTCCTCGCTTCGCGATTCTTCCCAGTACGTGTGACTTACCAAACCGCGTGATTTTCACGCCATCGCCGCACTTGGTGCCAATGATATTTTTGCGATAGCGCTCCTTTTCACCCGCTACCAGCACTATACTACCATTAGGCTGTTTCCGCGTTTTCGGTGGGGCTTCCGCTTCTGCCGCACTTCCTTGTCCTCCAGTCCCGCCGGAGTCCTTTCCACCCATGCCGTCGCTCTCGCCAAACTGGCCGTTCGTTCTTCTTTTTTGCGCCCTCTCGTCCAGTATACCACGGTCGCCCTCAACTGGCAACGGCTGCTCGTCCATTTGCGTGGTCTGATTGGTGTTGGGCGTATAAATCTGCTTGGTGCGCGGGTCGTACAGCACATCCTGCAAGCCGAGCTTGATCCACGTCAGGCCGAGCGGGTCGAGATCCTCCGCAAAACGTACCTCGTCGATCTGCATAAAGTTCGCATCTAGCGCAGTCTTGTATGCGTTAAACCGCGTCTGCATATCGGCCTTGAGCAGCTCCTTGGTATCAAACGCAAAATACAGCGAGCCCTTTTCGGACTCCAGCAGCAGGTCGCGGTTGAGTGCGCACTCGATGGCCTCCATCAGCGGGATCGCGGCCAGGCGCGCCAGGCTGGCGATGTCCGACTGCGTCGCCGTGCCGCCGATCATGCCCGACGGCACGTGGAAGATCTTCGCAAACTCGTCCGCGTTGGTACGCTTGTTTTCGTTGAGCTGCAACTCGACGCTCGTCGCGCTGGACTCCTTAAACGTGACGCCGTCATTGAGCACCACGATGTTGTCCGCCCTGGCGTTGTTGGAGTGGATCTCGTTCCACGATTTTCGGATCTGCTCGATGGCCTCCTGCGTCAGCTTTTTAGCCGACTGGATAAACCCCTTTTTGTTGCCGCCCATGAGCGCGAGCTTGCGCTCGAGCAGCAGCGTCTGGTATGCGGTCGAGATCAGCGTCTTGCTCTCGCGCGTGATGGGGATTCCTTCTGCGCCGTCCCGCGTGTTGCGGAGGATGCGCAAAAAGTCGTGCGGTAGGTAGCGCTTTCCCTGTACCAAGATGTCGTACTCCTTAAAGATAGCGTCCGCGCCGCGTGCCACGCTGATATTGCGCTCATCGACATAGTACAGACCGATGACGCTCAGCCCGCTGCGCTGGATGTACGCATAGCCACCCTTGCCGAGGTAGTAGTCCCGGACCATCGTGCGCCAAAACTCGTTGGCGTTGAGCGTGTCGCCGGTCTCGTCATTCAGCAGCCGAATGCGCGGATCGCCCACAATCTCGTGCGCCTTGCCGTCGTGCTCGTGGTACAGCTTAATCGGCGTACTGGCGACCAGCGCGCCGAGCAGGTCAATCCCGCCGCTGATGGTCGGCACCTGCAAGGCTGTTTCACGTGTGACATCCGATTCATCGAGTAGGCTTTGCAGCAGCGTGCTCTCGATTTCCACCTCTGTTGCCCGGCGTTCGAGGCCGAGCACTCGTTTAATCCATCCCATCGTTTCACCTCGTCAAAATACCTGCGCCGCAAATCCGCTGCCGTACAGCATCTCCTGCTGCACGAGGTACACGGCGTTGATCAGCGCAACCACCATATCGACCTTGCCCGCGCTGCGCTTTTTGTTGACATACAGATTCATGTTTGTGTCCTTTGTGCAGCGCGCGTTTTGAAAATTGATCTCGAGCAGCTGGTTCGCGTCGTAGCTAAACGCGCCGCTCAAGATCTGCTCGCGCAGCAGCTTGGTCGGGCTGTGCAGCACGGACGAGTGCTGCTTGATCTCCACGCATTCCAGCGCTTCCTCTTCCAGCTTTTGCACTGTGCTGATTGCGTTGTATCGGTCGTAACCGATCTGCATGACCTCCACGCCGTACCGCTCCTGTAACCCGATGATCCAGCGCTCCACGTCGCCGTAGTCGATGACCTCATCGCCGCACGCAAAGCACACGCCGTCTTTGATCATGCGGTCGTAGTTGACGCCCTCGCGCTTGGACTTCAGGAGCGTTCGCGCCGCCGGAATAAATCCCCACACCCGTGCATAGATCCTGTTGTCCTCCGTCGTGACCATGGCAACCGCCGTGTTATCGTCGGTCTGTGAGAGGTCGAGCCCCAGCCACACGCGCCGCCCGCGCCACCATTCGTCATCCGCGTCGCGCCGGCACGCTTGCACCCTTGAGACCTCGACATAGCCCTCTGTGCCCAGCCCCTTAAACTTGATGTTGCAGTGCTTGCACAAAAAGTTCTCTCTCTTGTTTTCATACAAAATGGCCATCGTCCGCATATCGACGATGGCCTTGAAGATATTCTCATTTTTGATCGTGACCGGGTTTGCCTGGTAAATCACCCGGTCGTCGGTCTGCCAGTGGTCCTCTCCCAGCAGCTCGTTGTCCGGCTCATACAGCAGCGCAAAGCGCCGCCCTTCGAGCAGCCCGTCCAGCACCTTTTTGCTGATGTCGATCTCGTCGATCATGGCGTTTTCGTCATTTGGGTACTGTGTCGAGATAATGATGCCCAGCTTGGAGCGCAGCGTGATCTGCGAGGATCTCATAGCCTCAATCGGGTAGCTGTCCATCGCGCCCGCCTCATCCGCGAGGAACGCATTGGCGAGCTTGCCGTCCATTTTGTCGTTGCTGTACGCAAGCGGCGTATAGTCGCTGTCGGTCAGCTTGCAGCGGATCTCGCTGCGCAGTACCTTAAAGACGCTGTCGTCTGCAAGCAGCGGCGAGGACTTGATGATCTTGCGGATTGCCACCTTGAGCTCCGAGGATAGCTTCAGGTCCGGCGCGACCGAGAAAAAGCGGGAGAAGCGCGGCTCTGTCAGCATCAGCAGGATAAACACCGCTGCGCTGTTAAACGTCTTAAAATTCTTTCGCGCAATCTCAAGCACTGCGGTCTCGTAGTATCGCGCGCCGTCGTCTGTCCTCGTGCAAAACACTGCCGCGATGAGCAGGTGCGCGTAGTCCTCGAGCCCGTCCGCCATGGGGCACCCAAGGTCGGGATGCACCATCAGACGCAGCAGCTTGCTCACCCGCTTATATGCCCCATCGTCCACACGCGCACCGGGCACTTTGCCCTCGAGGATGTCGAGCCATTGCCGCGCTTGCAGCTTGACGTAGTGCGGCACCTGTCCGCCGGTCTCCGCGACGCACCAGCGCGCGTACTCCGCCGCGCGGCTGCTCTCAATCTCCACCCAGTATCTCCAACAGCGGATTGGTTTCCTTCGGTGCGGCCTTCGGCACGATCCGGACGGCGGAGGAGACAGTCATGCCGCACTCGCGCTCGATGTCAAAGAGCATCTTGCGTTTCTGCTGGATCTGTTTGTCGGCGTTGAGGATCGCGTCCTGCATCTTGGTTTTCAGCCGGTAGCGCGTCCCGTCCTCGATCTCCACATTCGCGCGCAGCTCTTTCAGGTCCGCCTCAAACTCTTCGCGCATTTTCTCAAACGCTGCGCACTCGGATTGCAGCTGACAGTAGCGGTTGATGATCGGCTCAAACATCGCGTCGTTCTTGCCGACCTTCGTCAGCAATCTGGACACGCGCAAAAATTCCGCGTGCGCAACCGGATCGCTCTTGACCTCCGCGCGCTCGCGCAGCTTGGTCCCGGAGAGCCCGGCGCTTTCCGCAGCCTTGCGCGTGCGGATCTCGTCCTTGGTCAGGTGCGACGATTTGGTGCTCGTCAGCACATCAACAGATTTTGCCGGTCGTCCCATTCCCGCCGCCTCCTTCCAAATCTCAAACGCCGGGTTTTCGGAATAAATTACACACCCCTCAGCGTGTAATTT
>ERZ1034680.237-NODE-237-length-34181-cov-34.008791_pt1 | contig 34181 bp, 30 predicted proteins | sample MGYA00520639_ERZ1034680 | MGnify/ENA primary metagenome ERZ1034680 (study PRJEB33766, sample SAMN09781760) | gut metagenome | biome: gut microbiome | host: Homo sapiens | place: Madagascar | study: EMG produced TPA metagenomics assembly of the PRJNA485056 data...
TTCTTGTTTTTTATTTTTCTTTATAATTATCATATAGATTTTAAAGTTTTTGGTCTTGAATTTTTAATGAAAGAAGGAATTTACATGGCAACTCCACATATTGGTGCTGAAAAAGGCGATATCGCTGAGCGCATTTTACTCCCGGGTGATCCACTGCGGGCTAAATTCATTGCTGAGAATTTTCTCGATAATCCTAAGCAGTACACCTCGGTTCGCAATATTTTAGGTTTCACCGGCAGTTATAAAGGCGTACCAGTTTCTGTTCAAGGCACCGGCATGGGTATCCCATCCATTTCTATTTATACGCATGAGCTTATTCATAGCTTTGGCTGCAAAAAACTCATCCGCGTCGGTACCTGCGGCGGTATGCATCCTGACGTTAAACTGCGTGATGTTTTGATTGCTCAGGGCGCTAGCACTGACTCCTCCATCATCCACAACATTTTCGGTGGTTCGATAAATTATGCTCCATTAGCTGATTTTGACTTACTCTCCAAAGCTGCAGCTAATACGAAAAAATTGGGCTTAAAAGCTACGGTTGGCAACATATTGTCCGCTGACCGTTTCTATGATGATGAAATCGATAATGACAAGCTGCGCAAATATGGCGTTTTAGCGGTTGAAATGGAAGCAGCTGCACTCTATACTATCGCTGCTGCTGCTCATGTGCAAGCTCTCGCTCTCTTTACCGTAAGCGATCATCTGCTAACTGGCGAAGCTTGCACTGCTGAAGAACGTCAGACTTCTTTCAATGATATGATTAAGATTGCCCTTGAAACAGTAATCGAAGATTAAAATTTTTTCGTCAGCCCCCTATTTTCATAATTGTAAAAAACGACCTGCGTTTTAAAATGCAGGTCGTTTTCTATTTCCAGCTTTAAGCTTCTTTTAAGAACGCTTTATAGCCTTTTTCAGCCTCATAGACATCAATCTTGCTAGTTACTTCCCACGGTGCATGCATACTCATTACCCCGACACCGCTATCTATTACTTGCATGCCATACAGGCTCATGATATAAGCAATGGTTCCGCCACCACCTAAATCAACTTTTCCTAATTCGGCCAGCTGATAATGAACGTTATTATTATCCATTATGCGGCGCAACTCGCCAAGATACTCAGCATTAGCATCATTTGACCCCGATTTGCCTCGAGCTCCAGTAAATTTATTAAATACCATACCCTTGCCAAGATACGAAACATTTTTCTTATCATAAGCACTAGCATAAAGCGCATCGTATGCACTAGATACATCTGACGAAAGCATCTTGGAATTAGCTAACGTCCGGCGCAGCATTAAATCATTATAGGAACCCGTGGCATTTAATATTTCTGCTACCGTGTTTTCAAAGAAATGTGACTGCATTCCCGTTGCCCCGACACTGCCAATTTCTTCTTTATCGACTAAAAGGCAGCAAGCCGTACGTTTTACCTGCTCAGTTTCCAGCATAGCAACCAGCGAAGTATAAGCACAAACCCGGTCATCTTGACCATAAGCTAATGTCATACTGCGATCAAAACCTAATTCACGCGCCTTGCCAGCTGGTACCAAGGCCAATTCTGCTGATTGTAAATCAGCTTCATCAATATCATATTTATCCTGGATAAGCTTCAATACACCAGCTTTTACCGATTCCTTATCGTCTTTTTTCAGCGGATAGTTGCCAACAAGAATATCTAAATCCTCACCCTCGATAACTTTAGCGCCGCCTTTTTTCAGCTGCTCCTGTGACAAATGAATCAAAAGATCCGTTACGCAAAATACTGGATCATTTTCAGCTTCACCAAGGCATATCTCTACTACTGAACCATCTTTTTTTACGACTACGCCATGCATAGCTAATGGCAGCGTAACCCATTGATATTTTTTGATACCGCCATAATAGTGCGTATCAAGGTAAGCAAGCCCGCCATCCTCATACAGCGGATTTTGTTTGACATCTAAGCGGCAAGTATCTATATGCGCCCCTAGAATATTCATGCCATTTTCCAGCGGTTCAGTGCCAATATTAAACAGCACTACTGCCTTTTTCATATTTACTGCATAGACTTTAGCTCCAGCTGCTAATTTTTCCTTATTTTTAATTACGTCCTCTAAATTACGATAACCCGCTGCTTCAGCCTGTTTAACAATTTCCTGAACGCTTTCCCGTTCTGTCTTGCAATTGCTTAAAAATTCCCGATAACCAGCATTAATTTGCTCCAAAGCAGCTTTATCTTCCTGACTGTATTTACTCCATACCGAAGCTTTTTTTTCATCTGACATACCTAACACTCCTCATTTAGAAATATTCTTTTATTATAGCCGCAAAATCAGCTCTAGTTGTGGCCTTATTAAATTTATCCCGCAAAATTGCTCCATGTGTTATTCCACGTGTATACCAGGTAGCATGTTTACGCATTTCCCGTGGGCCCACGTAATCACCTTTGTATTTTAGCAGCAAATCAAGATGCCTTAATATAACCTCAGCCCGCTCGGCCATGGTCGGTCCGGGCAACTCTTCACCCGTACGCAAAAAATGTGTCAGCTGCTTAAAAATCCAGGGATTACCTTGCGCAGCTCGCCCTACCATAACGCCGTCAGCTCCCGTAACTTCTAATATCGCTTTTAAATCAGCACAGCTTCTGACATCACCATTGGCAATGACAGGAATTTTAACGCTCTTTTTGACTTTAGCAATTATTTCCCAATCTGCTTTATCGCGATAAAATTGTTCACGAGTACGTCCATGCACAGCAATAGCATCTGCCCCAGCAGCTTCAGCCAGCTTCGCCATTTCCACAACATTAACATGTTCATCGTCCCAGCCCTTGCGCATCTTTACCGTAAACGGCATTTTCACTGCTTTGCGGATAGCCTGCAAAATTGCAAAGGCCTTAGCCGGATCAAGCATCAAAGCTGAACCTTCATTATTCTTGACAATTTTCGGTGCCGGACAGCCCATATTAAAATCCAAAATATCGGCGCAGCCAAGCGCTTCAACATAAGCAGCAGCTTCTGCCGCCATATCCGGCGAATTGGCAAAAATCTGCATTGCCAGCGGCCGCTCCGCAGCTTCTGATTGCAGCATCGACAAAGTACGCTCATTTTTAAAATGAATCCCTTGACTGCTTACCATTTCAGCATAACAGAGCGGACAGCCCATATCATGCGCTATAATCCGATAAGCTGTATCAGTTACACCAGCCATCGGCGCTAGAAAAACCGGTTCAGCGAACTGAAAATCACCTATTTTCATACTCATTTGGCTGGAGTTCCCTCCGCTTTTTCTCTTTTATCAGCATTGCGTTCATAAAGCGCTCTAAGTCCAGTCAAAGTTAGAAAATGATCCACTTTATCTATCGTTGCCGACTCTTTGGCTATCATCCGCGAAAGACCACCAGTAGCTATGACCTGCATGTTTTGACCATATTCCTTTTGAATTCGGCGGACAATCTCATCAATTTGACCAACATAACCAAAAATTATTCCAGCCTGCATTCCCTGAATAGTATTGCGGCAGATAATCTGCTTAGGTGGAACCAGCTCAATGCGAGGAAGCTGCGCTGCCCGCTGAAAAAGTGCATCAGCACTAGTACCAATACCTGGCGCAATCACTCCGCCTAGAAAATCACCATTATTATCGACAACATCAAACGTAGTAGCGGTTCCTATGTCAATAACTATAAGCGGACCACCATATTGTTCATAAGCACCAACTACATTTACTATCCTGTCAGCACCTATAGCCCGCGGATTTTCATAATGCAATCTGATACCGGTTTTTATTCCCGGACCTACTACCAATGGCCGGATATGAAAATACCGTTCACACATCTTTACCATCGGTACAACTAACGGTGGCACTACTGATGAAATGATAATAGCATGAATATCACTCATGCGTATTCCCTGATAATTAAATAAATTATTCATCAGCATCCCATATTCATCACCAGTTTTCTGCCGGTCTGTTGAGATACGCCAATGTCGCATCAGCTTTTTGCCTTCATAAGTTCCCATGACTATGTTGCTGTTACCTATATCAAAAACTAATAACAAAAATTCTCCTCCTTTGTACAGCACCAATAAGTCTTACTGCGGACGAATAGATACATCGCCAGCTAAAACCCGGCGACAGCCATTCTCGGTTTCAACCAGCAGCGCCCCTTCCGCATCAATATCAGCGGCTGTACCTAAAAACACTTCACCATCACGGGCACCAATGACGCGTACCTTTTGCCCTAACGTAATGCTATACTTGCGCCATTCCTGCATTACCACGCCAAAACCATCAGCCAGCACCTCAAGATAAAGATCATCCAAAGCTCTAAGCACTGCCTGAAAAAATTTCACCCGTGGCAATTTTTCGCCCTTCATAATCGCTAATGATGTGGCCGTATCGCGAATATCTTGGGGAAATTCCTCCGGCATAATATTTACGTTAATGCCTATTCCAATAACGATATAATTTATCCGCTCCATTTCAGCACTCATTTCAGTCAAAATGCCTACCAGTTTTTTATTCTCAAACATAATATCGTTTGGCCATTTTATATTAGCTTGCAAATTAAATTCCTGCATAGCTCTAGCAACTGCCACAGCTGCCAGCAAAGTACACTTTGGTGCTTCCTGAGGCAAAAATGGCGGTCTTAAAATTACCGAAAACCATATTCCTTTGCCAGGTGGTGAAAAAAACTTGCGATCGAGCCGCCCCTTGCCGCCATTTTGCTGTTCAGCAACTACCACTGTTCCCTCAATTGCCCCATTTAACGCCAAGGTTTTAGCTTCATCGTTGGTCGAAGCTATACTGTCATGACAAACAAAATTGGTACCAATGCATTTAGTATTTAGATTATGCTGAATTTCACTTGCCAGCAGTCTATCGGGCGCTTCTTTTAACGAATAACCACTGCGTGACTGACTGACTATCTCATAGCCACTATCCCGAAGCTCACGAATATGCTTCCACACCGCAGTTCGGCTAACGCCTAGTCTGCCAGCTATTTCTTCACCTGATATATATTGATTGCCAGCTTGTCTTAAAAGCTCCAATATTTCCTTACGCAAGCTCACGCCCCCTTTTTACACTCATGCAAGCTACATTATAACGCCATTATTCAAGTTTTGCCATAGGCAAAACAAAAGGCATCCCTCCTTGTGAGAAATGCCTTTTGCCTGTCACCTGTTATCTATCATAATGCGTAACATTAAATTTTGGTTCAGCTGACGCCTCCGGTTCAGGCTTTTCAGCCTTATTAGCAGCCTTTTCTTCAGAATCAGCTGCTTTGTTGTCATCCTCAGTCACAATGCCAGCTTCCTTACTAGCACTATCGGCAGCTTTTAACTCGGTCGGTGGAATTAATGCTATATCACCGTCTTTTGGTTCATCATTATCATCAGCCAAGAAATCATCTTTTTCATCATCAGCAGTCAATTTACCAGTAGTCAAAAGCTCCTCTAGCTGTTTAGCTGTAAGCGTTTCCCGCTCTATGAGGGCTTCGGCAATAAGGTCGAGTTTATCGCGATTTGCTATGATAAGCTTGCGGCAAGCTTCATAAGCAGCTTCTAAATACTTACGAACTTCCTTATCAATTTCACTTGCTACCTCTTCTGAGTAATTGCGCTCATGATTAAAATCACGACCTAAGAATACTTGATGATTCTGACCCTCACCATAAGCTACCGGTCCTAAAACATCACTCATACCATATTGCATGACCATGCCACGAACCATTCTGGTCGCTTGCTGAATATCCTGCGAAGCTCCGGTGCTAATTTCTTTTAACACTACTTCTTCTGCCACCCGGCCGCCCATTGCAACCTTTAATCTGTCTAAAAGCTCAGACTTAGTAGCATAATTACGATCTTCTTTCGGCAGCATCAGCGTATAACCGCCAGCTCTGCCGCGTGGAATAATTGTAACCTTATGCACGGGATCAGCATGCTTGAGCAGCATACCGACCAAGGTATGACCACCTTCATGATAAGCCGTCAGCCGTTTTTCCTCATCATTCATGATATGCGACTTACGCTCCGGACCGGCCATAACCCGTTCGACTGCTTCTTCCATCTCAATCATGTAAATCTTTTTCTTGTCACGACGAGCAGCCAATAACGCTGCCTCATTTACCAGATTACTCAAATCAGCACCGGTAAAACCAGGAGTCCGGCGAGCTAATATATCAAGATCAACGTCCTCATCTATTGGTTTACCTTTGCTATGAACCTTCAGTATCGCCAAGCGGCCACGTACATCAGGCTTATCTACTACAATCTGACGATCAAAACGGCCTGGGCGGAGCAATGCTGGATCTAAAATATCCGGACGGTTAGTAGCAGCAATGATTATAATTCCTTCATTAGCAGCAAAACCATCCATCTCTACCAGCAGCTGATTCAGCGTTTGCTCGCGCTCATCATGACCACCACCGACACCAGCGCCACGCTGGCGCCCAACGGCATCAATCTCATCTATGAACACGATGCACGGCGCATTTTTTTTAGCTTGCTCAAATAGATCACGAACCCTTGAAGCACCGACACCTACGAACATTTCCACAAAATCAGAACCAGATATGGAAAAGAACGGTACACCTGCTTCGCCAGCTACAGCCCGCGCCAGCAAGGTTTTACCAGTACCCGGAGGACCAAAAAGCAGTACCCCTTTCGGTATACGGGCGCCTAAGTCATTATATTTTTTCGGATGCTTCAAGAACTCTACTACTTCTTCCAGTTCTTGTTTAGCCTCATCAGCACCGGCAACATCCTTGAAATTCACCTTTATTTTGTCAGAACCACTCATACGAGCCCGGCTTTTGCCAAACGACATAACCCGGCCACCGCCGCCTTGTGTCTGCTGCATAAAGAAGAACCAGACACCAACCAAAAGCACTAGTGGCAATACCGATGAAAGCATTGTTGACCACCATGGCGGCTCTGGCGGGTTCTCCGCTGCTATATCAACACCTTTAGCCGTAAGCTTTTCATAAAGCTTCGGATCATTATTAGGTACCTCTGGAGTGATGGTAGTAAATTCGGTTCCATCAGCCAAAGTCCCCTTAATAGTGTTTTGCACTATAACAACTTTAGTTACCTGACCATCATCTAATTGTTGCAGAAACTGAGTATACTCAACTTCATGCTTTGTCGTGTTCTTTGTCGAAAAATAATCAATCACCGATATGGCTACCAATATTATCAACAAATAGAACCCTACATTGCGTAGAAACTTATTCAATCCATTGCCCTCCCTTTCCGGAATCTTAGCTCCTCAGGATATTGATTTACCAAAAGCTGCGCTCAAGAATAAATTTCTGGTTTCAAAACACCAATATATGGCAGATTGCGATAAACTTCCGCATAATCCAAACCATAGCCTACCAAAAATTCATCAGGAACTTCAAAGCCGCAATAATCAATATGCACATCCGTGGTCCGACGTGAAGGCTTTGAAAGCATTGAGCAAAGCTTTACACTTTTCGGCTTACGTTCTTTGAAATATTTCAGCAAATAATTCATAGTCGTACCCGAGTCTATTATATCTTCAATAATTATAAGATGTTTTCCTTCTACATCATAGTCTAAATCCTTTAAAATTTTTACACTGCCACTAGTAGACGTGCCATTACCATAACTAGATGCAATCATAAAATCAAACCGGACAGGCAGATTAATCTGTCGTACTAAATCCGTATAAAATACTGAAGCACCTTTCAAGATGCCTACGCAATAGATTGTTTCGGCAGCATCTTTATAATCTTCCGTAATCTGACGGCCTAATTCAGCGACTTTAGCCTTTATATCAGCCTCCGAATATACTATTTTTTCCATATCATCACGCATCATGATAATTTACCTCTTCCTTTTCTATTTTGAGATATACATATTTTTTACTAACATCAATGTTTGCACAATAGCTGCTGCGACGATAGCCAACCAGCCACAAGACCTCTGAACCACTGACTAAAAGCGGTACTCTGTCCCGCTTATCTCTAGCTATTTTAGCATCAATAAAAATATCTTTTATTTTGCGATGACCAAACGCTAAATGCATCCTGTCACCTGGCTCTCTCGACCTTAAAACAAGCTCCTTAGCCTGCGATAATGCTAAATAAAACTCATTAGCCTGAGTTTTAGCTGGAAGCTCACTGCCTAACAGTACCTTAGCTTCGCAAATCATATTGCCCCAAAAGGTTCGTCCGGGAATTTTCACTGCTGTTTGCAAAGGCACAGCCTTTTTACTATCATCACTTAGTTTTTTGCCTTGCAGAAAACCATAAACAATTTCTGCCACATATTTATGCGGCAGCTCCTGCCGGCTGCCAGTCCTGCCATGTTCCATAAGACTTAGTATAAGTTCTATATTAGCAAAACTTAGATCCTTGCTGCTTCCAGTAAGTGCTAACCAAAACCTTCGCAAAAGCCGCCGTTTTATCGCCAATGGCAATCTTACAAAAGGAGCTTGGGCTATGCAGACGCCTTTAACGTCCGCAGCTCGTTTTATAAGCTTAGTATCCTGCCAATACCCTTGGACAGCTGCTTCCAGAAAATCATTTTCTGCAGCTGCCACCGCTGCCAGCTGACATAGACCACGCGTTATATCTTCATTGAACTCTTGCTTTATATATGGCATCAGCTCCAGCCGCAATTTATTACGTGTACAATCGGGAATATCATTAGTAGCATCATGTCTTGGTTTAAGTCCAATTTGCCGGCACCAAGCAATTATTTCCTGCTTGGTTACTCCTAAGAGCGGTCTTATGATATGACCACCCGGTACTATTGGACGCATTGCTGACAGCCCCATAGTACCAGTTCCTCGCAAAATGCGCATAAAAACTGTCTCTGCCTGATCATCAGCATGCTGAGCAACAGCTATATAATCAAGCTTTTGCTCAGCTAACGTTTTTTCTAAAAACTCATAGCGCAATTTACGTGCCATAAGCTCTAACGAAAGACCTTGCTTACGGGAAAGCGCCGGCACATCAGCTGCTGATATAAAACATGGTATCTGTCTTTTTTTACAATAATCAGCAACAAACGCCGCATCAGCCAAGGAATCCTCGCCCCGTATACCATGCTCAAAATGCGCCGCTGCTACCTTTAGTTTATAACGCTTGCTAAAACGAATCATCAGCTCTAGCAAAGCTAGAGAATCAGGTCCGCCAGAACAAGCAACTAATATCCCGGAACCTTTTTTTAATAGTTCATGATACCTGCAATAAGCTTCTACTTTTTCTTGCATACCAATTCCAACCATTATGCTTTACAAGCCAAGTAAATAATAAAGCACCCTTTGCAGAGTGCTTTCGCGAGTCGAAAATCCATTAATCGGAACGACGAGCGCCACGGCCGCCACGCTTCGAATCTGTCTTACGGCGTAAATCCGTCTGACGTTCATCGCTTTCCTTCATAAACTTGGAAAGCTTATCCTCAAAGGATGCTGTAGAATTGTTGAAACGACTAGGTTTTCTAAAATCCCGCGGTCCATGACTCTGTTGCGGACGCGGACGGAAGGAAGATTTTGGAGCCGCTGCCGGCTGCTCCTCTGGCTTCTTCTCCTGGAGCTGTTTGATGGAAAGACCTATTTTGCCTTTTTCATCAATAGACAGAACCTTTACTTTTACCTTGTCTTGTTCGCTGAGGAAATCATGAACGTCCTTTACATAAACGTCTGCAACTTCCGAGATATGGACCAGTCCTGTCTTGCCTTCTGGCAATTCGATGAATGCTCCAAAATTTGTGATGCCGGTTACAACACCCTCAACCACACTGCCAACTTCAATGGACAAATTAATTCTTCCTCCTTATGTATATATAACCATACTTGAATAAGTATAACGCAATTAGACATTTTTTACCATAGGCAAAACATGCTAATGCGCCATAACCTCGCAGTTAATTGTTGCCAAGGTTTATTTGTGTCCTGAACTATACGGCAATTCGCCAGCTTTGGTCATGCCTAAGTCCTCTCTAGCAATCCTTTCAATACTGCTCAAATCGCTTAGTTCCTGCTTTTCCTGCCTCAAAGCAGCATTCTCTTTTTTAGCATTCTCCAATCTAATCTCAGCTGCCGCTTTATCTTCTGCTACCTGACTCAGATATACTTGCTGCGAAACAATAATGGAAGCAAAATAAATGATGACTCCGCCCATAATAATTACAAACCAATTAATATGACGCTTTTTTCTCGACCGTTTCATCATTATTCCTCCCCCGCCCAAGTATTGACACACTCACTATGATACCGATTATTTAACTTAGTTGCAAGGTTAGAAAAAATTTTATTTTTCTGTCCACTGAAAATAATCGGTAGTGGCAATACGACGAAACATCGATTTGCAATGCGAACAATAAAAATGATCCTTGACATTTTCCATATCCGGCTTGCCATCTACTATTTGCACGGGTCTGCCTTCAACATAATCCATCATATCGCCGCAACGCGGACAAACACTTTGCCCTTTTATATCTTTCTTAAGCTGCATCGGCTGTAAATTCCCAGTGCTTACCAGCTTAGGCTTAGCTGCTTGTAAGCTAGCTTTTATTTTGGAAAGATCATTGCACTCATCATAAAAACCTGACCCTAATAGTTCCTGATAATAAAGACCGCAATGCTCGCATACATATTTAGGCAAAACAGCACTCATATCCGCTTTGCCATCAATAATTTTCACGGTTCCGCCTTCAAGACAGTAAAGCTGTCTCCCACAATGCGGACAAATAAATTTATTTTTTTCGTTTTTTACTAAGCAAAATAATGCCATCTAACATCACCAATGCTTTCTGCTGTACAGCAAACAATCAGCCTTTAGTCAAAGCTCAGCAGAATCCCCTTTATCGCTATTTTCTTACTACTCCATATTAATATAATTCCATACTCAAAGCTTATAAACCTGCTTATTTCAATAATTTAATTACTTGGCTAGCTATCTGCCCCGCCGCAGTTACTTGACTGCATTTTCGGGCTTTTTTTTGCATAATAGCTAAAGTATCCGCTTTTAACAGCTCATTTACAGCTTTAGCTAAATTTTCCCTCGGATGAAGCCAAACTGCTGCCCCATTTCTCGTAGCATAGACCGCATTTTCTGTTTCCGGTCCGGGGATAGGATCATGCAGCAGCATGGGAAGCCCCAAGGCAAAGGCTTCACTTATAGTCAAAGCTCCTGGCTTAGTTATAAGCAAATCTGACGCTTTCATCAGTTCATGCACTTTATCCGTATATCCCCAAACCATAATATTATGCTTAGATACCTTTGCCAGCTCCTTGACTTTTTGTTTGAGCTTAGCGTTGCGTCCAGCAACTACCAGCAGCGTAAGCTTATTGTTCAAGCTCTCTAAAAATTTTAAGGTAGCTACGATACCGCCTAACCCTAGTCCGCCTCCCATCAGCAGCACACAGGGATTGTCGCCATTTATACCAAAAGCTTGCCGCAAAGCTTTTTGAGCTGGCAAGGTCACTAAATTAGTATCAATTGGTATTCCCGTTACAAACAAACTGGCACCAGCAAAACCTTTCATTAGCATTTCTTGTTTCATGGCGGCTGTTGCCATATAATACTGATCTACTGCTGGATAAAGCCAAATCTGATGCAAGGAATAATCTGTCATAACTACTGCTAGTGGCAGATTGCTATGATGTCTTCTTTTCCATAATGAAACTGCTCCTTCAGGAAATGGATGCGTACAAATAACACAATCTGGATGATACCTTGATAACAAAGTTTCCATAACTGGCTGCATTACCAAGGCAAAGGCATTTTGCGCCACCGAACCTCCCGTACCACTTCCTGACATTTTATAGCAAATATCATAAATATTGGGAACTAACGCCAGCATCTTAAGATATATCTGTTTCATCAGCCAATGTAAAAAAGAAGTCCGCCTCGACATGAAGTCAACCTTGATAATTTTCGTTTGCGGTGTTAATTTTCTTATTTCTTCTTCGATCGCTTCAGCCGCCTTGATATGCCCAGAACCAATTGACGCCGTAAGCAGCAGTATCCGCTGATCACTCATGCCTTAATGTCCCCTTCTCATAATTTTAACAGTTACCATTTTTATGCGGTCAAGCCGCCATCAACTGAAAGCACGGTGCCTGTAACAAAGCCAGCAATTGGTGAAGCTAAATAGATTATCGCACTTGCAGCTTCCTTCGCCGTACCAATCCGCCCTAATGGATAAACTGACGCCAGCTCACTAATCCCAGCTGCGCGGTCTGGCATTTCAGCTAACTGGGCTTCCGTAAGCGGCGTCATGATATCACCAGGCGCAATAGCATTGACCCGAATACCAAAGCCAGCTGTTTCTAAAGCCAAGGCTTTAGTAAAAGCTACCACGGCCCCTTTGCTAGCGCAATAAGCCGTACAATAATAATTACCTTTTATACCTGCGTCTGATGCTACATTAACTATGCTCCCTTGGCTGGATTTAAGCCAGCTCATGGCAGCCTGACACATATAGTATGTACCTTTTACATTAGTTGCCAATATATCATCTAGTTGCTCCGCAGTTGTATCTTCAATAGCATTTTCTAAGTAGATTCCCGCCGAATTTACCAAAACATCCAAACTGCCAAGCTTTAACGCTGCCTCCGATATCACTCTTTGACAATCAGCCAATGAACGCACATCACCGCTGAAAAAATAACAATTGGGATTAGCAATTTCTGACAGTGCCTGCTTGCCACGGCTAGCTGAGCGTCCCATAATAACGACCTTTGCTCCTTCAGCTAAAAATAATTTAGCAGCAGCTAAGCCAATACCAGATGTGCCACCAGTAATAAATATTCGCTTGTCTTTTAATTTCATATCCATGTGGTAAAATTCCTCAAACAGCCTTAAACAGCCTTAATATAAAGGCTTGTCAAATGATCAACGTCTTTTTGCCGATCCAGCTCAAATAACGGAATTTTCCTGATAGATTCATCAGCCATTGCTAAATTGTGAATATAAGTTATTTCATATTCATCAGGATAAAGCTCCATCAGCATAAGCTTGGTATCTGACGCAATCGCCTGATTATATACCTGCGTAATAACTAATGACTGTGCCGGACGATTTTTTAGCGTAGCTACATCTTCCGCATCTATAATCGTAAGCCCAGCTATAGGATCAATGCCGAGCCTGGTATACATTACTTCAACAAAGCTCATGCCCGGCAAAATATCTACCGTCACTGCTGATTTTTTTGCAAGCTCCCTTAATATGACGACTGTCCTTTCAGCAACTAACGGACTTCCAGGTACTGCATATACCAAATCGCCATCTTTTTCTGCCCGCTGTAATAAGTCTTCCGCAATTTTTTTATAAAGATCTTCAAAAGTGGCAGCATTTTCATAAAAATTATCATACGTAGTATATTTTATAGCAGCTTCATCTAAAGCAGCAACAGTTGGATGAATTTTTGTTCTAAGTATCAGCTTGTCTGCATTTTTGATTATATCCCAACTTTCACGGGTTATGAGTCCGGCGCGTCCCGGACCTAATCCTGCCACAATAATTTTAGCCATAAATTTTCTCCTCTATTATCCTAGTTTTATGTTTACTTAACTTTTGCCAGTCTTAACTGCTGCTGCTTCTTCCCCACTTGCCAGCATCATAATTCTAGTTACAAAACTTGCTATATCCTTTTTATATTTATCATTAAAAATGAAGCGATAGCCATTTTGCGCTGACAACCTTTTCATAGACCGCTTAAAATATTTGTCTAGCAGCAGCAAACCATTTACCGGCAGCTTAGCTTCGGGTAATAAATAAATATCTATGGCCGCAGGCAGTTCACTTATAGTTTTAATTTTTAAGCTTCTAGCATAATTTTTCAGCCTAGCCACCTTCAATAAAGCCATAACCGGCTTAGTCGGTTCACCAAAACGATCAATTAGCTCATCTAGTAAATTAGTCAATTCATCATTATTTCTAACCGCTGCTATCCGCTGATAAATTTCTATCTTGTGCATAGCATCAGCTATATAATCACCATCAATATAGGCTTCAATCGGCAAATCTATAACGGGTTCTGGCTGAACGGTAACTGCTGCTTTTTTGCCACTTTTCAGTTTTTCTACGGCTTCTTCCAAAAGCTTGCAATACATTTCAAAGCCGACACTCGCTATATGACCATGCTGCTGCGAACCCAAAAGATTACCCGCACCACGTATTTCTAAATCCCGCATAGCAATTTTAAAACCAGCACCTAGCTCAGCAAATTCCTTCATCGCCTGTAAACGCTTTTCGGCTGTTTCGGTAAGGATTTTATCAGCCTGATAAACAAAATATGCAAAAGCCATGTGATGCGAACGGCCGACCCGCCCTCGCATTTGATAAAGCTGCGATAGCCCAAAATGATCGGCGTTATAAACAATAATAGTATTGGCATTAGCTACATCCAAACCATTTTCCACGATACTTGTTGCCAACAGTACGTCATAATCACCTTCATAAAAATCCATCATAACCCGCTCTAGCATTTCTTCTGGCATTTGACCATGCGCGGTTTGTATTCTCGCCTCTGGCACCAGATGGCTTATATGCTCACGCATTTTATCTATAGTATCGACTCGATTGTAAACAAAATAGATCTGACCGCCACGCTTCATTTCTCGTTTGATCGCACTAGCCATAATGGCATCATTATTTTCCACTACATAAGTCTGCACGGGAAATCTTTCTGCCGGCGGAGTTTCAATAATGCTCATATCCCTAGCGCCAACTAATGACATATGCAGCGTGCGGGGAATAGGCGTTGCCGAAAGCGTTAATACATCAATGCCGGCGGCTAAACTGCGGATTTTATCTTTTTGCTTTACGCCAAAGCGCTGTTCTTCATCAACTATCAATAATCCTAAATTTTTAAATTGCACTTTTTTCTGATTTAAAATCGCATGCGTGCCAATTAAAATATCTACTTGACCATTTTTAACTCTAGTTAGCGTCTCACGCTGTTCACTAGCGGTTCGGAAACGGCAGATTACATCAACTGTCGGCGCAAAATCATTAAATCTAGCAGCAAAAGTCTGATAATGCTGCTGAGCTAAAACTGTCGTCGGTACCAATACTGCTACCTGCTTGCCAGCCATGGCCGCTTTATAAGCAGCCCTTATCGCAACCTCAGTCTTACCAAAACCGACATCGCCGCAAAGCAGCCTGTCCATCGGTTTTTCTTTTTCCATATCAGTTTTTATTTCCTGTATTGCCCTTAATTGATCATCAGTTTCCTGATAAGGAAATGCTGCTTCAAAATCATATTGAGTACTATCATCGGGTTCAAAAGCAAAGCCTTTGGCTTCCTTGCGCTTAGCATAAATTTCAATAAGCTTTTGCGCAATATCCTCAACTGATTTTTTCGCTCTGGCTTTAGCTTTGACCCATTCCGTACCGCCCATCCGATGCAGCCGTGGCACTTCGCCTTCGGCACCAATGTATTTTTGCAAGAGCCCGACCTGATCCGTCGGCACAAACAGCTTATCATCGCCACCGTATTTTATATGTAAATAATCCTTATGTACTCCGCCAACTACCAGTGTTTCGACGCCGAGATATTTACCAATACCATGATTTACATGAACAACATAATCCCCAGGCTTGATATCACGAAAATGAGCGATTTTTTCTCCACGACTATTGCTGGCTCGTGCTGTCAGCCGCCGTTTTTGGTGACCAAATATATCCTTTTCCGTCACTACCACCAAATGAGCTGACAGCATTTCAAAACCACTAAGCAGCGTACCAAGCCTTAAATTTACACAATCATTTCTAAGCTCATTAGAATTAAGCTCCATACTAGAAGGCAGCCGTCTTCTAGCCAAAAGTTCTCGCATAGAAGCTAGCTTAGTCTTGTCACTAATAAGTATTATTATGCGCTCTTTTTGCCCTAGCCAGCGCCGCAGTTCATTTTCTAGTAAATCCATTTGCCGCTGAAATGGCGTCATATTCGTTACCGTAAAGCTCAAGGTATGCTTGGGTTCACTGCCATGAATTTGCTGCAACATTAAAGCTGAATAAAAGACATTATTTCCCTCAGCAGCTGCTAACATATTTTCCCAGGAAAACACCTGATTTTTGATATCAGGATTTTCCTTGACCATTGTCTTTAGCTGTTCTCGAAGCCGCAACGGTTCGTCAAAAAGAACCGCCCCCTTATTATCGAGATATGTCAAAAAAAGCTCCGGTTTTCCCATAGCATCCGTCTGAGCTAGTGGCAATATGGAAGCATTGCTGACATTACGCAAGGAGCGTTTGGTTACAATATCAAACTCACGCAAAGAATCTATTTCATCATCAAAAAATTCCAGTCTTAAGGGGTGGGTTGCATTTATCGCATAAATATCAACTATCCCGCCTCGAGCACTAAACTGACCTATTCTTTCTACTTCTTCCGTTCGCTCATAGCCTAATTGCACCAGTTTAGTCAAAAGTTTTTCTCTCGCTAGCTGTTCGCCGATTTTTATATTCAGACTAAGCCGTACAAATTCACTGCGACCTAATCCTTTTTGCGCAGCCGCAGCTGCTGTTGCCAAAACTATCACTGGTTCATGGCGCATCAAACGGCCAAGCACATTCATCCGCTTAGCTGAACGCTCGATGCTCTTAGCTTCGGTCTGCATATTAAATAAATCTAATTCTGGCAATTCAACAATACTAGCCTTGGGCAGCAAATACGTTAAATTTTCACGCCATTCATTTAAAGCATTACTATTATTTACCAATATAACAAATGGTTTAGGGCTATATAAGTAAGCAGCCGCAAAGGCTGCATGTTTTTGCGTACCGCTAAGTCCATAGGCTAGCGTTATTTCACCAGTTTCCTCAGCAAAGTAATTTTGCAAACGCTGCAACGCTGGCTCTTCCCGCATTGCTGCCAATAAAGCATCCATTATCACACCTCAGTTATATTTTTTCTGCATTTTTTCATAGCAAAAACGGGACTGCCGGCATTATACCGATAGCCCCTTAGTCTACTAATCAGCACTTTTTATGATAATCCTATTTCACTCAATCTGTCAACATATTGTTAACCTTGGTATTCAGCAGCTGCTTCCAAACAAAATCAGCTGCCATCCCTGGTAACAATTGCTGTAAATCTTTGGCGCTACGCGCTGGCAGGACACAAAGACTGCCACAATCCTGACATTCTAGTACAATATCATTTCCCATAATAGCAGCAACAATATTACTGCTGCCACAGGTACAAAACAGCTCCTCAGCTGCCGCCAAATCATGTACCCGGTTAAGCGCCTCTAATAACGTCTGCTGACGCTCTAAAAACTCATCACCATCGCCTGGATGTAATGAGTCATATTCCGCGGCATTAAAATCCAAAAATTCTGCTATATCCTGCCAGCGCCCAATATAACCAATTTCAAAATGATCATGCGTGCAAAAAATTTTTTCAAAGCGCAGCTTTCGCAAATTTCGCCAGGAAAATCGCTTAGAATTTTTACCACCACAAACACCACAAGCCATTTTCACCGTCAAGCCTTGACGCGGTTTGAGACTGATTTTGCCCATCTCATGGTTGCAGCTGTCACAACGCATAGTATAATGCGTTGCACCACTAAAAAGAGGTATATCCTGCAAATTTATCCTGCCACAGCGCTGGCAATAAAACGCAACGGAACAGACGGTGTCAATCAGCATTTGTATTCCCTCCTTCCATTATTTCATCACTACAAACACCCTTCAGCTTTATTTTTTATTTCGCCACCCGAAAAAATAAATCCTTCTCAAGTTAAAATATTTTTAAGAAAAAACAGCCTTTCACCCAGTGAAAAGCTGTCTTATCTGCCCTATTATTTTACATTCAATGCGGCTTTAACAAAGTCACGGAAAAGCGGATGCGGATTATTGGGGCGCGACTTAAGCTCAGGATGCGCCTGCGTAGCAACGAACCAAGGATGATCCTTAACTTCAATCATCTCTACTAAGCTGTCATCAGGCAACGTTCCTGATATAACCAGACCTTTTTCCTTAAATACTTCCCGATATTCATTGTTAAACTCATATCTATGCCGATGACGCTCATGTACCAAATTAGAACCATACGCTTCCTTAGCATGAGTGCCATCCATGATTTTGCAAGGATACGAACCCAGGCGCATCGTGCCGCCTTTATTTTCAACGCCTTGCTGTGATTCCATCAAATCTATAACCGGATGCGTTGTTTCCGGATTGAATTCGGAGCTATGCGCGTCTGTCATGCCGCATACATGACGGGCAAATTCAATAACAGCACACTGCATACCAAGACAAAGCCCTAAGAATGGTATTTGCTTTTCCCGAGCATACTGGATAGCCTTGATTTTGCCTTCAACCCCGCGATCACCAAAACCGCCTGGAACCAATATGCCTTTACAGCCAACAAATACCTCATCCAAATCAACATCCGGATCTTCGATATTTTCAGCATTTACCCAATGTATCTTAACCTGAGCTTCATTATCAATACCACCATGATGCAAAGCTTCCGTTACAGAAATATACGCATCTGGCAGCTCAACATATTTGCCAACTACTGCCACTTTGACTTTCTTTTTCGGATTATTGATCTTGTAAACCATCTTTTCCCAATCAGACATATCAACCGGACCATAGTCCATGTTGAGCTTCTTCATAGCTATTTTATCTAAGCCCTCTTTTTGCATCATTAGTGGTACTTCATAGATGGTCGAAGCCGTACGATTTTCAATAACTGCCTGAGGCTGAACATCACAGAACATAGCTATTTTTTCCTTCATGTCCTGCGGAATTTCTTTTTCCGTGCGGCAAACCAGAATATCTGGCTGTATGCCAATGGAGCGTAACTCCTTAACACTGTGCTGCGTCGGTTTCGTCTTTAATTCACCAGCAGCTGAAATGTATGGCAGCAGTGTAACATGGATATAAAGCGTATCATTAGGTCCAACTTCTTTTTTCACCTGACGAATTGCTTCCAAAAATGGCTGACTTTCAATATCACCAACCGTGCCGCCAATCTCCGTAATAACTACATCAGCGCCATCAGCCTTAGCTACATCATATACTTTTTGCTTGATAGCGTTAGTGATATGCGGGATTACCTGAACGGTAGAACCAAGATATTCCCCCTTGCGTTCCTTATTAAGCACTGACCAATAAACCTTACCTGTAGTGATATTGGAATTCTTGGATAAATTGATATCAATAAAACGCTCATAATGACCTAAATCCAGATCAGTTTCAGCACCATCATCAGTTACAAATACTTCACCATGCTGATATGGGCTCATCGTACCTGGGTCAATGTTGATATAAGGATCAAATTTTTGAATAGTAACCTTGAACCCGCGGCTCTTGAGCAAACGCCCCAAAGAAGCAGCTGTAATACCCTTGCCAAGCGATGATACCACACCACCGGTAACGAAAATATACTTTGCCATTGAAAAGTGCCTCCTTTATTCCTGAATACTTTCCAGCTTCTTCTGACGATTATTGCTAGCTTTATTAGCTGCTTTGGATTTGCCGCTGCCTGAACGTGAAGAATGGCGTTTTACCTCTGGCGGATTCCACTCAGTAAGTCCCCATTGACCTTCACCTTCATATTGAAAACGGCTATCCATATTGATAAGCGTATATACCTCTGAAATAGCAGCTGACAAGGACTGTACTGGCTTATGTTTCTTTTCGATAACTTCCATTACTAAATCCTTATAATACATCGTACTGCCTTTTTCCGTCAAAACATAATAGGCAATATCTACTTCCGAACTGTTGATGAAATCCATTATTAAATATTCTCCTTCCAGAATCAAACTTAATTAACAAATTTACATACGCTCTGGAGCTGAAACGCCCAATATGCCAAGCGAATGTTTTATTACATGAGCAGTTACTGTAACGAGTGCCAGTCTTGCCTCAGCTAGTTTAGTTTCTACGCCCATAATCCGGCACTTGTTATAAAAGCTATGGAACAGGCTGGCTAAATCATAGCTGTAGCGAGCTATCCGCTGAGGAGCATAATCCTTAGCTGCCCGCTCTATCTCCTCTGGATATTCTTCGATTTTCTTAATCAAATCAATCTCTGATTCATCAACCAGCAGACTAAGCTCTGGTTTTTCACTCAGCTTCAAGCCAGTTTCAGCTGCCTGACGGAAAATACTATGAATACGAGCATGAGCATACTGGATATAATATACCGGATTATCATTTGATTTTTTCTTGGCTAAATCCAAATCAAAATCAAGCTGACTATCTAGTGAACGCATCAGGAAGAAATATCTGGCGGCATCAGTACCGACTTCCTCCATTAGTTCATTCAGGGTAACGCTCTGACCGGTACGCTTACTCATCTTTACCAGTTCCCCGCCCCTAAATAGTGCTACCATTTGCAAAAGCAATACCGTAAGCTTGCTGGCATCATGACCTAAAGCCTGCATGGCAGCTTTTACGCGGCAAACATAACCGTGATGATCGGCACCCCAAATATTTATCAGCCGATCAAAGCCACGCTCATATTTATTATGATGATAAGCAATATCCGCTGCTAAATAAGTCGGTACTCCATTATCCCGGATAACTACCCGATCCTTGTCATCGCCATAAGCAGTTGATTTTAACCACAAAGCGCCATCTTTTTCATAAATATTGCCATTATCCTTCAATATCTTAACTGCTGCCTGAACTGCTTCAGGATGCAATGTCCGCTCACTGAACCAGTTATCAAAAGTGACATTGAATGAAGCCAAATCTTCTTTTAAGGCAGCCAATTTTTCAACATAAGCCAAATCACGGAAAATTTCCAGCCGCTCATTTTCTGACATGTTTAAATATTTATCACCATTTTTGTCAATTATGCGCTGTGCGGTATCAATAATATCCTGTCCATGATAGCCATCTTCGGGAAATTCCACGCTCTTGCCTAAAAGCTCCAAATAACGGGCATTAACCGAACGCGCGAGGTTATTCATCTGATTGCCAGCATCATTGATATAATACTCACTTTGCACCGGAAAACCAGCTGCCCGCAAAAGATTTACCAATGCCGAGCCAGCAGCTGCGCCACGACCATGTCCAACATGCAGCGGACCTGTTGGATTGGCACTTACATATTCGACTTGAATTTTAGGCACCGTTTTTTTCGGCAGCTGTCCAAAAGTATCGCCAGCTTGCAAAATCGTTTGAAATGAATCGTACAGCACGTTACCCTTTAAATAAAAATTCAAGAAGCCTGGGCCAGCTATTTGCGTATGATCAAGCCAGTCACCGCTTAAACGCTTAGTAAGTTCCTCAGCTATCTGACGGGGATTTTTGTGAAATACTCTTGCTGACTGCATAGCAAAATTAGTTGAAAAATCACCAAACTCTTTTTTAGGCGGTACTTCAAGTACAATGTCCGGCAAATCACCTGCCGGAAAAACACCATCAGCTATGGCTTCCTGAGCTGCCTTGACAATGGCAGCCGAAAGTGTATCTTTAATATCCAAAACATTTCCTCCTAGTATTTTGCTCAAGGCTTGTCCTTAACTATATTTCTTATCTCAATATGCAATTGATTTTGACTTTGAAATTTACCATTTATGGACATATCATAGCTTACATCTATTGCCCCGCCATTAGTGCTGTCAAATAACACTTTTAGCTTACTGGTCTTAGCCGATAACTCAAGTTCTCCATAAGGTGTGCGATAACGGGTATGATGCTCCTTGCCAGGTAAAAATCTTTGCTCGCTTTCAACCGCACCCTTCCTTAACAGAGTCAGCGATTCCAAATTAAATTTCAGCACGGTTGAAGTGCGTTTTTCCTTATTAAGCGAACAATCATCATATAAAACATAATGCTTGCCCCCACGAAAAAAATAACGTCCCTTGGCAGTTGTCTTTATGGTATTTACTTCGCCAGCTGCATCACGCTGTATGCCTTTTACTTTTACCATAACGCAATTAGCTTTGTCCATACTGTCACCCCTAAAAACATACTGTATAATATTATAAACCAATGCTACAACCTTGCCAACAAAAATTTTACAGCCAGGCGAAAAAAGGAAAAACTCCCTCTTAACAAGGGAGCCTTTTCCTGCTATAACTTTTATACCATTATTCTTGCTTTAGACCTTGAACTGTTCAATTTCATGTGCCAAAACCTCAGCCTGTTCAGCAAGACTTCTAGTAGCAGCTGCGATTTCCTCAGCCGATGCCGACTGTTCTTCCGTCGTAGCCGATACTGACTGGGTACTAGCTGCATTTTCATTGCTTATTTCAGCGATCTTATCTACTTCACTGCGCATACTCTGCGTACCATCAGCGATACTGCGGAAGTTATTTGATACTTCCATAATACCATTTGCCAACGAATCAATAGCAATCTTTATTGATTCAAACACAGCATCGGCACTCTTAACTGACTGCATACTGTTAGCAACATTTTCGGTACTAAGCGCACTAGCATCAACAGCTTCCTTGACATCACTTTGAATCTTAGTCACGAGATTTGCTATCTGCTGTGTTGACGATGCTGATTCTTCGGCCAGCTTTCTTACTTCATCGGCAACTACCGCAAAACCGCGTCCAGCTTCACCGGCTCTAGCTGCTTCAATAGCTGCATTAAGTGCCAAAAGATTAGTTTGTTCAGCAATTCCCGAAATCATTTCAACTATCTTGCTGATTTCATCTGAACTCTTCGAAAGTTCCTTTATGGAATCCTGTACTGTTGTCGTACTATCATCAATCTGTTTCATTGCACCAACAACGGTATTAATAGCTTCGCGGCCTGAGGTTACACTGTCCACCGTCATCTGCGCAACCGAAGCAATAGCCTCAGTATTTTGAACTACACCTTCCGTACGTTCTTCCATATCTTTAGCGGTTTGATCAACACTAGCGGCCGCTTCTGACTGCTTAGAAATACCATCAGCGATGCTTGTTATATGCTGCGCTACCTGATTAGAAGCTTCTGCTGACTGTTGCGAAGCGGCGGTAAGCTCTTCACTAGATGCGGAAAGCTTTTCTGCACTGTTTTGAATTTTGCCGATAAGCTCCCTTATCGTGTGACGCATTTCTTTAAATCCAAGTGCCAAATCACCAATTTCATCATTGCGGTCAGCTACTAACGGGCGCGAGCGGAGATCACCGCTATTTATAACATGACATTCTGCCAGTAAAGCTACCACTGGATCACACATCTTCTTGGCAATCACCCAAATAATAGCAGCGATGGCTATAATCATAACCAAACCCACCAGCATCATTATTTTAACCAGCGAATTAGCATCGGCTCTTATCTCAGACATTGGCGCTACTGATACAGCCAGCCAATTGCGGTTAGCTAAATGTATCGGTGTCATAACAGCCTGTGAAGCAACGCCACTTGACGTCGTATACTCCGTAAAAACCTGTTTATCCTGCTGCATCGCGGTCTCAAATCCCGCTACCAAAGCTTTATCAATCGTTTTATTGGATTGTTCTTTAGAAATATCTAACTGACCAACATCCTCTGGTGACTGAGCATAGGCTAAGCAAAGACCTTCCTGATCCACGACATAAACGCGACCAGTTTCCATATATTTGATGCCGCCGACAAGATTGGAAATATCCTCAAGCTCAACTGTACCATAGACAATGCCTTTGAGCTCGCCATTATTGAGGACTGGATAAGCCATAATCGTAATCAATTTGCCTGAAGTACCTGAAACAGACACTCCCGTCATATAAGGTTTTTTTGTTTCGCGTACCTTCTTGATATAATCCCGCGTAGTTCTATCCATATCCTTGCCTTGATCACTATAAGCATGACCTTCGACATCGGAATAAGCTAACATCGCAAAGCCTTTTACCTGAGCCTTAGCTTCAGCCAAAATCTTTTGCCGTTCTTCCCGACTGCCATTCAAAATGCCTTCATCACGTGCCAAGGCTTCAATTACTATTTCTTTTTTCTGATAGTTATTTTCTATCTGCAAAGCAGTACTTTTACCAATTTCTTGCGAAATTTTATCGGCATTTTTAAATAAAGCCTGACTTGACATATAATAGCTAATGGCAAAAAACACCACAAAGCTTCCTATAAATAGTGGCAAAAAACCCGCTAGAAATTTTGCCCGCAAACTATTTAGTTTCACTTTATTCATCTCCCATGAAACATTTTTAACAATATACAAATATTTACTGCTGTTCAACAGCAATATCAAGCTCAACTAAATGGCCTGCCAAATCCATTTCCACCGTTAAATAATTAGTATCACTAATCTTTACCTGAAAGTTCTGTCCAATAGATAACGATGGTGTTGATATGTCTACTTCCAGCCCCATACCAGCTAGATTAGTTGCGGCGGTTGCCGTCAGCATATTACTCATCTCCGATATTGCACTCTGCGCCATATCATCGAAATTCTCTATCGGCATTCCCATCATCATGGTAGATGCGATGAACTTAGCTGTATCTTCCGACATATTATAAACTATATTGCCACGGATCTGCTTAGTAAAACCTACAATAACCGAAACCCCGAGACTCACGGCATTCTGAGCCTTGACTCCCATCTTGGTTCGCTTAGGCTCCGCAAAACCTATCTGTGGCATCACCGCCGTGAACGCATCCACGAACGGATTAACCAATTTTGCATCCATATATTTATTCTCCTTCCGCAAATCCCACATTCATATTAATGTTGCCAATTCTCGTCTTAGCCACGATGCGGAAAGTAGTAAGCTTAGGACTAGCTATGCGGATATTCGTGCCAACTATGGTTCCTGGCGGTGTAATGCGCACCTCTTTATCCTTGAACACATCATTGATATTCGATATACCGCGCCCAACAATGATATTAGCTGATTCTTCTACTGTTTCGCTGGCATCTTCTTCCGAAACAGCTGCCGGACTCTCCTTATCGAGCATAATCATCGAAAAATTGTGCATCGTCTCTGAGTCCATCGAAACAATAGCTCTGCCAGTTGGCGAACCGGTAAGACCGATTATAACTGCTATACCACTGACATTTAAAAAATTACTGTCATCAACTTCCATTTCCACTTCACTGTGCATGCCAATCAAACTGAATATTCCCTGCTGCAAAGCCTTTTCAAATGGTTTAGCATAGGACTCCCGCAATACTGACACACGGCCAATGCGATTTTGGCAAAGTATCATCAGTGTATCAATCAAATCGTTCGCACTGATAGGTTTTTGCAAAAACGCACTTATCCCCGCTTCACGACCTCTTGCAACCAGACTAGCGTCCTTCATCGCACTAATCATCACGATTCTAGCCTCGGGATCGAGCTCATAAATCCGCCGGCTGCATTCGATACCATCGGCATCAGGCAAATTCATATCCATCGTTACTACTGCTGGTCTCATTTCTTCATAAAGCTTAACCGCTTCAGCAGCATCCTTAGCCTGCGCGCATACCTCAAAGTTGGTCTTGGCCAGACTTCCTGCCAGCATCGCTCGACTAATTTTGGAATCATCAACGATCATTACTTTGACTTTCTCCACAAATGCTCACCTGCTTCTCTTTTCCATTCATTGGTTCATCACATGCTTTTAGCCAACATGTTTACATACTCTAACTAATTTTTAAAATTCGCTATTTTAACAACAAAAACCTTCCTATGATTTAAAAAATATTAATTAATACAATGTACCAAAAATGACGCCTCTTACGAAGCGTCCTTTTGGATTATCTATCCTGTGGCAATATTTCAATCCAATAACCATCAGGATCATTTATAAAGTAAATACCCATAGCCTTATTTTCATAACAAATACAACCCATAGCTTTATGACGCTCATACGCTGCTGCAAAGTCATCTACCGTAACTGCTAAATGAAATTCATTTTCGCCGAGATTATATGGTTCTCTGCGGTCATGAATAAAAGTAAGTTCCAATTCATGCGAAGACTCACCGCCATCTGATAAATACACCAGCGTAAACCCATCCGCTTCTAAGCGATGTGATTCTTTAAAATCAAGCGCTGCCGCATAAAATTCCAAACTTCTTTTTAAATCAAGTACGTTAAAATTATTGTGCGCAAACTTAAACTTCATACATTATCAACCCCTATAGGCTAATTATATCGTACTTTTTTCTACGGCGTCAAATGTTGTTTTTATCGAAGCTGACGGTTCCTTATCCATAAGACTTACGATATAGATAGCTGCCAGCGAAAACAAAAATCCTGGTACTATTTCATATAATCCCAGCCAAGCAAATTGTTTCCATATCAGCACGGTTATACCACCAGTAACGATACCAGCCAGCACGCCATTACGCGTGGTCCGGCGCCAAAAAAGTGCCATTAATATTGAAGGTCCAAATGCTGCCCCAAAGCCGGCCCAAGCATAAGATACCATATCTAAAATAAAGCTATTAGGATTGAGTCCCAAAAATATTGCCAATGAAGCAATAACTAAAACGGATGCCCTGCTAATCCAAACCAGTTCCTTTTGCTCAGCATCTTTGCGCAACAACGTCCGATAAAAATCCTGCGCAAAAGCCGATGCGGCTACTAACAGCTGCGAAGAAGCCGTACTCATAATAGCTGCCAGCACTGCTGACAAAATAAGACCAGCTACAATTGGCGGGAACATCTGATTGGTCATAACGAGAAAAACTGTTTCCGAAGCCGTTCCTTCTAGCGTTTCCGTCAAAAATACCCGACCGACCATACCTACAGCAACAGCTGCCGCCAAGGATATAGTTACCCAGGTCATGGCGATTCTCGTAGCCTGTTTTATCTCCTTAGAGCTTGATATAGCCATAAACCGCACCAATATATGGGGCTGACCAAAATAACCAATACCCCAAGCAAGCAGCGAAATTAATTCTATAGCACCTAAAGTTGTGCCATCAGCCTTGGTAAATGGCTCAAGCATCGAATGCTGCACGGTATCAATGGCTGTTACGGTAGCTTCAAAACCGCCCATATTCATACCAGCCGTAATCGGCACCACCAAAATTGCAAAAAACATCATCACGCCTTGGATAAAATCAGTCCGTGAAACCGCTAAAAAGCCGCCGACTAAAGTGTAGAATACTACTGAACCAGCACCGATAAATATAGCAAATTGATACGGAATACCAAATACCGTTTCAAAGAGACGTCCGGCCGATACGAAGCCTGATGACGTATAGATTATAAAGAATATCAAAATAAATACTGCCGGGATTATCCGCAAGAGTCCGCTTTTGTCTTCAAACCGATTTTCTAAAAACTCCGGCAAAGTAAGAGAGTTATTAGCAAGCTCCGTATATTTACGCAGCCGAGCTGCTACAAACTGCCAATTAGCCCACGTCCCCAAGGCAATACCTACTGCTATCCAGCCAGCATTTAAACCAGCTAAATAAGCAAAGCCCGGCACTCCCATCAGCATCCAGCCACTCATATCCGAAGCTTCAGCGCTCATCGACGTAACCCAGGCCCCTAATTTACGATTGCCCAAAAAATAATCGCTCATATTCCGGGTCCGGCGATAATAATACACGCCAATAGCCATCATAAGTCCGATGTATAACACGAATGTATTGATGATTACTATATCATTTGTCAATATTTTTCCTCCTCCAAAAAGTGACGCTATGTTTACAAGATAGTTTTTATTATACGCGTAAATGATATTTTATTGCAATACTTATTTTTATAGAAGCTATATTATTTCTGTTATAGTGAACACATTATTAAAAAATACTTGCAATCTAAAAAAAGTTCCCGTATAATAGCTAAGGTTTTGCTATAAATAATTATTTCTTAAGTACGTACGCAGATTTGTTATCATGATTAATCAAAAATCTGCGTTATTATTGTGCCCATATAGCTTAAAGCAACTATTTTAGGAGGAACTTGCAATGAAAAAATACGATGTGGCTATCGTTGGCGGTGGTCCAGCCGGAGTCTTTGCTGCCTATGAGTTAATCGAAAAAAATCCTGCATTAAAAATCATTGTTCTTGAAAGCGGTAATGATATCTATAAGCGGGTCTGTCCCATTTCCACGGGCAAAGTAAATGGCTGCATCGGCTGCAAGCCTTGCAATATCATGCGCGGTTTTGGCGGAGCTGGGGCTTTTTCCGATGGCAAATATAACTTTACTACTCAATTTGGTGGCTGGTTAAATGAATATCTGCCTGATGCTGAGGTTATGGAGCTTATAAACTACGTTGATACTATAAATATGAAGCATGGCGCCCCAGCTGAGGTATTTTCAACACAAGGCTCAAATATCGGTCAGCTCGCCTTGCAGCATGATCTGCATCTGCTTTCAGCTAGTGTCCGCCATCTTGGTACCGAAAATAATTTAAATATGCTAAAAGCTACTTATGAATACCTTAAGGACAAAATTGAATTCCGTTTTGTCTGCCCAGTAGCTCATATTAATTCCGACGGTCAAGGCACAAACGCTCTTGAGTTAGAAAATGGTGAAAAAATCACCGCTGATTATCTAGTAATTGCCCCAGGCCGAGCTGGAGCTGAATGGTTCTCCAACGAATGTGATAATTTGGGGCTAAAACAGGAAAACAACCGGGTTGATGTTGGCGTAAGAGTTGAGGTACCTGATGAAATCTGGAATCATATCACTAGTCAGGTATACGAAGCCAAGCTTGTCTACCGCACCAAACTTTACGGTGACCAAGTGCGGACTTTCTGCATGAATCCCCACGGTCATGTCGTAATGGAAAATACTGACGGTATCGTTACCGTCAACGGTCACTCCTATAGCGATCCAAAGCTTCAAAGCCATAATACTAATTTTGCTCTCCTCGTCAGCAATCACTTAACCGAACCTTTTAAATCGCCACACAAATATGGTAAACGCATTGCTTCTTTTTCCAATATGCTTGGCGGAGGCATCATCGTCCAGCGTTTTGGTGACCTAATGAAAGGCCGTCGCACTAATGCCCACCGTATGGCCAAAAGCTTTACCCGCCCGACCCTGCAAGCAACTCCAGGCGATCTTTCCCTAGTCCTGCCTAAGCGTCATTTAGATAACATAATTGAAATGATTCAGGCCTTAAACAACATTGCGCCCGGCATGACTAATGACGATACCCTGCTCTACGGCGTCGAAGTTAAATTTTATAGTTCCCGTGTCGTGCTGTCAAATGAACTTGAAACTACACTTAAAAATGTTTTTGCCATTGGCGATGGAGCTGGAGTTACCCGAGGACTTTCCCAAGCTGGAGCCAGCGGGGTATATGTTGCCCGTCGTATTCTAGCCCGTCTAAAATAAATACCGTCGCTACTAAAAAACGCTTTTCAATCACAATGAATTGAAAAGCGTTTTTTACATCAGCTTACAGATAACGCAGCCATACATAAACACTAGAAATAGCTATCGTAAGTATCATTATCGGAAAAGCTATCTTCATAAAGCCAATGAACGAAATCTGTCTGCCACGCTGAGCTGCCATGGAAGCAACTACGACATTAGCACTAGCTCCAATAAGCGTACCATTGCCGCCCAAGCAAGCGCCTAAAGCTAACGACCACCACATCGGGTCAAGATTGCTAAGTCCCATCTGCCCCATATCCTGTATAAGTGGTATCAGCGTTGCTACAAAGGGGATATTATCAATAAAGGCTGAGGCAACTGCACTCATCCATAAGATAAGCATTGCCGTAGCATTGACATTACCATTAGTAAGCTTGATTGCTTCAGCTGCCAGCATCTTAATTACCCCAGTTTCCACTAGTGCTCCAACCAGAACAAATAAACCAGCAAAGAAGAATATAGCCAGCCATTCTACCTTCGATAACACCTTGGCTATCATAGCTTCATTACGCGTATAGGTAATGAGCAGCAATAAGCCGGCACCAGTCAGCGCCGCCGTTGCTGTTTCCAAGCCTAAAGCCCCATGCAGCACAAAGAGACTAATCGTAATCGCAATAACTGCCAAACATTTTTTAAGCAAGGCTTTATCGGCTATCTGACTTTTTTCATCCAGACGCATTACCTTTTGCTGCAGCTCTGGCTGAGTTTTTAGTTCTTTGCCATAAATCACAATAAGCAAAGCTTCAACTACCAAAAATATAATTATTGCTATTCCCGTAAGATTAGCTATAAAATCCATAAAATTAAGACCTACCGCACTGCCTATCATGATATTAGGCGGGTCACCTATTAAAGTTGCGGTACCACCAATATTAGACGCTAAAATCTGCGAAATCAGATATGGCTTGACATCAACCTTTAACTGCGCCGTTATGCTAAAGGTAATTGGCACCGTCAAAAGCACCGTGGTAACATTATCTAACAAAGCAGAGCAAACCATTGTCAGAGCCGAAAGCGCTACTAACAACGCTATCGGCCGCGCCTTTACTTTTTTTGCTGCCCATATTGCCAAAAAATTAAACAATCCGGTTTCGCTAGTAATGTTTACAATAATCATCATACCCATTAGAAGCCCCAAAGTGTTGAAGTCAATATGGGATATGGCTGTTTCCTGACTGATGATACCACAAAGTATCATGAGCATAGCGCCAAAAATACCAACTATCGTACGATGCACTTTCTCCGAAATTATCAGCGCATAGGCAACTACAAATATAACCACTGCCACCGCGGTACTGTTTATCAATTGAATCGCTTCTTTCTCTTTTTGGTTATTTACTTCTTGTATTTTGGCATTAAGATTATATTTTCACCATCACGTTTTATTTTATAGGAAAAGTTCTTGATGCCTTCACGGTAAAGTTCCATTTTCAGCTGCAATAAAGCTTTGCCGAGTTCCTCGGTAAGCTGCGGCGTAAAACCAGCCTGTCCCAATTTAGCCGGTGGTTCGATTCCAGCCTGCTCCCGTCTTTTTTTATCAGCAATTTTTTCTGCTTCAATAAATTTATCTTCCAAGGATACTTCTTCAACATAATTTTGCATCATATCCTTGTCAGTAAGTCCTTTTGGTATTTTACTCATAATTAGCCTTTCTTACTGACTTTTGCCCAGCTGTCACGCAAGCCAACAACGCGGTTAAATACTAATTTAGCTGGTGTTGTATCCGGATCAACTACAAAATAACCCTCTCTAAGGAACTGATAATGCTTGCCAGCTGCGGTAAGCTTGACACTAGGTTCAATCCAGGCATTATCAATCACCTTTAGCGAATTTTTATTCAAGGCAGCAATGAAATCAGCCGGAATATTACCATCCTCATCAGTTTCCAGCAAATAATCATACAATCTTACTTCGGCCGGCAAAGCTGTCTTTACTGCCACCCAATGAATAGTTCCTTTGATTTTACGGCCAGCCGTTGGCCCGCCAGTTTTCGAATCAAGATCAGCAGTGCAATGAAGCTCTACCACCTTGCCATTTTCATCCTTGATTACTTCGTCACATTTAATGATATAAGCATGTTTTAACCGAACTTCACCACCCGGTTTCAAGCGGAAAAATTTCTTAGGCGGTTCTTCCATAAAATCTTCCTGCTCAATATAAATTTCCCGCGAAAATGGTACAAAGCGCTGACCACCGTGCATAGGATTATTATCCGCTAAAAGATACTCTTCCTTAGCCTCAGGATAATTAGTAATAACTACCTTTAAGGGATTTAATACCGCCATTACTCTGTCCGCGTTTTGATTAAGATCATCACGAACACAATGCTCAAGCATTGATACGTCAACTAAGCTATTACTCTTAGCTACACCAATTTCTTCACAGAAATTGCGTAATGCTGTCGGCGTATAACCCCGACGGCGCAAACCAGAAATAGTTGGCATCCGTGGATCATCCCAGCCTCTGACATAGCCTTCTTCAACTAGCTGACGCAGTTTACGTTTACTAGTAACTGTATTAGTAAGATTCAAGCGGGCAAATTCTATCTGATGCGGGCGAGTAGCTGGATCAAAGTCCAAAGAATCCAGCAGCCAGTCATAAAACGGGCGATGCTCCTCAAATTCCAAAGTACATACCGAATGGGTAATTCCTTCTATTGCATCCGACAATGGATGGGCAAAATCATACATCGGATAAATGCACCATTCATCGCCAGTACGATGATGATGAGCATGAGCTATCCGATAAATAACCGTATCACGCATAACCATGTTTGGCGAAGCCATATCTATTTTAGCGCGCAAAACCTTTTCACCATCAGCAAATTCACCGGCCTTCATCCGAGCAAATAAATCAAGATTTTCCTCAACACTGCGATTTCTATAAGGACTTTCCTTACCAGGTTCAGTTAAAGTACCACGATAAGCTTTTATCTCCTCAGCTGATAAATCATCAACATAAGCTAAGCCTTTTTTTATAAGTGCTACTGCATACTCGTAAAGCTTAGGAAAATAATCGGAGGCATAAAACATCCGCTTTTGCCAGCTAAAACCAAGCCAACGGATATCTGCCTGTATCGAATCTACATATTCCGTATCTTCCTTAGTCGGGTTAGTGTCATCAAACCGCAGATTGCATAAGCCATTATTTTTAGCTGCCAAACCAAAATTAAGGCAAATTGATTTGGCATGACCTATATGCAAATAACCATTAGGTTCAGGTGGAAATCTGGTATGAATACCTTCGCTATATTTGCCATTTTTCAAATCTTCATCAATTATATTCTGAATAAAATTCGAAGAAATCGTTGTCTGTTCTGCCATTTATTTTGCTCCTTTTATATATCTATCCGGTCTTCGACCGCACATTTAGCCTTAATGTACTCCCGCAGCCTTTTAATACCTGCCTCAAGCCCGCTTTGCTGTGGCAGGTATTTTATAATAAGGTCTACATAACCACGTTCAACAATTTTGTTTAAGGTCCAGCTGAAATTTATATCATATACCCATAATAACCTTACCAGCTTGCGGTCACCATGAGTCTTAAGCTGCCGATAATCTGCCTGCTTGCCAGCAGCAAAAGCTTCGACAAAAGCAGGACTTACTAATTGACTAGCTGCTGATTTTATAAAATTTGGGGCCTTAGCAACGCCATCTGGCGTAAGATACGGCGTAAGCACCCGGTAAATATCCAATTTATCAGCATCACGCAACAAGCGGGCAAACAGCAATTTGCGTTTATCAGCTGTTGGCTGAATAGTTTTTTTATTGTGGTTAGCTATCGCAAAACGCAAAAGCTCAGCATCAGCTTGCTCAAGCTCCTGCATATAAGGCATTTCTTCTGCCAAAACCTTCAAGCCTAAATCAGCATGATCTTCCGACTGGGCATCATTAAACGTTTTATAAATACTGTATTGACGAAACCTGCCTACATCATGAAAAAGCCCCATGATATAAGCTAACTGAATATCATGCTTGCTAAGCTTTAAATGCTCAGCTAGTTCTTTAGCTATTGCAGTTACATAACCAGTGTGAATCATTTTTATCCTGATACCTTGCATGACTTCTTCATCATCAGTAACAAACTGATTCATATAATTATTCATCCAATTATGCATTTTCTCTAGCAATTCATCCATGTAAAGACCTTCTTTTTTGCAAATGATACAGAGTTATTTTAACGCAATTTAGTCTGAAAGTAAAATTTCCTGCGCCTTTAATTCCTGTTTTATAATAGCCAAAGTTTCTTCATCTGGAACCCTTATGGTATGCAAATGCACCCCGCCAGTTACTACCAGCAAAGGATTGGCTTGGCACTTTTTCATTTTATTAAGAAAGGTTTTTATGTCCCGGCGATTTTCTAGCAGTAAATCACCACGAATAGCTCCATATAAAGGATGCTCTACAATAACGTCAAGAACAGTACCACCATTATCAATAATAATAGTCAATTCTTTTTCCATAGCAGCAGCATCATGCTGACAAATAAGCGTCGCCAATTGACTGCGATTGACTGCCGCCTTCGGCATTATATAGCCATGTGGTGTAGCATATATCTGCTTGCCTTCAGCCCGCAATATACTGATATCGCCGACTATAATCTGCCGGCTCACAGAAAATTCCCTTGAAAGCCTAGTTCCGGTAAGCGGCTGCTCAGCTTCTGCCAGCAAAGCTAATAGTCGGCTGCGCCGTTCTTCAGTATTCATATAAAAACCTACCTCCAATCAGGTATTTTTATAACAAAAAAGCCGCCATACGGCGGCATATTTTCTAATGGTGGGCGATAACAGGATCGAACTGCTGACATCTTGCTTGTAAGGCAAGCGCTCTCCCAGCTGAGCTAATCGCCCGAAATGTTGGTGACGCGTATGGGATTCGAACCCATGAAGCCGCCGTGAAAGGGCGGTGTCTTAACCACTTGACCAACGCGCCATGGCTCCTCGAGCAGGATTCGAACCTGCGACAGCCTGATTAACAGTCAGGTGCT
>ERZ1034680.239-NODE-239-length-33746-cov-89.511116_pt1 | contig 33746 bp, 51 predicted proteins | sample MGYA00520639_ERZ1034680 | MGnify/ENA primary metagenome ERZ1034680 (study PRJEB33766, sample SAMN09781760) | gut metagenome | biome: gut microbiome | host: Homo sapiens | place: Madagascar | study: EMG produced TPA metagenomics assembly of the PRJNA485056 data...
GGCACAAGCGGCAATCGCAGCACGGCAGGCACAAGCGGCTATTCCAGCACGGCAGCGGCTACAGGAGCGTTCTGTCGAGCTGAATCTACAGGTTCCGCTAGCATTGCAGTCGCCAACGGTTACGAGAGCAAGGCGCGCGGTGCGATGGGCGACTATCTGGTGCTGACCGAGTACGATTCCAACCTAAATCTAGTGTGCGCAAAAATGGCACAAGTTGACGGAGATCAAATCAAGCCGCACGTCTGGTATATTCTCAAAAACGGCGAGTTTGTGGAGGCGTGACGGCATAACAAAGACGGACTTCCGCAAGGCGCTGGCACAGGCAGACCGCTGCAAGCCGTTCTACTACACTGAGACAAGCCGCAGTGGGCATGAGTACAAGTACTGCTTCCTGAAAAGCAGAGAGGGCTACACCCTACGCAACGAGACTGGTTTCATCAGCATCGAGCGCCCGGTGAAGGGCAACCTGACACTGCGCATTGTTGGTGACAGCCCGCTGGGACAAGAACCAGCCTGCACGGCTGGCACACATCAAAGAAAAGAGGTCGAAAAGGCATGATGAAGGTCATACAGGGCAGCTTCCGGCAGATTCCGTACTGGAAACTTCGGGGCCGGTTCCACAGCTGCGGCTACCGCGATCAGGAAGTCGCTAGGTACATCGGCATTGGCCGGGACACCATGAGCGGCAGAATGCAGGGGCACAATCCGTGGACAAGCGCAGAGATCACAGCAATGTGTGAACTGCTGGACATCCGACAGGATGAGATTGGGGAACTGTTTTTCCCATCACTTGAGAAAGGAGAATCCGCATGAAGATCAAATCCACTACTTACTACTGGTTGGCTGCCATTTTTGGCGGCGTTGGAATGGGTACAGCTATGGGCGCAGAGGGCACCGCTCAGACCACCGGATACATCTCCGGCGCACTGTTTGCTGTGTCGCTGGTGCTGATTCTGGCTGCTGTTCTTCTGGCTCGTCTGGGCTTTGCCGTAGAGGACAGGGAGAGATCCGCAAAGCGGCGCAAGTACGGCAAGATTAACCGCACACACGCCCGCAGCCCGGAGTACCCGGAGAATCAGGAGCGTGGGGCATGATGACGGCTAAAGAGTACGTTGAGGGCAGAGTCAAATATTACACGCGTCTTGCCAAACGCTGCAGGCGAAAAGCCGAAGCCTCAGACGACATTGTTATCCGGGCTGGATACTCCGCACAGGCAAACGTCTGGGAGATGTGCGCCGAAGAAATGGACAACGTGCGGGAGATGCTGCAAGAGGAATCTGGGGAGATCGCGTATGCCTGACACTGTCCACCATGTCATGTGGTACACCGTGTACGATGCAAAAAACGGCAATCTGCTTGCATCCGGTACATCTTATATGTGCGCCCGGCAGCTTGGCTATAAAAGCGCAAACAGTTTTGCATCCTCGGTTTATCATTGCCGCAAGAAAAAGAGAAAGCCGCACAAGTATTCCTTTTTTCAAGAAGTCATAAAGCGCGATGAGGTGGACAGTCTGCCGCCGATACGCCGCAAAAAAAGAAAAGCCCGCCGGTGCAGCAGCACCGACGAGCCAAAAGGGTGATGAGTTTCGACGCCCATCACCACAAAAATACCACAACGTGCGGCAAACCGCAAGGAGGTAAAACGTGAAAGCCTTAATTTTTATCGTTCTGTGCGCAAACCTTGGGTACATCGCCCTTGGCTGGCGACACAACAACAGGATGTGAGCGTATGGCACTTTTAAAGGTTTATGATGTGACCAAAAAGCAGCCGGATGACCTTGTTTCATCGCAGAATATTGCAGACGTTTCGGACGCGATTATCATTACAGACGAACTTGTAAAGCGAGAGCCCGCCTATCTGTACAAGGTATTTGATTCCAGCATGAATGTTGTTTATATGAGGTGAATTTTTATGCAAAGCAATTCACAAAAGCGCCTTGCAAGGCGTGCCAGCATCAAGGAACTTTCCAACAAAGCAGAGGGCATCTATTACTACATCAAGCCGCAAAATATGCTGTTCAGGCTCATCAGTGCTGGCAACGAACTTGCCAGCGCAATCAACGGAGCAGTGGCGTATTTCACGCATTTTGCACAGAACGGCAGCATGGATGACACCGCGAGCCGCGAGGTCATAGACCGCATCTATCGCAAGGTGGGCAGCATGATGTGCGATATTGATATCATCCACGCAGCAGGCGGTGCAGAGATCATGCCGGAACCGTACGAAAGCATAGATTTTTGTTACATGATTGAGTTTCGCACTCTGCTGCGGGAAGCAGTCATCAATGGTCTGCCGGATGATTACAAAGGCGTACAGCAAAACCCGACACAGATCCATCTCATAAAGCCCGGCGTTGCATATCATGCCACAGTACCGGACGAATACGATGACCCGTTTTTTGACCAGTTTGTCCGCAAAGAAGAGCCCCGCGACCGAAAACTTGTATTCCGGTGCACCAAGTCCGAGCTTGACGCCATCAAGCGTTACGCACATATCATCGATGTAAAATACACTGAGGAGGAGATTCATCATGCCTGAGACCAAAATCGAAAAGACCCCTGTTGAGCAGCTTCAGAAGCCCGCAGCACCCGCCGAAACCCTTACTCCTGTCAATCCCCCTGCCGCTTCCGCACAGCGCGCCCTTTCCTACGCCGAGAAGGTGCAGGGCTTGACCGCAGACGAACGCATCTGGCAGCTGGCAAAGTCCAAGGCCGTTGCACTGTCCAACCTGCCGGACGGCTGGCTGCCCAAGACCTACGCGGGCAACGTTGGTGCTTGCGCCATCGCCTGCGACATGGCGCAGCGCATGGGAACCACCGAGTTGTTTGTGATGCAGAATCTCTATGTTGTCTACGGCCAGCCCACTTGGAGCGGCAAAAGCTGCAAGGCACTTATCGACAACAGCGGCCAGTTTGCAGGCCGTTCCCGCTACCGCATGGAAGGACAGGAGGGTACAGACGCATGGGGCTGCCGCCTAATCGCCGTGGATAAACTGACCGGCGAAAAGGTAGAAGGGCCGAAAGTCACGGTGCAGATGGCAAAGGATGCAGGCTGGTGGAACAAAAACGGCAGCTACTGGCCGAAGATGACCGAGATGATGCTCAAGTACCGCGCCGCCGCCTACTTTGCCCGCGCTGAGTGCCCGGAAGTGCTGATGGGCGCAAACATCGACTACGAGGCCGGTGCTGGTGACAGTGAAGAGGAGGAGAAGAACCATGCTTAACGTTGTCGCAATCATGGGTCGCCTTGTGGCAGACCCGGAACTCCGCACCACCACGCAGGGCACCAACGTGTGCACCTTCCGCATTGCCTGCGAGCGCAGCTATTCCAAGCCCGGCGAGCAGCGGCAGGCTGATTTTGTGGATATCGTGGCTTGGGGCAAGACCGCCGAATTTATCTGCAAGTTCTTCCAGAAGGGCAGCATGATCGCCGTTGAGGGCAGCTTGCAGACCCGGAATTATCAGGATAAGCATGGCAACAAGCGCACAGCGGTTGAAGTTGTGGCGAACAATATCAGCTTTGCAGGTGCAAAGGCGGCAGACAAGCCCGCTGCGCGAGGCTTTGACCAGCAGACGCAAAACTACACCAACGAAGCAAAAACCGCACAGAACGCCCCGCAGCCCGCCTACACGCAGGGCAGCATGGACGACTTTTCCGTGATATCGGACACCGACGACCTGCCGTTCTGATTTTGCAAGCTGTGCTATCTGGATATACGGGCGTGCGGAAGCGGGCAACCGTTACCAGCAAGTTACCGGCAAGTTAAAATCAAAATGCGGGAGTGGGTGAATTATGGCAGAGAAGAAACGCAGCAGTTTTATTCTGCTGCTGGAACACATCCACACGATGGAAGAACTGACAGATGAGGAGTTCGGGCAATTTGTCCGCGCCTATGCGGCGTATGTGGAAACCGGTGCAGAGCCAGAGTTTTCAGACCGTTCCATGCGGATGATGTGGAAAACCGTGAAAGCATTCGATAAGATGAACACGCAAAAATATTCCAGCACGTCGGAAGCACGCTCAGAGGCTGGAAAACGTGGAATGAAAAATCGATGGGGCGCGAAATCGGAAGATAGCAAAGAGAAAAAGGCTATAACAAACGATAACAAAAATAACAAATGCTATTTTGTTAATAACAAAAATAACTTATCTGTATCTGATTCTGTATCTGTATCTGATTCTGAGTCGTCGTCATCTAAAGATGACTCCTCCTATACAGAGACGAGGACGACGAAATCTCTGATGGATTATTTTCGGGAGAACATCGGCAGGCTGAGCAAGACCGGCGAAAAAGAACTGACCGACTACATAGAGCGCATGGGTGCAGACCTTGTGTATACGGTCATGGACAAGTGCGCGGATCTGGGCGGTAACAGCTGGGCGTATGTCCGCAAGGCGCTTGTGGAAGCTGAAAGATTGGGTTGCAAGACCGCTGCGGAGTATAACCTGCTCTGCCCCATCGGCGGCAGCCGGGCAAAAGGCACCCGCGTGGACAGAGCAGAGCCGTCCGGCAATGATATTCTGAGCCCGGAGCGCATGGCACACAGCCGGGAACGCCTGCGGAAAACAATGAAAGGGGTGGACGAATCATGTTAAACCCCTATTGCAAAGACTGCCCCGCCCGGTATCCCGCCTGTCACGACTACTGCCAGAAGTTTGCCGCTTGGCGCAAAGAGCACGTCAAGGAAACGGCATACAACCGGCAGATGATGGTATCCGACAGCGTTTACCACCGCGACTATGAGGACAGGCACCGGGAGCACGGCAAGAAAAAGTATTTCGGACAAAACGGAGGGGACAAATGAAAAACGTTCAGGAAATTATGGCTGAAAACGGGTCTATGGCGAACATCGAGTGTTTTCAGACGATGCAGAAGTGGGAGTACAAGCGCAAGGTTGCCCACGCGCAGGAGATGGCCGAGGCGTTCTACTACTGGGCAAAAGAGCACGACAAGGGCGTGCACCTGTCCGTGGGCGGGCTGGATTCCATCACGCTGCATTACTTTTTGGAGAGCATCGGGCTGCCTGTCACCTGCGTGTCGTGCTCCTCGCTTGAGGGCAAGGGCGTGCAGCAGATACACAAGCAGATCGCAGCTGAGATGGAGACCGAATACAAAAACTGGCTGGGCGATGGTGAAGCGCCGTCTTTCGTGTTCTTGAAGCCGCTGAAAAGCAAGGTGCAGGTTTTGCAGGAATTTGGCTGGCCGGTCATCAGCAAAGAAAAGGCTGGCAAAATCATGCTGCTGCAAAACCCGACAGAGCAAAACGCCACCGTGCGCCACGCGATCATCACCGGCGAGACCGGCGAATACGGCGGCTGGCAGAAGAACAGCCGCATGAAGCTGCCGCAGAAGTGGCTTGAGCTGTTCGGCGGTGCGGATGCAGAGGGGGCAGCGCTTGGCTATCAGGCCGCGCCGGTCAAGGTGTCCGACCGCTGCTGCTACTACCTCAAGGAAAAGCCCTGCAACGACTGGGCGCGGGAGCATGACAGCGTGCCATACATGGGTCTGATGGCCAGCGAGGGGGGCGGCGTGAGAAAAGCCTGAAGATGCACGGCTGCAACTATTTCGGCAAGACAACCACCCGCAGCGCACCCTTTGCCATTTTTGACCGACAGGACATTTTGCAGCTTGCGCTTGACCTTGATGTACCTGTGCCCGCCGAATACGGTGAGATCGCAAAGGACAGAGACGGAAAGCTGTACACCACCAAGGCACAGCGAACCGGCTGCACCATGTGCGGTTTTGGCATCCACATCGAGGGCAGACCGCACCGGTTCGACGTTCTGCGCGAAACGAACCCCAAAGAGTGGGAGTTCTGGATGAAGCACGTCTGCCGCGATGAAAACGGCAACTGGTACGGCTGGGGGCGTGTGCTGGATTATATCGGCATCGGATGGGAGGATGTGCCGGAACAGGCTGTGCAGATGCACATTGATGATTTGATGGGGGGAAATTTATGAAAGCTGTACTTTTGAGCATCCGGCCAAACTGGTGCAAGTTGATTTGGAGCGGCATGAAAACCGTAGAGGTACGCAAGAAACGACCAAACCTTAAAACGCCGTTCAAGGTGTACATCTACTGCACAGGTGCAGGAAACTGGTGGCAGAGATTTCCAAAAACTGGATTACAGCAGATGGAAGAACGTGTTATCGGAACATTTGTCTGTGACGAAATCTATAAAATCGACAGGGACAGCATCGGATTCAATTTCACGGCTCCAAGCTTGAGTTTGCCGGTTTACACACTGCCGGAAAACAACGATGAAGAAGGAAATGTAAAACGAGAGGAGCTCACAACCTGCCTGACGGATGCAGAACTTTCTAAATACCTCGGCATTCATCCGGGATACGGCTGGCACATTTCTGACCTAAAAATATGGGATGAGCCGGTAAAGCTCAAAAATTTTTGGGGCATGAAGCCTTGCAGGCATGTTGGCAACTGTTGCACTTGCCTGCAATGGGACAACATGAAGGAAGAGTGCTGTGCATCCCGATACATTTCGCGCCCTCCGCAAAGCTGGTTTTACATGGAGGACGAGGAATGATAAAAAAATCATACACTGTTCTTCCTTGCCCAAAGTGCGGGAGTGGACTTATTGCATGGGGAAAGAAAATTAAGTCAGTTAATCCGAAGATCACAGTTCTGTCAGCCCCGGGAACTGAACTTTGTTGTTTGATGTGCGGGCATTACGCACCAACACTCAAGCAGTGGAACAGCGAGGAACGAAAGAAATGCACTTGACCCTTTACGGTGACCCACGCACAAAGAAAAACAGTGCACGCATCATGCAAGGGCGCGGAGGGCGGCGCTTTGTAGCCCCAAGCGCGGCGTTTGAGGAATACCAGACAAGCTGCCTGTGGCAGATTCGCACCCCGCCTGAGCCTATCTCTGCCCGTGTGAACGTGCGGTGCGTGTACTACATGGCGACCCGGCGCAAGGTTGACCTTGCAAACCTGATCGAAGCCACCTGCGACATACTGGTAAAGGCAGGTGTGCTGGCAGACGATAACAGCCGCATCGTTGCCGCCCACGATGGCAGCCGGGTGGACTACGACAAGCAAAACCCCAGAGTGGAGATCTGGATCGAAGAAATGGAGGACAAAAATGAACGATAAACGGTTGATTGATGCAAATGCCCTGATGGCAAGGTTTTTCCGCAAGGAACGTTTGGTGCAGGGTGCGGCCAGCGAAGCTTATAGGGATGCTCAGAAAACGGTAGTAGCTGCGCCTACGGTAAGCCTGTGGCCGGAATGGCGCGACCCCGACAAAGACCCGCCGAAGGTAGAAACGGAAGTGCTGATTCTGTACCGCAACGAAATTGACGGATACGAGATTACGACAGCGCACCATGAAGACGGGAGCGTTTTTTTACAAGATAGCGTATGGTATTGGGAAGACCTTCCCGATTGGGGGACATACGACGAGGAGCGGGACGACTACAAAATCCCGAAAGGCTGGTGGGAATACCGCCACTTCAACCCGGATGACGTTTACAATAACCGTGTAGATGCTCATGTGGTTGGCTGGATGCCGCTGCCGCCGAAGGAGGGAATATAACATGAACCAAGTTTTTCTTTTTATCGGCGCAACGCTCTGCTATGTTGGCGGTTTCGGAATTGTGATTTTCCTTCTGGGCATTCTGACTGAACTGTGCATCGAGATATGGGATGGAAAATTCAGGAAAATATGTGTCAGATTCGAAGTTGAACCAACAGACGTTTTGTATTATTCGCAAAACAGAAAAGACATTGAAACGATGTTTTTAAAAAACCGCGTTCGATGGCCATACACAGACAATGCTCCTTCCGGGTCGTGGAACTGCCCGGAATGCAACACGCTTAACCAGTACGTCAATGACAACAAACCTGTTGCGTACTGCCGTTGTTGCGGGCAGGCCGTCGACATGAAATACTACAGGAGGCACGCAAATGACCCGCACATGGACACCTGAAAGCGAGCAGCCAAAGCCGCGCACCGGCGTGGACTACCACACGGTCAAGGCGTGGTTCCAGCAGTGCCGGGATATGGCTGCGGCGGTTGAAGCACAAAAACAGAAGATCCAGCGCATCCGGGAAGTTGCCGAAAAGACCACCCCAAGCCTGAGCGGGATGCCCGGCGGCGGTGGTGCCGGTGACAAGGTGGGGCTTGCTGTAACGGATATCACGGACGAGCAGCGCCGCCTGCAGCAGATGGAGACAGACCTGTGCTTATTGCGCATCGAAGCCACCCGGCGGGCGTACTGCATCACGGCAAGCAAATCCAGCAAAAAACAGGCTGACTGCCTGTGCCTGTACTACGTCAAGAACAAAAAGCAGCGCGAGGTCTGCGAGGAACTGGGGCTGTCCGAAGAAAACCAGGTCTCCATCTACATCAAGTGGGGCAGCATCTATCTGGCAGAGATTTGGGACAGTTTCGGCAATATTGCACAAACTGTACAAAACCCGCCCTGATTCTTTGTGTCACTCCTTCACACTGCAAATATCCAACTAAAAGAAGCACAGTGCTAAAATTGGTATAAGCGGAACCGCCGAAAGCGGTGAGACGCTTGCCACGCAGTCTCCGAAACGAATCCCACCAAAATGCTTCCTCCAAAGGCTTGACCGGCATTTTTCTTCCTCTCGTTTCGCGGGCTGCTTCTATGCCGTTATAGCTCAATTGGCAGAGCGCCGCCGAGTTAAGGCGGGACAACGTTGGTGACACATCACTGACATCACTACGCACCTAACCAATGCGCATATACAGCCTTGATGGTGCCGGTTCGAATCCGGCTAACGGTTCCGACACGTTGCTTTCCCGAAGCAGCGACCACCTGACGCATGGGCTGACATCCCGCTTGTGGCTGCGTGTAGAGTGGCAGGGTATCCTTACCTGTCCTCGTAACCTCCGCACGCACCGGAGGCCACATAATCCGTACACCGGTTTCCATAATTCCCCCGGCAGGATGTGCGTCAACAGAACCAGCATGGAAACGTGCTGGTTTTTTTGTTATATGCCGCCTGAGCGCAGTTTGGAGCGCGGCGCGTGTGTGTAGACACGGCTGGTTCGATTCCAAGGGCGGCTTTTTATATTCCCGTAGTTCAAGTGATGGAACAGCGGTCTCCAAAACCGCAGGCTGCAGGTTTGAGCCCTGCCGGGAATGCCATTTGCGCACCCTGTGAGGGGGCTGCGCAGATAGCCGGGCATCTGGCGGCGAAAGGTCCGGATGCAGCGGCGCTCCACCGTTTGCGTTGTCCAAAAACTGAATGTACGGAGCGCTGCTTATTTTGATATTCTGCCGTCCGTCTGGGCGGCTTTTGTTTTGCAGTGAGGTGAGCAGATGGCGCGAAAAAAGAAAGCAATGGATTTTTCTTCCCTCGACCTAAACCTTGACGCACTGGGCGACTGGGGCGGCGATGAAGAAAAGGCCGAGAAAGAGTTCATCCGCGCCGCAAAGCTGAACCTCTCCCCTGTCACATGGGACAACGCAGAAACGGCAGCGGACGCGGTGGACTACGACAAGGATTATTTTGAGCTCCTGAGTGGGCGCTTTATTTTTGGCGATTTCATCGAAGCGCTGATATACAAGAAAGAACTGCTGCCGCACCGGGTCTACATCACCACGCTGGGCATGAGCCGGGAGAATATCGACAGCATCGTCAACATTGCCGGTTATCTGGGCTGTGAGCACCTGAACCTGATTGTGTCCAACTACTTTGTGGCAATGGAGCGGTCAAAGCTTGTGCCCTATATGATCTCCCAGTTTTCCGGGCAGCATATCAACGTGGCGGTGCTGGCATCTCACTGCAAAATCTGCCTGATCGAGAGCGACAAGGGCAATCTGATCATCATGGGCAGCGCGAACCTGTCCAGTTCTAACAACGTGGAGCAGATCATGCTGTTTCACGATGACAAGCTTTTCCGAAAGATCAAAACGCTGCTGAACGGCATCATGAAAAAGTTCTGCATCTTGCGCGGATACAGCGACAAGACGATTTTTGAGAACAACACCAACAACACCGGCAAAAAGGCGTTTGAAGCCGTAGAGGAGGGGTTAAAAGATGGCTGAACTGAGTGCGAGTACCGGTTGGAACGGCGGCGGGGCGAAAAGCAGAGCCAAAGACAGGCGCAAGCTGTATGTTGCAAACCGCCGGGATACCCGGCTATATAACAGGCGTACCGGCAAGGGCAAGCGCTACGCAAAGCCCGGCACGCGGGATTTAGAGTTCTGAGAGGAGCGTGACTAAGTGGCGCGGCACGTTTTAACCGATGAGGAGCGGCGCGCTACAAAGTTTCGAACAGGTGGCGAACAGGTGAAAACTGCCAAAAAAGGCGGCATTGCAAGCGGCGTGGCAAAACGGCAGGCTAAGACCCTATCCTCCATTGCATCACAGATCGCCGCCGCACCCATCACCAACAAGAAAAACCTCAAGCAGCTTGAGACGCTGGGCGTGGATACGGCAGAGGGCGTGACCAACAACGCGCTGATCTCTGCCGGTGTTTACATGGCAGCCGCCAGCGGCGATATGAAAGCCGTTGAGAAGTGGGAAGAATGGACGGAAGCCAGCAGCGCCGCCGGGGAAAGCAGCTTTGAACTGCCCGCCCGGTGCATTGGCAAGGCATTCGTTGACCTGAACCGCCACATAGAGCCAAACGGCTCCTACATCCTCAATGGTGGACGCGGCTCCACAAAATCCTCTTTTGTAAGCCTGAAAATCATCGAGACGCTGCGCCGCAACCCGGAGATGCACGCTTGTGTCTGCCGCAAAGTCGGCGGCACGATGCGTGACAGCGTATATGCGCAGATCAAGTGGGCGATTCACGAACTGCGGCAAGACAGCCGTTACAGCTGCAAGGTATCGCCCATGGAGATCACCGACAACGTGACCGGGCAGATCATCTACTTCCGAGGGCTGGACGATGAGACGAAAATCAAGTCCATCAAGCCGCCTTTTGGTGCAATTGGCATCCTGTGGGTGGAAGAGGCAGACCAGATGGACGGCGCAGAGCAGCTGCGCAGCGTCCGGCAGTCCGTTCTGCGCGGCGGCGGCGATACCTATGAGTTCATGAGTTACAACCCCCCGGCGGCTGCCCGCAACTGGATGAACCGCTTTGTGTTGGAGCCGCACCCAAACACCGTGGTTCATCACTCTTGCTATCTGGACGCACCGCCCGAGTGGCTGGGCGAACGTTTTTTACAGGACGCGGAAGCCCTGAAAGAAAACAACGAAATCGCCTACAAGCACGAGTATCTGGGCGAAGTGACCGGCTGCGGCAAGGAAGTCTTTACTAATATCCGGGCAGAAAAGATAGACCCCGCCAAGTTTGAGCGCAAGTATCACGGCATTGACTGGGGCTGGTATCCTGACCCCTTTGCCTATAACTGCATGAGTTACGATGCAGCCCGCAAGACGCTGTATATCTATGACGAGATCACAGTGCGGCGCACCCGCAACGAGGACACGTTCAAAATGCTGCAAGACCGACACGTTATGGAGCACCCGGAGAGCGAGCGCCTGACCGGCGACAGCGCCGAGCCAAAGAGCTGCACCGACTATACTGCATGGGGAATGAAGTGCCTGCCCGCGATAAAGGGCGCAAACAGCGTTGGACAGGGCATCAAGTGGCTGCAAAGCCTGACCGCCATTGTGATAGACCCGGTACGCTGCCCGGACACGCTGAAGGAGTTCACCGAGTACGAGTATGACGCGGACAAGAACGGCGACCCGCTGCCCGGCTATCCCGACCACGATAACCATCACATAGACGCTACACGCTACGCCATGGAACTTGTGTGGCACAAGCCCGGAAAATAAGGAGCAAAGCAAGTGAGAACATACCAAGACCTTGAAGCGGTGCAGAACGACCCCGCAGCCAAAACCGCTTTTGTGCAAAGCATTATTGCAGAGCACGTCACAAGCGCACCGGTGCGTACCGCTGAAAAGGCTGATAAGTACGATAAGCAGCTAAACACCGGCATAGATGACTTTCTGGACGCGCTTGCCGATATCGACTACAAGCTGAACGGCATCACCAAAAGAGCCCGCCCGGAGACCGTGAAAAGCAACTCCTTCCACCGGCTCAACGTGCAGCGCGTGGCATACAGCCTTGCAAACGGTATCACACTGCCGGGCGAGGACAACGCAAAGGCAAATCTGGGCGAAAGCTTTGACGAGCAGCTTTACCGGCTGGGCTACCTTGCCTGCATCCACGGCGAAAGCTTTGGCTTTTGGAACAACGACCATCTGGACGTGTTCAAGCTGACCGAGTTTGCGCCGTTGTATGACGAGCAAAACGGCACCCTGCGCGCCGGTATCCGTTTCTGGCGATTGCAGCCGGACAAGCCCATGCACGCCGTACTGTACGAGGAGAGCGGATACACCCGCTACACCGAGGACAGCAAGGGCGAGCGTCTGTTACATCAGGACGGCGAGCAGCAGCCATACAAGACCACCACGACCACAACCCCCGCCGGAGACGAGATCGTGGAGGGCGAGGGCTACGGAACGCTGCCTATTGTTCCGCTGTGGGGCAGCAGCATCAAGCAAAGCACGCTGGTAAACCTCAAGGGGTATATCGACAACACTGACCTGATTGTCAACGGTTTTTGCGATGATCTGCGCGAATGCGCGGAGGTGTACTGGCTTATCTCCAACTACGGTGGAATGAATGACAACGACCTGCGCAAGTTCATGCAGAGGTTGCGTTTCAATCACGCCGCCAACGTGGACAACGCCGGAAACAACGGCGGCAGTGTGCAGCCCTACACGCAGGAGATTCCCACACAGGCGCGGGAGACCCTGCTGCAGCGGCTGCACAGTTCTCTGTATGAGGATTTCGGCGCGCTTGACGTGCATTGCGTGAGCGCAGACAGCACCAACGACCACCTTGAAGCCGCCTATCAGCCGCTGGACGAGAACGCCCGTGACTTTGAGCAGCAGATCACCAAGTTTGTGCGTCAGGTGCTCAAGATCGCCGGTCTGCCGGATGCAAAGCCGCAGTACACCCATGTGCGCATCTCCAACACCAAGGAGCAGGTGGACATGGCGCTTGCGGAAGCTACCATCATCGGCAACGAGATGGCGATAGAGCTGCTGCCCAACCTGACGCAGGAGCAGAAGGAACAGGCCAAGGCCGCGCTGATGGCAGAGAGCGCAAAGCGGGAGACCGTGGACGAGGACGAGGAGGACGAAGAGGATGAAAGCACACATCAGGAATGACGAGCAGAGTTTATCCCTCAGCGGGAATGGCGTTATGCTCTGCGGCGGTTCACTTTTTTGCAAGACGGCAGACCCGAAGCCGCCTAAGCTGACGCCTGAACTTACCAACGCTATTAAGGCAGATAAAAACCATGAGCACCAATTCTGACCTTGACCGCATCTCCACCCGGCAGCTGAACAGGCTGCGCCGCCGTATTTTGCGGATATACGGCACCGCCCGCCGGGAAATGACCGAGCAGCTGACCGAGTTTCTGGAGCACTACCAGAAGCTGGACGCCTACAAGAGGCAGCAGTTGGAAGCCGGGAAGATCACCGAGAGCGACTATCGCACATGGCTGCGGAATCAGGTGTTTCAGTCCGAGATGATGCACCAGAAGCTGGACAACATCACCCAGACGTGCACCACCGCCCAGCAGACAGCGTACAAGCTGGCGCGGGATGAACAGTACGATATCTTTGCCCTTGGCGCAAACTGGGCGTTCTACGAGCTGGAACAGGCCGCAGGCGTGGCGTTCAACCTGACCCTGTACAACACCGAAGCGGTCAAGCGGCTGCTGCTGGAAAACCCCAAGCTGGTGCCAAACAAGCGCATCAAGAGCGAGAGTAACAAGACCTACGACGCCCGGGTGTTCAACCGGTACGTCACAAAGGGCATCATACAGGGCAAAAGCGTCCACGACATTGCGGTTCAGGCTGTAAAAGGCATGGCAGACACCGAGGTGCACTGGGCGATGAACAACGCCATCACAGCCCTTACAGGCGCACAGAACGCAGGGACGATGCAGCAGTTGCGCAATGCTCAAGCCCTTGGCATTGAGGTACAAAAGCGCTGGAACAGCACTTTGGACTACCGCATCCGCGAGATGCACCGCTTGCTGGATCAGGAGACCGCCGACCTTGACGAGCCATTCAAGGTGCATGGCTACGAGATACAGTACCCGGGAGACCCAAACGCCGCGCCGGAAATGGTCTATCACTGCCGCTGCAAAGTGACCGGCGCACTCAAAAAGTACCCCCGGCAGAACGCCCAGCGGCGGGACAACACGACAAAAGAGGTCACATCTGACCTGACCTATACCGAGTGGTACAAGGCAAAGGGCGGCACGGAAGCTGAACAGATGTGGTGGGCAGAAGAGAGAAAGCGCAGAAAGGAGAGTACCAAGAATGAGTAAACGTGGCTCTGGTAGTTCCACAAGAAGTAACGGAAATTTTAGCGGCGTTGTTGCTATTGAAGTCACAACAAAAGACGGCACAAAACTTTCCTACCGTAGCAGGCAGGGCGGTTTTATTACTGGCATTGACGACGCGAGAGAAAGCCCTGCAAGCGGAAAACTGACTGTTCCTGAAATTGCCAAGCGTATGACTGAAAACGGCGCGACAGTCAAAACCTACACCAAAAAACAGCTTGCGGCTCATGATGAAGCCCGCAGAAAAGAAAACGCAAATAAGCCTGACTACGAAATGGGCGTTGGCGTTCCTTGGGGCAATAAAAACAACCGTAAAGCCGCCAGAGCATCACGGCTTGCCGGGCGTATTCAGAAACGGCGCAGATAAGAGGGATGATGTATGATTCTGCCGATGGAAAACACCGAAAAGATGATTTTTTCCGGTGTGGGAAAGTATGGAATCCCCGAAATCAAGCCAGAAACGGACATCCGAATTGATAAGCTGGAATGGATACCGGTCAACTACGCGCTGACTGCCAAAGATAAGGCCACGAAAGGCGTGCATTTTTACAAGGACGATTACCAGTTTGAACGGTTCTGGAACAATCCTGACAAATACATTCCCCTATTGCAGCAGTTCGGCGCAGTATGTTCGCCGGATTTTTCTTTGTACAGTGATATGCCGTTGGCAGTGCAGCTTTTCATGCACTACAAAAAGCACTGGCTGGCAGCATACTGGCAGGCGCACGGCATCCACGTTATCCCGACGCTCTGTTGGTGCGGCGAGCAAAGCTATGACTGGTGCTTTGATGGCGAGCCAAGAAACGCCATTGTGAGCATAAGCAGCCACGGCACACAGTCTGACCCATACGAAGCAGAATGCTTTGCCAAGCACTGCCGCAAGGCGCTGGAAGTGCTGCAACCGAGCAGCATTTTGTGGTACGGCAAGTGCCCGGCAGAATTTGACTGGAACGTGACCAAAATCAAGCCATTTCAATACGAAAGGAGGCATTACCGTGAGTAAACGAGGTTCGGGCAGTTCCGCGAGAGCGGGTGAAACTGCAACCAACGCCAGAAGCATCGAAAACATGAACGAAGCCCAGCTTGATAAGGAAATCGCCAGAACCAAAAAGAAAATCGGAAGCTACGACAAGGCTATGTCCGAATCTCAAAAGCGCACCCAATTTGAGAGAATGGACAGAGTTGTCGATAAGGCTGTTTCTTTCACGTCTGCTTACGACAAAAAACAATCCGCACAAAACCGACTTTCTGAGCTTCAAAAAGCCAAAAAGCAAGTTTCCGGCACAGGTAAAACGCAATCCGAACTTGCTGCAAAGGAAAAAAGTGCCGCAGCAAAAAGCGGCGATGCACTAAAGTGGAAAACCACCAACAAGGGCGGCTACACGGCTGACGGCGGGTATATGTCCAAGGAGATCAGCGCAGGCGGCTTTAAAATCCGAGGCACCAGCGGGGCGTTTACCGTCTACGATGGGGCAAAACGGATAGGTGGCGCGTCAAAGCTGAGCGATGCAAAAGCGTTAGTTGAGATTTGGCGCAAGAAAAAGAGGTGAGATAAGTGTGTAAGTATTGCGAGATAGAACCGGTTTTCGCAAAGGATGCTCATGGGCACGACGTATACGACAAGGACAATAGCCAAAAAGAACTTGACCCAGGCGGGATGTATAGCCAGCTTGTCATGGGAACGGACGAAAATGGACAGGTATTTATAGAAGCCGACGAAGGGGCAAATCGTATGTGGTATCCAAACTTCTGCCCGGTTTGCGGACGTGATTTAAGGCCCATCAACCACCCGGAATCTGCCCCTAGCTTGGCAGAGTACTTTTTGCGGCTGGAACACGATCTAGCAATGGACGAATAACTGCCATGAAATTTGACTACAACATCAAAATCACCGACAACACCCCGCAGCTGCATGAAGCGCTGGAAGAATGGGCGAAGCGGGTGCTAACGCTCTGGGGCATGAAGGTGCAGGACTACGCCCAGCTGCTTGTGCCCACAGGCACGGCAGACAGCACCGGCATAGAAGGCTATGCGGGCGGTGCACTGAAAGCATCCCTTACCTACGTTGTATCTGCGGCGCAAAAGACCGTGACCATCGGCTCAAACCTGTTTTACAGTGTATATGTGGAGTTGGGCACCGGTATCTTTGCCGAGAAGGGCAACGGACGCAAAACGCCGTGGGTCTGGCAAGATTTCAACGGCGAGTGGCACTTTACCCGGGGCATGAAAGCCCGCCCCTTCCTACGCCCGGCGGTGGAAGAACATATCAAGGAACTGCAAGAGATTGCAGTAGAGGAAGGAAACAAGGAGGCGTAATTCATGAATTTGGAGAAAATGTTCAAAACACCAAAAGAAAAGTTCCTGCCCGATGATGTGAAAACTGCGCACTGCGAGGCAGAAGATCTTTTCCTTGAGCTTGCAACGCAGCTTGACGCACTTCCTGAAAGCCAAGAAAAAAGCCTGTGCATGACAAAATTACAGGAAGCGAAGTTTTGGGCGGTCGAATGTATCACCAAAGTTGCACGCAAAAACTAAATACTCAGCGGTTGGCGCACAGCGTCAGCCGCTTTTTATATGCCGCTTTCGCACAATTGGCAGTGCTCCCGGCTCATAACCGGGGAGTTGCAGGTTCGACCCCTGCAAGCGGCACCACACCGGCAGCACGTCCGGCAAAATAACCTGATTGCCAAGCATGGCAGCCCGAGCAAGGGCAGAAAGGACACACACATGGCACTCAAAAGAGCAGATATCCGCAAGATTCTGGAAAACGCCGAAACCTCCAACGATGACAAGGCAAAAGCCATTCTGGACGCCTTGCACGAGGAGACAGACGCCCTCCGGGACGAACTGGATACCGAGAAAAACGCCCGCGTTGCAGCGGAAAAGGAGCGGGACGCAGCCAACAGCGGTAAGCAGACCGCAGAAAAGGCGCTGACCGACTACAAGACCCAGCAGACCGCAAAGGAATCCAGAGCAGCCAAGGAATCCAAGTTCCGGGAGCAGCTCAAGTCCGCAGGCGTGCTGGAAAAGTACTTTGACCGCATCGTGCGCCTGTCTGGCGAGGACATCGACAAGATGGAACTGGACAGCAAGGGCAACGTGAAGAACGCGGACAAGCTGGCTGAGAGCCTGAAAACCGACTGGAGCGATTATGTGGGCAGCACCTCCACCAAGGGCGCACCGGTGGACAACCCGCCCGCAAACACCGGCTCCAAAATGACCAAAGACCAGATTTTTGCAATCAAGGACGCTGGCGAGCGTCAGGCCGCGATTGCAGCAAATGCCGACCTGTTTGCAGGCGGCGGGAAGGAATAAGCTATGGCAGCAAAAGAAAATCTGATTACCACCTCCGAGATCACCGTCAACCCCCGGGAGATTGACTTCGTGACCCGTTTCCAGCGCAACTGGGATCATCTGCGGGAGATCATGGGCATCATGCGCCCCATCCGTATGCAGCCCGGCACTGTGCTGAAGAGCAAGTACGCACAGGGCACCCTGCAGAGCGGCACCGTGGCAGAGGGCGAGGAGATCCCTTACAGCCAGTACACCGTCAAGGAGAAGGACTACGGAAAGATCACCATCGAGAAGTACGCCAAGGCCGTCTCCCTTGAGGCTATCCAGAATTACGGCTACGAGGTTGCCGTGCAGAAGACCGATGACGAGTTCCTGTACGACCTGACCGCAAAGGTAACTGACAAGTTCTACAAGTACCTGAACACCGGCAGCCTGAAGGGCACGCCCAAGACCTTTCAGATGGCTCTGGCAATGGCAAAGGGCAGCGTGGAGAACAAGTTCAAGAACATGCACCGCACCGTCACCGGCGTTGTGGGCTTTGCAAACGTTCTGGATGTGGCCGAGTATCTGGGCACCGCAAACATCACCATTCAGAACCAGTACGGCTTCCAGTACATCAAGGACTTCATGGGCTACAACACCATTTTCCTGCTGTCCGATGGCGAGATCGCAAAGGGCAAGGTCATTGCCACCCCCGTGGACAACATCGTGATGTACTATGTCGACCCCTCTGACAGCGACTACGCCAAGGCCGGTCTGGTGTACACCACCGCGGGCGAGGCCAGCAACCTGATCGGCTTCCATACGCAGGGCAACTACACCACCGCCGTGTCTGAAAGCTTTGCCATCACCGGCGTGACCCTGTTTGCTGAGTATCTGGATGGCATCTCTGTCCAGACCATTACCCCGGGCGAGTGATCGCCCGTTTTGAGGAGGTGACCCCCGCATGACTGTGCCAGAGCTGTGCGTGTACACGCGAAACTACTTTGACCGGTACGATGCACCGTTCACAGGGCGGTTCATCATTGGCACGGACTATATCTGGGATGCAATCAACTTCAACACGGACGTGCTTGCAGAGAATCCCGAAAACATCCTGTCCGGGCTTGCGCCGCACCAGTACTACAAGATAGAGGGCTCTATCTTCAATGACGGTGTGCATCAGGTGGGTGAGCCTCTGACCCCGGAAACCTTCACCGGCACGGTGCAGCCTATGCGGGTTCCCAACGTTTTTGTGGAGCTTGCCAAGAAGATCACTGACTACGATGCAGCCACCCCCGGCGGCGGTCACTATGTTTCCCAGTCCTTCAATGGCTGGAGCGGCAGCATGGCCACCGGAACGGACGGCCTGCCCGCAGATGGCTGCACCCGCTACCGCCGGGAGATCAACCAATGGAGGAAACTGTAATGCCTGTAAACGATTTCACCAAATTTACCGTGATGGAGAATTTTACCAAGAAATTCTGTTTCATGGTCAAAAAGCTGGTATCGGACGGCCTGTTTGGCTCTACCACCACATGGGAGGACGGCATGGAGTTCCTTGCCATCGAGCGCCACGACCAGACCATTGAAGCGCAGCAGGCAGAGCAGCAGGGCACGGCATCCACCTATTCCCTCTATGTGGATAAGGGCATCAAGCTGTCCCCTTTCGACTGCATCAAGCGCTTGGAGGATGGGCAAACCTATGAGGTGACCACCGCGAGCAGCGACAAGATTTCTCCCGCCGAAAGCGGCATGAATCTTGCCGTTGTGCAGTGCAAAAAGGTGGTGCTTTCCTGATGGGCGCAGCAGAAGCCATTACCACGGCGCTGAACAGTTTTTTTACGCTGTTCAATATTCCTGTATACCCGGAGGATTTCGTGCCGCAGGGCGCTTCCCTGCCCTATATCACGGTGTTGCCTGTCATTCCCAAAGGTTTTGACGAGAGCAGCACCTTCCATGCACGGCTGTGGTATCCGGTGGACGGCGGCAAGCTGCCCATCATCCGCAAAACTGATGAGATGCGCGCTGCCCTTGGGGATGGGCTTACCATCGAGTGCGAGGGCGGCGCAATTCTTTTATGCGCAGGCAATTCGTGGGCGCAGTCTATGGATAACCCCCCGGAAAAATACCTGTGCACATACCTTACTTTTGACGTCACATCCTTTGTGGTGTGAGAAAGGATAACGCATGAACAAAATGTATCACGCCATTTCGGCAGATGCTTTCAAAAAGCTTCAGTTTCAGGCCGGTGCGCTGCTCAAGAAGTTCGACCCTACAGGCACTACCCCCATTGCAGCGGAGGATATGATCTGCCTGACTTCCGGCGGCATCACCGTCAGCTGCAAGCCCAACACCATTGATCTGGGCGAGGACCTGGACGAGGTACACGAGAACACCTACCAGCTCAAGCACATCACCAGCTGGGATTGCGGTCTGTCTACTACCTGCATGACCGTGAGCGCCGATACCATCAAGCTGGAACTGGGCGCTGCAGACGTGGAAACCAACAAGATCACCGTGCGCGAGGACTACGAGGAAGCAGACTTCCAGGATATCTGGTGGCACGGCAATCTGATCGGCGGCGGCTATGCTGCGGTCAAGCTGATGAAGGCCGTGAGCGACGGCGGTCTGGAACTAAAAACCACCAAGGATGGCAAGGGCAACATCACCCTGAGCCTGAAGGGGCACTACGACCTGACCGACACCAGCAAGGTGCCTATGGAGTTCTACGTCAAGGAGGAAGAGTAATGATCCTTACCATCAATCTTGACCCCGTGGAAGCCCTGCCCAAGCTGTATGACGCGGTGGACGGCATCACCCGCATGGTCATGGACGCAAAGGACAACGTGGACAACCCGGAGACCAAAGCCGCAAGGGAGACCATTGTTGCAAACGCCATGAAGCTGCTGGGCGCCGAGCCCGCAGAGACCGCAGAGGGCAAGAAGAAGCTGACCCCGCGCGAGTTTGCGCTGGCTGCGCTGGACTTTATCAAGCCCCTGATGAAGCTTGACCCGCAGCGCACCATGAATGCCCTGCACCAGCTGTACACGCTGGAAAAGGGCGAGAAAGACACCCTGCCCAAGGCATTCACCGCGCTTACCAAGTCCGTGATGCAGGAGGATATGCAGGATTTTTTGTCCTCGCTGGTCGACTTGAACGGCCTGAATTTTGGCACTACCTCTGCCGCGCCGACCTCCAGCATCTCAGCGCCTACGGAATAAGGTATTTCGTCTGGTTCGTCATCAGCGAGATGCGCGAACGCCACCGCACAAAGGCATACCAGCTGTACACGGCTGATATGCTTTTTCTTTGTGCCGTATCGCTGGGGCAGCAGGTGGAGCAGTCTTTCAGCGAGATCATGGCAGAGTACGACAAGCCGCTATCCCAGCGCCGACACGAGACCACGCTGGAAGAAGCGCAGGCGTGCTGGGAAAAGACGCTTGCAGACAGTAAAAAAGCCGCAGAGCAGAACGGAGGTGGTGAGACCTGAACATTTTTAATTTGATGGCTACTTTGGGGCTTGATACCTCCGAGTATGAGCAAGGCATTGAGCAGGCCAGAAAAGAGACGCAAAGCGCCGCAAACTCGCTGAACCGCAGCGCAAACACCGCCGGGAACGGCGTTTCAGGCATGGCAAGCCAGTTTGCAGCAGCAAGCGCGAAAGCGACCGTCCTTGCAAATATGCTTACCTCGCTTGGGACAAAAGCTGTAGGCCTTGCAAAAAACTTTGTGGAAATGGGCATTTCCTACAATGCCCAGATCGAGAAGTACACCACCGGCTTTACCAATATGCTGGGCAGCGCACAGGCCGCACAGGAAGCGATGCAGGCCATTCAGGAGGACGCAGCGCGCACGCCGTTTGACGTGGCGTCCTTGACGCAGGCAAACCAGCTGCTTATCAGTGCGGGCGAAAACGCCGAGTATTCCCGCAAGGTCATCAATGCGCTGGGTGATGCAGTTTCCGCGACCGGCGGCGGCAGCGCCGAACTGTCCCGCATGGCTGCGAACTTGCAGCAGATCGCAAACGTGGGCAAGGCTGCAACGATAGACATCAAGCAGTTTGCTTATGCCGGCATCAATATCTATCAGATTTTGGCAGACTACACCGGCAAATCGGTGCAAGAAGTCCAGAACATGACCATCAGTTACGACCTTCTTTCGCAGGCGCTTATAGCCGCCAGCGAAGAAGGCGGGCGTTATTACAACGCCATGGACACCCAGAGCCAGACCATGAACGGACGGATATCCACCCTGAAGGATAACGTCAGCCAGTTGGCTGGGCTTATGACCGGCGACCTTTCCTCCGGTATCGGCGTTGTGATAGGTCACCTGAATGACATGGTTGTCGCAGCGCAGGAAGCCTACAAGGAAGACGGCTGGAAGGGTCTCGGGAACGCGATTCTTGAGCTGGATAACCCCATCAGCGCCATCATCAAAAAGTTTGGGCAGCTTGGGAGCGCTGCTGTTAGTGCTCTGGATAAGGCAAGCTACTATCTGAACAAGGCACTGGGCAAAAACGCTTATACAGGGTACGACAGCTACGAGGACTACAAAGAGGATCAGCAAAAGCAAAGCAACCGGAATCGGCTGCGGCAAAATGCGCTTTCCGGCAAGAGCGTAAGCAATAAAAGCTGGTCTGAGCGTCAAGCGGAAGCAGCAGCTGCAAGCGGTGGAAGCTCCATCGTCACAAGCCCTTCCAGTTCCTCCAGCAAGAGCACCGGCACAAAATCCAAGACCGAAACCGTCATAGCGTCCGTGTCGCACACCGCCACCACAACCGCACAGAACGCGCTTGGCGCGGTGACTACCAGCGTTGAGACCCTGCAGGAGAAGGTAAAGGACGCAGCGGGCAACATCAAAGACCGTGTTACAGAGACCACCACCGAGACCGGCAAAGAGATGGTCAACGGCGTTTCTACCACCTACAAAAAGGTGACCAAGACCGTGGACGGCGTGGTGCAGAAGGAAACCAAGGTCTATGACGATATGTCAAAGACCCTGCTTGGCACCCTGACCACCATTGCAGAAAAGACCTTCAACGGCATCACCACCACAACGCAAGAAGCGGTGGAGACCTACGCGGACGGTAGCCAGCACATCAAGACCGCCGCCACCGAGACCGGCGAGCGCATTGTGGACGGCGTGCGGCAGACCTATACCAAGGTCATTAGCTACATTGACGGCGTGCAGGACAAGGTTACAGAGACCGCGCAGAACATCGACAAGAGCATCAAGGCGACCCAAAAGCGCATTGACGAGAACTTGAGCAAGGCGCAGCAGCAGTTCAACAGCGGTATCTTCAAGCTTGGCAAGAACCTGTACACCGACCTGAAAAATCAGGACTGGGCGGCGCTCAGCTTGGATATCGTCAACATGATGTGGGGAGAGGTGTCGCAGGAGCAGCGCGAAGCACTGTCCGACTGGGCAAACAAGGCGCTGGAAGCCATCAACGAAGCCTATTCCGGCGGCGGTCTGAGCGAGGCATTCAACGCCTTCAAGCAGATCATGTCCAACGGCATCAAAGCGGATGCAGACGGTGTTACAACAAGCGTGGACGGCCTGAATCAGGTGTTCCAGAATCTTGGCATCAACGTTTCCGACGTCGGTAGCAAGATCATGGGCGTGCTGGGCAGCATGGGCACGAGCATCGGCACATTTGTTTCCACTGCGGGTACAAAAATTGCCGGACTTGCCGGGAACATGGGCAGCCTTGGCACGATCGCCGAGGGCGCAGGCGGGCTGATTGCCAAGGTGGGCAGTCTTATCATGGCAAACCCGGAAGTTGCAGCGGTCGTGGCTATTGTAGCAGGCGTGGCGGTGCTGGGCGCTGCACTGTTTGCAAAGTTTGGCAAGAGCAGCGGCGGGCAGGCCGTGAGCCACTACGAAAGCCCCTATGCTGGGCATGACGTGTACGACAGCCTGACCGAGTTCTCCACCCGGGCAGCCATGCAGCACCGCTACATGGAAAAGACCACCGGCACGGATGCACAGCTGAGCATCCTGCAGCAGATCCGCGATATGTTGGACGAGCACCTGCCGGACATCGGCACCGGGCAGCTTGTCATGGACGGCGAAAAGGTGGCAGATATGCTCACTCCGCGCCTTGCTACTAACATGGACACCAGCATGGGCGTGTACACCCTGCGGGCAGAAAGGGGTGTTTAAATGGCGATCCACAGCGCAAAGCTGGGCAATTACGACACCCTTGCAACATGGGGACTGTACATGAAGGTTGGCAGCCCAAACATCGGCGAGCCTGAACCGGACGAGACCCTTGTGCAGGTCACCGGCTCTGATACGTTGCTCAACCTTACCACCTCGCTGGACGGCAAGGTGCACTACAAAAAACGCTCCATCACCATGGAGCTGCTTTGCACCACACCGAAAAAGCTGTGGAAGATACTGCAAAGCCGTCTGCACAACGCCCTTGAGGGCAAGTGGCTGCAATGCGTGTTTGACGATGACCCCTCCTGGTACTGGGAGGGGCTGTGGCACGTCAAATTCGTGCCGGGGCGGCTCTCCGCTACGGTCACAATCACCGGCAGCTGCAACCCGTACAAGTACAACGTCTACGACGGCACGCAAGACATCCGGTGGGATGACATCAACTTTGAAACGGACATGCTGCGGGACTACCGCAGCATTGCACTGCCTGCCAATACATCGGTGGATGTGGTCATCTACGGCGCACCGCACACCGCTGCGGTATACTTCCAGCGAGGAGAAAGCGCAGCAGATATGTCGGTGCAGGTCAACAAGACCTATGCGGGCAGCCTTGCAAAAACGACACAGTGGCAGTATCTGGAGGGGCTGAACATCCCGGACGGCGAAAACGTCACCCTGACATTTACCGCCACCGCTGCAAGCAGCATCACCATCAAATATCTGGGGGCAAGTCTATGAGCTACAAGATATACGCAGGCACGCAGGACGATGTGGACAGCTGGGAAAACCGGGTCTGCATCTACGCACCCGGCTCTGCGCTGGATACCACAAAGCTGATCAGCCCCACTCTGACACGGGAGTTTAGCAAGGCCGGAAGTCTGGAATTTACCATCCCACTGGGCAATGTGGCTCACAGCGCCCTGCAAAAGCTGAAAACCGTGGTGTCCGTGGAGCAAGACGGCAAAGAGATCTGGCAAGGCCGGGTCATGAACCACGAACAGGATTTTCTGCTGCGGCAGAAGGTGTACTGTGAGGGCGAACTTGCCTACCTCAACGATACCGATGTTCCTCCATACACTGCCAAGGACGTGACCATCCGGCAGTTTCTGGACTTCATCTGTGAGAATCACACCAGCCTTGCTGACAGCTATAAAAGCTTCCGCATTGGAAACGTCACGGTGGAGGAGCAAAAGCGGTATGTGCCAGTAGCCGAAAAGTGCTACATGAAACTGGACTATGCAGCCGAAAGCCCGGATTCGGACGGAGACTACCGTCAAGATTGGGGGCTGTACGCCAAGAACGGAAACCGGATTATTGAAAACTTCTCCACGGTCTACTCCGACTACGAGGAAGTGCAGACACCGCCAGAGATGGGATGGAAACTGGACAAGATCGAGACTGTAGGCGGCGGCATCATTTTTAGAACCGGGGATAATTTGTTTACCGTTCGTCCGAACGCGATCTCGCAAGGCAACAAGACCTATGACGCAGAGCAGACCTCCGTTTCGCCTACCATTACAACGCCTTTAAAAACCGTTAAGTGCAAAAGAACCATAAAGGTGACCAAAAAGGACACCGAATCCAAAACGTACAGCATTAAAACGGAAAAAGACGGAACGGTCAGCGTATACCACAACGGCGCAAAGTCGCTAGTCTATACCCCGCAGCTCGCGGAGGATCTGCACAACTTTGGCGACGGCAAGAACTACGGCAAAACGTGGGACATCCTGCAAAGCGAGCTTGTGGACGTGTACGGCGGCTATCTGGTAACCCGGCACGAAACGATTCCTTACCCCCAGTTCCCCGGTCTGTACAAGAGAGCACGCTATCTGGACTATGTACAGGACGCGACCGAGCGCAACGTGCAGGGCATCACCTTCGGCACAAACCTGCTTGACCTGACCAACTACGTCAAGGCCGAGGATATTGTCACCCGAGTGATCGCCATCGGCAAGAAAAAAAGCGGATGGTTTATTTGGGAGACCACCGATACTCTGACCGCCACCGCAAACGATGAAACCGCCCAGAAGCTGTACGGACTTATCACCCGGTATCTGGTGCTGGACGGCACGGCAAACACCCAGCAGTCCCTTCAGGACGAGGCGGACATGGAGCTTGGCAAGCACCTGCGCCTTGCGGACGGCATCACGGTGAAAGCCGTAGACCTGAAGGACGCGGGCGTGGACGTGGACAGGATCGCTTTTGGTAAGCTGACCCACATTATTTCCGCGCCCCACGGCATTGATGTGTGGATCAACTGCAACAAGCTCGTAGAGCCGTTGGACAAGCCCGCAAAGAAGGAGTTTACCTTCGGCAAAAAATTTTCCAGCATATCCGACCTGCAGGCGCTCAGCGCCCGCAAAGCAACAACCGCGTATGACCTGAGCCGCGCGCTCAAGGGGTACGCATCTGATGTGCAGTCTTATGCGCTGCAAACGATGGAGGCAGACGATGAAACCGTTTAAAGAAGTAATTGACGGCATCCGCAAGGCCGTTATGGCATCCGAGGTGCGCGAGGATATCGCCCAGATGGGAGAGTATGTGGAGCAGTTTGCCAGCACTGCCACCACAAAGGCAGCAGAAGCCGCCGCCAGCGCAGAGGCAGCAGCGGAAAGCGCAAGTAATGCCAGCGCAACAGTTTCCGCAGCCATCGACCCCACCCTCTCCCTCTCCGGTAAGGCTGCGGATGCGGCAAAGGTGGGAGAGGCGGTCAATGCAGAAGCCGAAAGAGCAAAGGGGGTGGAAAATCAGATAAAGGAAGATATTTATTTCAACGAACCGAGTAAATCTACTGTATCCAGTGTAAGCAATGTTGAAGCCCCGCATAATGATGCTGAGGTGTCTTTTGATGGCGATAAGGTTTTCACAAAAAGAACAGTAGAAACGTTATACATCAAAATTAGTTTTGACTGCGAAATCAAAGCAAATGTTGAATATCAAATGTGTTTTCCTCCTTCTTTTGTTAATGGTAATGGAAATGAGGTTTCAATTTATAAACCGGATGGTTCTAAAATAAAAACATCATATCCAACATCTACATGGATAAACGTTCCATTTTCTTCTGACGAGGATTTGACATCATGTTATGTGATGATATACTCCACTCCTAATTATGAGTTAGAATCAAATGGCTATGTTTTTATTACAAATGATACAAGTAAAATATCACAAGACTTATACGAGCCAAGAACTATTTATGAAGTGAAGACTGACAGAATATTTAAAATGATTGATAATAAAATTGACATATATCCGTCAGAAAATATATTTGACTTCTACAATAGTATGGTGCACGCATATAATCATAAGAATATGAAAGTGTATATTCATAGTGGTAACTATGAATATACAACAGAATTAGTTGATTATATAAGAGAACACAATGAACGCGGAGTTCCTATTGGAAATGGATGTAAATACTATTTTGACACATGTGCTAACATTATCTGCAATTACAGAGGTTCGAGAACCGATGCACAAACGATGTTTTCACCGCTAGATAGTAAAAGCAGTGCGAGCGATTGGGAAATACATAATCTCACGTTAGAGGCTAGTAACTGCTTGTATGGTTTACATGATGAATGTAGTGGAAGTGATATTCCATATAGACATATTTATGACAATTGTAGAATTGTACTGGATAACACTGGGTTTGAGGGTGGATTTAATCGTGCAATCGGTGGAGGATTAGGTGCATATGCTGATATTATCCATCGTAATTGTTACTATGAAGCAACAACAAATGATAAAGATGTATCGTATCACGGAAACAACTTGGGTGACAATGCAAATATAGTTGTAACTGGAACGTATTTCAATAGTGCGTTTGCTGTTGATACACCACCAAGAGGAAATGGCATTAAAAATCTTATTTATTGTGGAAACTGTAGTAAAACCGATATTGTATTTTCGCAATCTGACGACACGTGGAAAGTTTTAAAATGGGGAAATACAATAAGAAACTAATGAACTAAAGGGGGCTTTATCTAACTTTAAAAACAAAAAAGGAGTCTCAAAATGCTGCACACCATCTTCAACTTCCTCGCTTCCCTCTTCTCCGCCCTCTCCCGAGCGGCAGATACCTCTACTTCTGACCCGGTGTCCACCGTGGACACCCAGAGCGCTGCTCCTCCCGGCTGGGATGGCGCACCACCCTACCGATACGTTGACGTGAGCCGGTATCAGGGCAAAATCACCCTCGATGGCTGGCGCAAAATTAAGGCGTCGGGCTACAAGGGGGTCATGCTCAAGACGGTATCCACCAACAGCAAGCTGAGCAAACGCAAGGACGGGCTGTACGTCGACCCGACATTTGAGACCAACTACCGCAACGCCCGGGCTGCCGGGCTGGACGTGGGGGTCTACTACTACACCTACGCCACCAGCGAGGCGATGGCCGATGCAGAGCTTGCCCTGCTGCGGCAGGCGGTGTACGGCAAGGAGCTGACCCTGCCGGTTGCGGTGGACGTGGAGGAAAACAAGCTCAAGCAGCTGTCCACGCTTGACCTGTCCAACCTTACCGCTTACGCGCTGGAACAGGTGGAGCGGATGGGTTTTTACGCGCAACTGTACACCTACACCGGTTACAAGTACGAGCTGGACATGGCTCGGCTGTCCTCTCGGTGGGACGTCTGGCTGGCCGACTACACCGGCAAGACCCCGAAGGTAGATTTCAAGTATAATGCCCATCAGCACACCAGCAAGGGCAACGTGCCTGGCATCTCCGGAAACGTTGACCTCAACGTGACCACCGTCAACTACCCCCGTATTATCCGCAAGAAGGGCTTGACCCGTCTCCGGGAGGGCGCATGAGCGAAGCAATCATCGTAGCCATCATCACCGGCGGTCTGAGCCTGATCGGCGCGATCGTCTCCAACAACCACACCGCCCAGAGTATGGACGCCAAGCTGGACAAGCAGCAGGCCGTCACCGAAACCAAGCTGGAAGAGCTGACCCGTGAGGTGCGGATGCACAACAATTTTGCCCAGAAAATCCCGGTGATGGAAGAACAAATCAAGGTGGCAAACCACCGCATCACAGACCTCGAAAAAGAGAAAGGAGAGTAGCACATGGAAACCATTCTTACCACCATTATCACCCCCCTGCCCGCGTGGCTGGCGCTGGCGCTCATCGTTGTGGGCGCTGTTTCGCTTGTGCTGGGGCTTATTCGTCTGGGCTACGGCGCAGCGGTCAAGACGCTGGTGCTTGACCTCATCGACCAAGCAGAGCGGGAGATTCAGGGTACCAAGCGCGGCGCAGAGCGCAAGGCGTGGGTCGTCAAGATGCTCCGGGCCGCCCTGAGTACCAGCAAATACGGCAGGCTCATCAGTTGGGCCATAACCGATGAGACCATGAGCAAGATAATTCAGTTTTTCTTTGACCGCGCACGAGCGGCGCTGCAAAAGCAGTAAGGGGGATATCATGGCAAGCACTACATACGAGCATTTTGTTGACGTCAACAAAATGTGCGCCATACACGAACGTTTTCTTGGCCTCACGAAAACATGCCATCTCGGCAATGTCAACAAACTGGTGACGTTTTGTCACCAGTTTGCCGTGCTTGGCAATATGGTGCGCAACGCCGGACAGTTGCCGCAGCCCTTCTGGCTCGGTGCTGCCTGTGGCGGCGGCTCGCATAATCTTTCCGCCAGCGTTGCAAGGGCTTAATGCAGAACAGATAAAAGCTGTGATAAAACGTGCGCCGCTTGGGAGGTATGACCGGAAAATCGCCCGGTTGCGGTACGTTGACCAGCTATGTCAAGCTGATATTGCAGCGCGTGTGCCGTATTGTCGGACATCAATCGGCAATAGGCTGAAAATTATTGATAAAATGCTGGATGCGTGATACCATATCTTCAATTGGGTGAGTTTTCTTGTGAAACGCATTGAAGCGGCAGGCTTTCGGGTCTGCCGCTTTTCTTTTTGCACGAATTGTGGTATACTTTATTGCAGCATATTACCAGTGGATGCAAAGACCTAGGAAAGGAGCGTATGAATGATGCAATCAAATATCTTTGCGAAAGTGGCTCCTTTACTCAGGGATCTGAAATTTGAGTGTTACTCTAGTCACCTTGAGAGCTTCTTGAAGTATTACCATTCTGGGGACTGGATTTATCCTGCCGCTCTGCGCCAAGAAACTGGTTTAGGAATCAAAGAAGTTTATGCTCTTTTGGAACGCTGTGCGTCAATTGGTATCGTAGCGCAAGCCCTTGAGATTTATTGCCCACATTGCCAGCGTTTCATTGGAAAAAGGTATAATACTATATTTGATATTCCTGAAACCGTTAATTGTGTTCATTGTGATGAAGAAATCGAGCATCCACTAGAACACGCTATTGTTATTTATAAGGTGCTCTAGTATAATATCTCCAACAAATCCTCCCGGCCTCTCAAAGAAGCGCATTAGGGTGGATATTTGAAAGGTTACGGCCTTTGTAGAGAGCGGCATTGCCTGTGGGCGGTTCCGCTCTTGATTTTTTTGTCTTATTTGCACTAGTTTTGTCGAAAGACTTGCCTTGCAATCCGAAACGTGATATTTTAGTCTTGCTTCCAAAGTGAAGCCCTTAACAGTTAAGCGCTCATGCGGATTTTTCCGTGTGGGCGCTTTTCTTTTTTTGTCCTTCGTTGTGCGTTCGTTGTCTCTCCCGGTGTGGCATTCTGGTACGATAACCGCAAAAGGAGGGGCGCTCATGTGGCACAAGTTCAACCCAAACCCGCGCGGCAGCAGCGTCGGAGACTGTGCAGTGCGAGCCGTTGCAGCTGCCACCGGGCAAAGCTGGGAGCAGGCGTATGTAGGGCTTGCCATGATGGGCTACGCGTTGGGCGATATGCCAAGCGCTAACCGCACATGGGGTGCGTATCTTCAAAAGCACGGATTCAAGCGCCGGCTTGTCGATGCGGACTGCACCACCTGCTACACCGTGGAGAATTTCGCAAGGGAGTGCCCGCACGGAATCTACGTTTTGGGCTGCTCTGGTCACGTTCTGGCTGTGGTCAACGGCGAGTGGTGGGACAGCTGGGACAGCGGCATGGAGTGCCCGATTTACTACTGGTATAAGGAGGACTAAGCAATGCCATACATTCCATACGGATACCAGCCCGGCTATTATGGTCAACCAATGCCGGATCAGCTTGCACAGCTGCGGCAAAACGCATACCAGCCGCCGACAATGCCCGGTCAGTCTACACAGCAGGCAGCGCCGGCCATCATTTGGGTGCAAGGCGAGGAGGGAGCCAAGGCGTACATGGTTGCCGCCGGGAATAGCGTTTTGCTGATGGACAGCGAAAACAGCGCTTTTTATATCAAGAGCACCGATGCAAGCGGTATGCCGCTTCCCCTCCGGGTGTTTGACTACAAGGAGCACACCACAGCCGCAAAAACGCCGCCACAAACGGCGCAGCAGCCCGGCGTGGAGTTTGTCACCCGGGCAGAGTTTGACGCGCTGGCAGCCCGCTGTGCGGCTCTGGAAAAACAAGAGACCCCAAAAACTGAAACGGAGGTCAAATAATTATGTCGAATCCTCTTTTTAATGCACTAGGCGGCGGCATGCCCGCCATGCCAAGCCCTATGGGTCAGTTTGGCCAGATGATGCAGCAGTTCCAGCAGTTCCGCGCAAACTTTCAAGGCGACCCGAAAGCAGAGGTGCAAAAACTGCTGCAATCCGGCAAAATGTCACAAAACCAGCTGAACCAGCTGCAGGCGATGGCGCAGCAGTTTCAGCAGTTCCTTCCCCATTAAACGTCTTTCCAGACAAAGCCTTTACAAGACTTAATCCTACCTTTTGCGCAGTTGATGATTGTACAAGGCTTACATCCGTAAGCTCTGGCAGCTTCGGAATACCCACTCCACACCTTCATAAAGTCACCAGATTTTGTGTATTGGGCAACCGGTTTGCTCAATGGGTTCAAAGACCCAGTTCTACCACGCATATTAGAATCGGCACGAAGTCCTGTTGCAATTGCGTGTTGCGTATTCCCCTTGCGAGAAATCCATTCGAGATTTCCAACAAAATTATTGCTCTTGTTTCCGTCAATATGATTTACACAAGGCAGATTTTCTGGATTTGGAAGAAATGCACTTGCAACAAGAACGTGAACGGACTTGTTTTTCTTTCCCGATTTATTGCAGAGCATTACCGTTTTGTATCCGCTTTTATGGCTTTTGAGAACAAGATTCTTAGATTTTCCGGTGTGGTTATAATTCATGCTTTTTACGTTTCCACAATCGCTCACTTCATATAATCCTTCGTATTCAGGAACAGGTAACCAATTCTCCATAAAAACCTCCGTATAGCATGGTGGATTTATCTGTTTCTATTATACCACAAAAATACAATATCTGCGCAGATTTGTATAAAAAATTTTGAAAGGAGCTTACTATGAGCTTATCTACCGATTCTCCTATGATGACTATGCCGGTTCAGCCTGCAAATACCTGTTCTAATGGTGGTTTTGGCTGGGGTGACGGCGGCTTGCTCTGGATCATCATCTTGTTCCTGTTCGCCTTCTGCGGCGGCTGGGGCGGCAACTGGGGCGGCAATGGCAACACCGGTGCCGGTGTCGTTGATGGCTACGTCCTGACCTCCGATTTTGCCAGCATCGAGCGCAAGATGGACAGCATCAACAGCGGCCTGTGTGACGGCTTCTACCAGCAAGCGCAGCTTGTCAATGGTGTGCAGCAGACCGTGAACAATGGCTTCATGTCTGCCGAGATCAGCCGCGCAAACCAGCAGGCGGCATTCATGCAGCAGCTGTTTGCCATGCAAATGCAGCAGCAGGAGTGCTGCTGCGAGAACCGCTCTGCCATTCAGGGCGTCAACTACAATCTGGCCACCCAGTCCTGCGAGACCCGGAACACGGTGCAGAACACCACCCGGGACATCATCGACAACCAGAACCAGAACGCCCGCGCCATCCTTGACGCCCTGACCGCACAGCGCATCGAGGCAAAGGACGCAAAGATCGCTGAGCAGGGTCAGCGGCTGTTCGCAGCACAGCTTGCGGCATCTCAGGCAGCCCAGAACGAAACGCTCAAGGCCTACATGAGCGGTCAGCTGGCCTACTACAACCCCCGCCCTGTACCCGCTTTCCCGGTACCCGCACCCTACCAGTACGGTAACTGCGGCACCGGTTGCGGCTGCAACGGTTGCGCCTAATCGAATAACGGCAACTTTCGAGGATTTCTCGAATGTTCAGCCCCAGAGCTGATTTTGCAAACCAGAGCGCCGGGGCAGTAGTCCCGGCGTTTTTATTATGAAAGGAGCATTCAAATGACCGTAACAGACTTGAAGCAGCAGTTTGTTGACCATCTGGGAAGCATGGACAAAGAAAAAATGAACATGGTAGACCTGAACGTTTATGTCAATATCCTGAAAATGGTCTCTGATATGGACAAACCGGATCAGACCTCTATGCTTATGGATATCTGCAAACGGATGTACAAAGATCCGGAGACGATGGCGCCTGTTGCCGTTACACCTGATTTCTCTAAAAAGGAGGACGCAAATAATGGCTGAATTTACCTCTACCACGATCCAGACCGTGGCAGCCGGTCAGAATCTTCCCTTGAATGAAACAGCTATCAAGGGGACGAACTGCATCAACCACCGCGCAGGCGCTGGCAATGTGACGTTGCGTGGACTTACGAACCAGTGCAAGGCACTGTTCAAAGTGAGTTTTGGCGGCAACATCGCCATCCCTACCGGCGGTACTGTCGGTGCTATCTCTGTTGCGCTTGCTGTCGGAGGCGAGGCGCTCAACAGCGCAACCGCAATTGTCACCCCCGCGGCAGTGGATCAGTACAGCAACGTCTTTACGGCGGTGTTCGTGGAAGTCCCCCGGGGCTGCTGCGTTACTGTGGCGCTCAAAAACACTAGCACGCAGGCAATCAGCATTGCAAACAGCAATCTGATCGTTGAGCG
>ERZ1034680.240-NODE-240-length-33699-cov-746.430092_pt1 | contig 33699 bp, 48 predicted proteins | sample MGYA00520639_ERZ1034680 | MGnify/ENA primary metagenome ERZ1034680 (study PRJEB33766, sample SAMN09781760) | gut metagenome | biome: gut microbiome | host: Homo sapiens | place: Madagascar | study: EMG produced TPA metagenomics assembly of the PRJNA485056 data...
AATAGACGTTCAGCAGCTGCCCTAATTCTTTCGTTTTGGCACCGCGGTCGCCTTCGACGTCCGGGTCATATTCCGCGACTTCGATTCCCTGTGACTTCAGGAAGTCCACGGTTTCTTTGGGTGTGTCCTTCGGTATAACGGCCCCGGAGAATTCGTCGAACGTCACCTTCCGTGCAGGTTTAGCTTCGAAGTAGTCCGTCGTTACCTTGTCTGCTTCCTTCAGGAAATCTTTGACATGCTGCATAAATTTCTTGTCTTCCGGGAACCCGTGCAGATCTTTATTCCCATCGCGAGTATCCTTCAGGAGCTCTGCCAGATTCATATCCAGATTTACGTCATATCCGCCTTTTAGCTTTGCAGCTTCATCCCGCAGCTCGTTATACATGGACTCGGCCTTCTGGTATTGTGCGAGCTCTTTCTTGTTGGATGCCAGTGAGGGCTCGTGGTTCTTGATGTCTCTGACGGATGTGAACTTCTTCGAGAGAAAAGCAAGCAGACTGTTAAAGCCGTAGTTGATACCGCCCGCCCCTTCATTGTTGGTGCCGCGGTATTTCTTCATCAGCTTGACGATATTGTCGATGTTAAACGCGTACTTTTTACCGTTGTCCCAAAGGCATCGTTCTTTGTAGAGATTATCGAATTCGGAACGGACGAAAGAAATGAATTTGTCTATGCCGTCTTCTTCGATTGTTTTCTGCAGGTCTTGGTCGAAAGATGATTTGTCGACAATCTTTTTACTACTTGCCTTCCGTCCTTTTTCATACTCGCCTGCCCATTCTGAAAGCGTGACGGCTGCTTCGGGACTGACGTGTCCGTCCTTCTGCAGCCACGCAAGACGTCGCTTGTTGAGTTCAAGCAGCCCTTTCTTGTTCCTGATTTTTTCTTTCAGGTCTTCAATGTACGGCTGGCATGCCTTATCTAAATCCGAAAAATCTTTTTCCTTTACTTTCGGATCTTTCAGCGCTATCAAAATGTCCGGATACTTTTCGAAGAATTCTTTGTGGGGGTAATTGTGCGCAATCGTTCCGTACTTGACGGGTACGTCTTTCTTCAGCACGTTCTTGACGTAATAGTATTTGACCGCCTCGTCATTCTCCATACGGGCGAGAGCTTCTTCGCCGGTGTAGGCAGAGAAATTGATTTTCCGCACTTCTATCCCTTTGCTTTTCAACTCGCTGCTCGCCTTCTTAAATTTCTCATGAAATGCCTTCTGGTCTCTTTCTGCAGGCTCTTCGTAATTTACGACAGGCTTTCTTACCGTGTAGGCATCACGAGAGAAGACTTCGTTCGACCTGGATTTGCGCGGGTCTATCATGTCCTTATCCCCGATCAGCGTGATCTCCCCAAAGTCCCCCAATGGGATATCCCTCTTCGTGATGGCGAGGGAAGGCATCGGGAGGCCACCCAGCTTGATAGCTTCTCTCAATTTGCCAGTAGAAACATTGTGATAGACGACGAGGTCTTTGTCTGCAGCCTTCTGGTAGTAGGTGGGATTTTCGCTTTTCAGCTTGACAAGATCCTCCTCATTTGCTACATTAGGAGCAGATAAAAGGTTATCAACTTTTTCTTCGGGTATGGGCCAATTAGGGCTTCTCTGGAGAATTTCGTTGATAGCCTTTTTTCTATTGGCATAGAGCAAGTTTCCATTTTCTAATTGTCTGCCAAACCATTCGTAGGATGGCGTTCTCGTCCTCTTCCCCGTTTTCCCGTATACGCTTGCTATCCGATTTACGATATACCGTCTTTCTGTATTCGTTGCCTTGAGTTCAAAAGGAACGACGATGGTCGCCCCGTTGTTATCTTTGAGGTCTACCACCACTACTCGGCGTTCCTCTCCGTTCGGTCCTGTATATGACTTAAAGATCATGATTGGATTTGTAAGCGCCCTCGGCAGCTGCTTCATGATCTCCGGTGTCATGTCTCCTGCATGCTTTCCGTTCAGGATTTTCTCAAGATCTGTCTTGGCGATTTCCACAGGAAGGACTTCAGCTCCGGTTAGTTTCAGCACGAGAGGCGTTGTCATCACGCGAACCATGGGCGACTTTTCTTTACCGGCAATGAAACGATCTACACTGTCCGCGAAGGATTTCTCATCTGCGTCCAGCTGCCGCTCGGCCATATCCTTCTTTGTCGACTTGCCCGATAGGACGTTATGGGCATATTCTCCAGCCATTTGGTGATAGGCATCTTTCTTGACGATGCCCAGCGCATTTGGTAAACTGTCTATGGTAATAGCGGAATTGTTCTGACTGGTCGTCCCTGCGTCTTTATACGAAAGGCTGCCAGCAGAATGTTCCGCTATTATTTTATCTATGGATTCTTTTCCCCCGGCCATACCCGTTTTGAACCAAACCACACCATTGTCGTTTGATACCTCAAGTACAACGTAGTAAGATCCTAAGTCTCCATCTATACGGCACAATACCGATTTCCCGTGATACCTTCCACTTAATGCGTCACCTCTGCTCGATAGGGCAGGATTATGCAGCACATCCAAATGGTTTTCGATATCATCCATCTGTTCTTTGGTAAGCACGTGCCCCCTGTGCCGTGTTGTTGCGTGGCTAACCTGTTCTTCCGAATAAGATACACCGAATTTCCCGGTGTATCTTATTTTATTGGGCTTTTCGCCTGCTGTCTTTCCAGCTTTGATTCTATCCATAAATTGGGAAACACTGGAAATTCCGGACCGGCTGACGTCGAAGGCAGCCATACCGTAGGCTCCTTCTCGGATTCCCACGACTTCCCCCGCTTTTACCATGGCCAATTTCAATGGCACGCCGTAGTTCTTATGGAAGTTCTCTGCGAGCTTTGCCAGGATTAAAGCGGAGTCTCTCGCGGCTTTGGTGACAGCGCCGTTTCCCGCTGCCTTGATTTCTTCAAGAAGCGGCTTGTAGGCTTCTTCATAGGTCTCGGGATCCAGTAGTGTCTGCGCGATGAGATCTTCCTTGTTTAAGGATTTCAGAGTCTCACTCACTCTCTCGATGGACTCGACTCTCTTCTTGGCTTCTTCGATCTCTGCAATGGCAGCTTTCGATTCGTCATCACCTTTATCATTCTCGGCAATGATTTTCTCTTGGGCGATATCGTAGAGTTCACGCTGGTTTGGTGCTCTTCCGTATGTACCATAAAAATCCTGATACCAATCTGGGTTCTTGGAAACTCTGAGATGTACCCGATCTTTCCCTTCCCCGACGTCGAACATATCGACGCCTTTTTCATTGGAAAAATTCGCGTCCTGTGTCTTTCTCCGTTCCATGTAGTCCTGGAGTTCTTTGACGCCGGTCAGCTTTCCCCATGCGTCTTTGGCTTCCTGGAGGATGGTCTTGCAGGTGTCTTCGATATGATCTAAGCCGCCGGAAAGAATTTCTCTTGCGGTGTCTCTATCCTCTCTTCCGATATCGGTATCCTCGGAGAAGTGGTCGTTCAGGATTTTTTCTGATGCGGCCGCTTCTCTTTTTTCGCGTGTCATGGTGACAATGTCGATCATGTCTTTCATGCGCTGCCGCTCTTCTCGGATGGCATGGATGGTTTTTTCGCCTTTGTCCATGGTTGTGTAGTCGGAGAGAACTTCATGGGTTTCAGGGGTGGCGGTCTGCATGTATTTCCCGGTCTCTACCTCCAAAGGTTTTCCGGTTTTGATAGCATCATCTAATTCTTTGGCGGTGATTGTTCCATCTTCCACGAGCTTGTTTAAGGCATCGTGTGTCTTTTCATTTTCGGCCGCTGCGGAAGCGTCAATGTAAAGCGTGCCGGAGCCGGTGCGATCGAGCTGGTTCTGCAGTGTCTTTTGGTAGGTTTCCGGTGCTTTTTTGTAAAGGGAAGATTCGGAGCGGAGATCCATGAGTTTCTGCAGCATGGATCTTTCGTTCTCACGTTTGAATTCGATGACGGCGTCTTTCATTTCAGAGAGGCCAGCGATTCTCTTCATGGCTCTATGGGCCCCCGCGCCTGCTAAAGCAGCACCGCCGATCGACATACCAACAACGGAGGGGACGGCTTCGATCATGGCGTCCAAGGCATTCCCCATCATCTCTCTTACGGGAACAGTTTCTTTCCCAAAGAGTCTGGTATCGATATCTGCAGAAAGAGACTGCAGGCCTTCTTCGGCGATCTCAGGCGCTGCCACTTTAGCGAACTGTTTCGCACCGTATCCGATGGCTTTCGCTCCTACGGCTGCTCTCCCTGCGCCGATCAGTTTCTTCATGGCGGCTTCGTTCTTGATGACGGCTTTGGCTGCGTCACTCCCCCATACTTTGGTGATGCCCTTGAGTGCGAGCTCCCATGCACCGGTTTCAATGGCTGCATTGATCACACCGACTCTTTTTGCGTGGCCAATGGCCTGCTCGCGGGTATAAACAGATTTTCCGTTTTTATCCTTTTTGGTGCGCCAATCCCAATACGCCTGTCCAGCTTCTGCTCTATAAGTTCCTGTGAAGACGGAAGCAGTGCCTAAGGCAATGAGCCCTGTCAGTGCGGCCGCTCCTGTGACAGCTGCTCCTGCCACAGCGCCTGTGGCTCCTACGGCACCCGCTGCAGATGCAGCGCCTAAGGTGGCGATCTGCGGCAGGTTTGTTTTGGTGGCAGCTAAGATAGGCTGCGCCAACGGGGCGATCGGAGCAATGATTTCTGCTGCACCGCGCATGATCATATTCTTCTGCATGGAAAGCTGGGAGATGGTTTCCCCTACAATCTTGGCCACGTAGGAGTCCCCGATTTCTGCGTTATATGCTTTCTGCGCATTCATGAGTCCAGGGATGGCTTTCTCTACTTCTTCATCGGAGATTTCCCCGATGGAAGCTTTGTACATGAGTTCGCTCTGTGCGTCAAGGGCCTGTCCGGCTTCATAGGCGGTGCCCGCAAAATGGGCACCAGTGTCGTAGAGGTAGCCGATGACATTAGAAAGATCGGTGAGCTTGCTTTCCGGCATGGTATAAACCGCCGCGCCCTGCGCTGCTGCTTCTCGGTTCTTCAGGATGTTGGTATAGTCCTTCAGAGCAATGGTAGTGGCCACGGGGTCTTCCGTGTCGAGTTCCGGGTAGAGGTCTTTCAAGGTCTGTGCGGAGAATGGCTGGTTATTCAGCGCGGCCGCGTTTCTCTGCCGCTCGTAGGTGGTGACGGCTGCCTTGTACATATCCGGATCGGAGGCGATCAGCTGTGGGGCAATGCCTAGCGCACTTCCTAATTTCTCAGACTGTTCAAGGCGGTTATCATCCGGTGCGCTGTTCCCAAAGAGGTTCTTGTATACGTCGGTAGATTTCACGAGGTCTTTGGCGGATTCCCACTGGGCTTCTACGGTGTCAGTGAAGCCGCCTAAGGGCAGGATCTCTCCATCCTTGACGGATTCCATATTATCCTTCTTGGCCTGCTGCTCTTCAGTCAGCTGAATGCCGCCAAACTCCGGTGTCGGTCTCACCTGGATAGGTGTGTAGTCCTTGGGCTTGATCCCACGCAGCACGCTTCCTAAAATTTCTTCGTCCATTGTGATTCCTCTCAAATATCGAATACGCTTAATTCTCCATTGGAAATCTGTCTCATCTGTTCGTCAGATACCCACTTGGTCTCAGTCTTTCCGTTTCCGTAGTCCACGTCAATGTAGAAACCATTCGGATTTCCATCTTCGTCTACGGCCTGCGACGTTTCCCTGATGTGATCGTTGTAGGCCTGTGCTTTGCTCATGGTTGGAGCTTCATAGTCATCCCCGAAAAGGTTTACGCCGAAGATGTTAATCCCGCCGATTTTCGTTTTGCCGGTGCTGTCGAGGCCTTCTTTCCCGATCACATCGTAGTAGATGGTGCGGAGTTCGTCATTGTCAGGATCTCTCCCCTGCTCGTTTTTGAAATCCATGATTTCTCTCTTAATGAGCATTTTCGCTGTCGAGGTGACGGCGGAGGTATTGGTATAGCACATGGCCGCAATGGTAGCGTCATCGTCCGGGATCTTGACGGCAAAGGTTCCTACACCGTTGCCGCAGTCGATGACGTCTTTCCGAATCTTGGCATCCTGCTCGGCAGTGAGGTAGACACCCTCTTCCTGCAGGTCTTTGATGGTGTTGTCCAGGTCTTCGATGGAATTGATCTTTGTCCCGATAAATCCTTCTAGTGCGTTGAACTGTTTCTCTTTGAGGCAGCCGCTGGTATCAAGACCTCTCCCTACATTGGCAGCTCTGTTCTGTGAATTTTCGTAGGTTCTCTTCCGATTCATCAGACGGCCTAAGAGCGTGACGCCCGCCGAAGAGTCTTTCAGCAAGGGATCGTTGTTCACAATGTCCGCGGCGTACTCATACGCCTGGCCGGGCGTGGAACCATTCTGTTCCATTTCTAGGATGCCTTTGGTGATGTTCTGCACCTGGCTCTGAATGTAGGATACCTGGTTGGAGCGAATCTCGGCGTACTGCTGCTTTAAGGCAGCGTCGCTCTTGTCCTGCAGCTCGGCTCGTTCTTCGTCTGACATGTCATCCGCCGCTTCGCCCTTGGCCTCGGCTACGGATCCGTAGCCGATCGGTTTCCCGAACCATTCATTCCACTCGTCCATGCTCCCGATGTGGATACCGCCGGAGGAGTTTCTGGCCATGTACTGGCCGTTCCCTAAATAAATGCCGACGTGCTTTTCCCCGTCAATGAAGTCTCCGGGCTGTGGTTCATAGCCGTCGCCCGCTTCGTGGTAGGCGTCCCCGAAGTCGGAACCGTGCGTGATTGTCCCATCTGGGAAAAGGCCGGTCTTGGCGTAGACATCAGCGGTCCATGAATCGCACTGGATGGTGGGATCTTTGGTAACGCTTCCCATCCACTGATCGCCTTCGGTGTAGTTGTTTCTGGCAAATTCCGCGATCTGATTTCCCGTGACGCTGCCTTTCCCTTGAGGGACCGGCGTCGGGTGATCTTTCCTCCATGCATCCCGGAACTGTTCCCATGTCATGGTAGTGAGGTTCAGCCCGTTTCCTTTGACATAGTCTTCGGCGCTGCTTTTGATTTCCCGCGTCATCTTCTTCTGGAGGAACTGGTCTTTATAGGCTTTGAGAACCGGCTCGTCGATGCCCTGTGATTTCATGTAGGCGATGGCGTTTAATCCTGCGCTGTAGTCGCCTGTGGTGAGGTAGGACTGCATGATCTCTTTGGCTTTATCGTTTTTCATGGCTTTCATTTTGACGTCGATGGCTGTGCTGTCCATGCTGAGGCCTGCCAGGATGGCCGTGGTGTTCTTCTCCCAGATCCCGAAGTTTGTAATGAGGGAGTCGGGGTCTTTGACGGACTGATTGACCATGTTATCTGTCATGAGGGAAATCTGGTTTCCCGCGTAGTCTTCCATCTGCTTTCGCTGGTATTTGTCGATCATGCGGAGGTTCGAGGTCTGAGACTGTGCTCTCTGTTCCCCGAAAGCTCGGACGGCGTAATCAGAAGAGATGCCATGGTCCTGCAGGACCTGCTGATAAATCTTCTGTTCCTGGTCGGTGTAGTCTTTCTGCAGGTTCTCAGCAGCCTTGCCCTGATGGGTATTGAAAAGGCCGGTGTTCTCATCATCCATAAGGGAATTGATGCGCTGCTCGTAGTCGTTCTTGGCGTCAAAGATTTTATCGTTCTGGTCTTTCAGCCATTCTTTCCCGATGGTTTCGGAAACGGCTCCTAAGGCTTTCCCCATCATGTCCGTCCCCACGGTATTTCCTCCCATACTTTCGATGGTGGCGGTATTGACGACTTTCCCCTGCAGGATGTTCTTGCTGATATCCCCTGAAAATTGAGAGAGCTTCATATTTTACCTCCCGATCTTGAAGCCGCCATTTAGCCACGGATATGGACTCTTGGTCATGGAGAGTTTTTGCGGCTTGTACTGGTTCATGGCATATACCTGATCTGTCATGGTCTCCGGCATTCCGCTCATAGCCGCCTGGTGGTGAAGTCCGCCGGAGGCTGACTGTTTAGCTGCCGTCGCATTCCCGTATGTCTTGGCCGCGCCGTAGATGGAAGCAGCGGTGGAAAGGAGTGTACCAAACATAGCCTGCTTCCCCTGCTGCCGGGCATTGTAGGCGGCAGCTCTTGCGCTGTTTGCCTGATTGATATAGTTCACTTGATTGATGTAGGCGCTCTTGGTGTCATTTCTCTGATTGCCTAAAAGATTCATGGATGAATTTCTCCATTCGTCGATAGCTGATGCGTCCATGTCCTGCACAGATCCGGAGCTTGTGAGGCCGCTTGCTCCTGCTTCTGCCGCATGCTGGCCAATGACTAATCGTCTTCTGGCGTCAAGTTGCTGCTGTTTCTGCAGGTACTGGTCAGAAATCTGCTCTCTCTGTTTGTCTGCGATTCTCGCGTTCTGCTCTGCGGCTTCTGCCTGAGAATTGTAATAAGCAGACTGTGCTTTGGCCTGCTGATGGGCAGAGGCCATGGATGTGATGCCCTGCGCGGCGGTTAAGCCGATCAGGGCGGCGGATACGCTGCACATAGTTACTCCTTTAATGTGAAGCGGACGAAGGTTTTCCCGCCCGTTTCTACTTCTTCCCCAAAGGCGGCTCCCATCTTTTTAATGACACGGAGGGCTTTGGTGTTGTCTTTGGAAATGTAATTGGTAAGGACTTTGTATTTCTTCAAGCTGTCCTTGATGTAGTCTTGCATGCAGGCGACCAGGGCTTTCTTGTGGCGCTCGCACATAGTAGTTCCGAGCATCCAGATGGAGCATCCCTCCGGGCATAGGCCGATTCCGAAGGCAGCGAGCGGCATGCGCTCATGAATGGCATAGTAGGCTTCTATGGAAGTTGTCATGCTTTCATAGAGGCCGCCATAAGGCATGCGCCCCTGGGCTTCTAATTCTTCTCTGTCTTCTTTTCGCATATTTCCCGCGAGGATCTGGGATAAAAGGTCGGCCATGGCAAGGCTGTCGATGGTGCGGATGTTCACGCCGTAGTAGCTGTTATTCACTGACGATCACTCCTCTGATCAATGCTGCCAGGTAGAAGGGGTAGGGATCGGAAGAGGTGATGATGACTCGTCCGTTCTTCTCTACGCCCTGGTTGGGTATGGTGATTTCTTTATCTCCTGTGTAGAGGCAGATCTTCTGATCGGAGAGCTCCTCGTACTTGATGGTGTCATTTCTTCCTACGCCGTTTCCGATACTGCCGCCTAAGGTGTGCAGCAGTCTTAGGACAACGGTGCGTACATTTTTATATCGCCCCTGCATGGTGCCGTTCTGTGCCTGAATTTCTACGTTAGGCAGTTCGATGGTCATTCGATATGGATATCCAATGATCATGTAGGAAACTTTGGTGGGAAGTGTCACTGTCCCCTCTTTGATTTCTACGTTTTCGAAGAATTTCCCGTCTGCTAATACGGAAACTGTCCCGGTGATCCAGTCGACTGACGCTGCATCGTCAGGCTCATCAAAGGTGAGGACTTTGGAGCAGTCGGTCATGATGTAGTCTTTCGGATCTTGGGAGTCTTTGTCTGTTCCCATCTTCTCGATATAGGTTTTACCGTTTCTTTCTACGGCGGTGTAGACTTCGTCGGTCTCTTCGGCTGCCACGGTGCAGACGGAAAGATACTTCCCTTTTGTGATGATATGGGACCATGCATAAACTTTCTGGTCATTGATGTAGGCGAGGCAGATGATTTCCCCGTCGGAACGGACGAAATACAGTCTGGAGTCGGGATCCTGCATGTAGGCAGCGTCTACGATGGTCTTTCTTCTCAAAAGGTGCTTGGCCAAAAGGGTAAGGTCCATGCCGTCGTAGGAATCGGTCTCGAAAGAGTAGGCCATGTCTCGCACGGTCTGGGACCGTTTCTGCACGTAGATCAGACGGCTGCCGATGGAGATAGGTTCGACTTCCGTGCATCCGCGGAAGGTCTGCGCCTTGTTGGTGCATTTGGACGGTGTGACGGTGCTGCCGCCGGAAACGATCCATTCATTGGAGTCGGTCAAGACGAAGAGGTCGCTGGCCGGGCAGATGTGCTTGATCTCCGCTTGCTGACGGGAAATAAAGGAAAGGCAGATGGCGCTGTCGTCTGTCACGGTGCCGGAGGCTTTTTCGACGGAGAAATTGTTGTAGTCTCCAGTCTTGCTCATCCATAGGACGTATGGCTGCGTCTTCGTCCCAGCGAATATCAATCTATCTTGGAAGAATCCCACGTTCCTTGGATAGCCGTATTTTTCGTTCCATGCGCCGAAGGAGTAGCTGTCGACTTTCCCCGCCTGGCCAATGACTTTTTTCACAAGGCAGGTGGCGCTGGTTGCTGAATTCACAGTTTCGATCTGAATGATACCGGACTTGGTGTAGGCGGTCGATGTGAGGTCGGCTTTACCGGCAGTGGTGACAAGTCTCATTCTGACATTATCTGCTTCATCGACGGTGCCGGATTCGCTTACGTTGTTGTCGTCATTCGATTTGTAGGTCCTGAAGTCTTTCCATTCGCCGTCGTTCGTGGATTTCTGGATGACCACCTGCCCTGTCCATGTGCCATGGGTGATGATCTTCCATCCGTTTCCTACCGGTATGGGATCTGTGGTCATGGCCCCGCTGGCGGTGACGGACTTGGAAGCGATGTCCTGAGAAATCTTCATCCACATGCCTTTCATGTCTGCAGAGAAGAAGGGTTTATCCGAGGAGAGCGTGACTTCACCTGCGGTGCCGGAGACAGTCAGTGTGGGCTCATCCATGGATTTGACGGCCACCCATCCTGGATTCCCTTTGTTATAACTTCCCTGTCCGCCATTGCCGTAGGAGATGCCTGCTTCACCCGCATGCCCCGTATATACGCGGTAGTACCTGTGCGGTCTTCCTGTTACCCTAGCTTTACCGATGAATGTACCCAGTTGTCCCCCGCCTCCACCCTGCGCGGTGAGTCCGAAGGCTGTGGAATTTCCGCCGGAATTCCCCGGTGATCCTTTTTCACCGCCGTCCCCTACGGTGATGGTGTAAGTGGTATTTTCTTTGCAGTAGACAGTCTGTGATACAACAGCGCCATTCCCGCCGATACCTCCGGCAGCTTCTACCGTACTTCCGTCCTCTTTGTGTCTGCTGTCTCTGTAGTGGCTCACGGTATCGGCTCCACCGCCACCGCCGCCCGCTACGGTCACAGCATAGTTCCCTGTCTTGTGACATTCCCATGCGTATGTTCCGGCTTTATTCCATGTCTCGTCTACCACGTTGTTACTAACGGTTAAGGACTCATCGAAGTACTGACTATTCATCACCATTTCTTCGAAGCGCCAGTCGGTGTCAGAATAGTGTTTGAGCTGCATGACGGGATGGGTGCCGGAGGCGATGTACATGATGTCGGCGCTCTGACAGGTGCGGAGCTTAGGAAGCTCGGATTCCTGGTAAGGCGTCACGATTTCCTGATTGGTAAATTTTCCGTCCTTCCAGATGCGGATATACCCTTCTCCTACTTCAAGGAGAAAGGCATGGTTCACAGTAGACTTGAATTCAATCAGACGAACTTTATTCTTCTTGGCCATGCCGCAATAGATCGATCCGGGCCTTTTGTATACAGCGCCATAAGGTCTGATATAGCAGTTCTCGGCCTGCAGTAAAGCGGCCTGGTATTTCTCCATATCGATACGGCTGGCGACTTCAGGGGAAACTTCGCCGGTCGCGAAGGATGACTGCATGAGATAGATGGTTTCTTTCATGGTTATCTCCTTGCGTCAAAGTACTTGGTGGGATAAGAAGGCTTGTGGTGGTTCTGGATCGCAGAGGTGTACATGGCCTGCTGGATGGCAATCTGGTAGAGCTGGTACTGTGACTGTGCCATGTTCTGGCTGCCGCTTAATGGCATGGCAATGTGACTTGCTAATTTGTGGGCCAGGGCTTCGGCAAAGGAGGAGTCGAAAAGTTCAGCGTTTGTGATATCTGCGGTGTAGTCCATCCATGCATCTTCGATGTCTGCCATGATGATCCTCTGACTCTCGTTCATGAGGGCGATCTGAAACTCGTGATAGGTATCATCTTTGGCAGATTCATCCGTTTCAATGATGTCGCCGTTCTTGTTGTAGAGCTGGCGGACGACTAAGCATTTCTTTGGCAGTGCATAGGCAAATTCCCATTTCGGGACAGTGGTGTCTACTAGTGCAAGTTTTTCCGATCTTTCTGCGAAGCCCCAGCGGAATGAGGAAAGAAGGTTTTTTCTTGTCAGTTCATAGTAGAGTTTGCACTGACGCGCTGCCTCGCTGTCTTCGTCGATGGAAGCGATCTGCCCCTGTCCGATTGAGGAGAGGGCGATGTTGCAGATATCTGTGCTGTACATGGTTCCTCCTAGTGTTTCTTGATGAGATCGATGAGCTGTCTCTTGGTCTTTATGTCCCCTTTGATCTCGATGCCTTCTTTCCAGCAGAGGGCGCGGAGTTCATTGGGGGAAAGGTCTTCCAGTTTTCCTTTCCCGATCTCACCTAAGTGGATCTCTTTCATTCAAGCTCGCTGTCCAGTGTGAGGGCGATGGTGCACTTGCCGCTGGTAGGGCCGGTAACGGAGATGCCGTAGAATTTCTTTGCACCGTAGGGGACTTTGATAAAGCCCTTCTGTGCGCCTACCGGGATTGTCAGTGTGCAGAGGGTGGCCGCACTATCCAAAGCGGCGCTGTCTGCCGTCTTCAGCGTGATCACGGCGGCCGCCGTGAGTGGAGAGGCGAATTTGGCTGCGAGAAAGAGTTCATCGCCTGCGTTTCCTCCCATGCCGTTTGCGATGACGTCCGGGGTGGTGGATACGTCTTTATCGAAAATGAATGCGTTTTCTTTGTCGTAGATCATAGTGTCCTCCTTATGCTTCTGTAATGAGGGATTCGGTATCCTTCAGGGCGTCTTCCTTGAATACCGGGATGCCGAAGAGTGCGAGTACAGAAGTGCCGTTTGCAAAGTCCTGGCGGGTAACATGAACGTGGTTCTTGTCCATGAGGTAGGACTCGAGGAAGTCGTAGACTTTCTCGGATACGTAGATACCCAGCTTCATGTTTTCGCCCTGGATTCTTCTTAAGGAGTTCTTCGCATAGATGAGCTGGTCCATGAAGCTCTTCTTCTGCGCGTCGGTGGCTTTGAGGAGAGTAGTGGTGTCGATGTTTCTGACAGCTGCTACCATGCGAGGATCCGCCACCATGAGGCCCGGCTTCCAGGTGAAGAGAGATTCAAGTGCCTGATAGGAGCCGCCTTCTGCGTCTTCTACGGTGCGTTCTCCGAGGTCTCTCATCTTAAGGCCTGCGTAACCGTACTTCGGGTAAATGCCGGAGACGCTGTTGCTCCATCCGATAAGCCAGATGGAGGAAAGGGCACCGTCTGTCTTGCCGCCTGCGTCTCTGACCTGATAAGAATAGTCTCCTTTGCTCCCACCGAAGTGATCGTAGCGTTTAGCGAAACCGTTGAATTCGTCGAGGTTCTTGTCGGAGTCGCCGTAGAAGATCATGCTGGCGACTTTTTCAGAAAAGCCTTCGATATGCGCATCGTCTTCAGAGCGGCGGAATGCCTGCGGATCGGGTTCGAGCTGAAGGAGTTCGATGTCGACGCGGGAGCGAGCTTCCAAAATGCAGCAGGTGTCTCTTACCTGTTTGGTGCTGGACTTGGTCGGCTGCACGCCTTTATTGATGGCGCGAAGGGATGGTGTCGGGATGGAGGTGCGCTGCGTGGTCTGGTTACCGGTCGGCAGATTGCCCTGTTTCCACTTGATGTCGTCCATGATGGGGTTGGACTGTTTTAATACTTCGATGATGTGGTCAATGGTGCCGTCCGGTGCCTGACGCTTGCGGAGGTCATTGAAGTTGAGTGCAAGGTTTCCAATGGTTGCCATGGTTTAGCTCCTTATCTTTTTAATGATTCCCAATCGGTATTGGGGTATGGATTGTCTTCTTTGGTGGCGGCTGCTGTATTGGTCTTGATTCCGCCGTCTTCGGAAATCAGATCGCCAAGGAGGGCGAAGGCTTTCAGCATGGGAAGGGATGAGAATACAGCGGATCCTGCGAAGGAGTCTCGGATGCCGGGGATCTGCCTTTCAAGGTAGTTCATGAGGATCCCGGCTCTTGCGACTGTGGGTTCGAAATCTTTGCCCAGTTCTTTCATTGCTGCAGCGGCGTTAGCGTCTGCTTCTTCCTGCTGCGCCTTCTGGTAGGCTTCCCCGACTTTGCCCGCCCAGTCATAGCCAAATTTGGCCAGTTCATTTGCCTGGTCATTGGTGAGGTTCATGCCTCGTGCGAGCTCGCCGAAGGAGTCGGCGGTGTCCTGGTCGAGTTCCATCCCATCCGGAAGGGATGCAGTGAAGTCATAGGTGTCCGGAGCGCCTGTGGCTTTCCCTGCTCCTGATAACAGGGTGCCGCCGGATGGATTGCTTTCCCTCTGCGGTGTCTGCTGGTTCTGGTTTCCCTGGGCTCCTGTGCCCTGTGGGTTCTGCTGATTGTCTGTCAGTGTGTTCTGTGGTGTCTGCTGATCGGTTCCAGTGTTCATGTCATTGTTCTGGGTATCCATGTTCAGTCCTCCTTGTTGAATATCCGGTTCTGCCGGATTTTGAAGTCTATGAAATCTTTGTCGATCGCCTGCAGCGACTTATGTCCTTCTTCAAGACCTAGGGTGTCAAGGATCAGGTTGGTGATTTCTATGCCGACTTCTCTTCTTCCTTCGCGGAAATAGGTCTCGGCATTTCCTGTGTAGGAGCTGGTGTTGAGTCCGCTCATGTTGAGGATCCGGGAAAGGATCCATCTTCCTTCTTCGGTCTTGACGACTTTCTGGATGGCGTCTTTATCTTTGTCTTTCTGACACTGCTGAAAGTATTTCTGCCAGCGGGCGTCTCTGGAATTTGGATCTACGATGGCGTGTTTCATAATACGGATGGTCCTCCTGGCCCGTTGACGCCTAATAGGTTCTGGAGAGCGGGGTTCCCGTTCTGCGCGGCGTCAGATAGGTTCTTGGCTGCCTGTGCGACAGGGGCCAGTGCCTGCGCCTGCGCGAGCTGTTTCTGCTCTTCTTCCTGCTGCATCATGGCCTGCTGTTCCTGCTGGATCAGCTGCTGGGCTTCTTCTGTGCTTCTCTGCATGGCCGCCGGAGCGCCTAAGAGGTCGAAGTATTTCTTGACGGTACCTAAGGGATCTACCATCTTCAGGGACTCTGGATAGAGCTGCGCCATTTGACCTACGAAGGCGAGGGCCTGCTCAATGTTCACAAGGCCACTCATCTTCTGTGCCTGGGCAAGTGGAGAAATGTATTCGATCTTCACGTCGGCTTCGGAGAGTTCGGCTGCGAGCTCATCCGGAATGGGTGGGAAGATGTTGTTTCTCTCAAGGATGTTGTAAACCCGTTCGATGATGGGTGTTAAGAATTCGTCCTGGAGTCTTTCGACGACTGGGCCTAGCTGCTGCAGCTTTTCCTGCTGGCGTTCCATGACTTCCCTCGCGGTCATCTGCGGGGTATCGATGGATTCGAGCATGAGGAAGAGGTCGGCGCTATAGGTCCTCTTGATGGTGTCTTCAAGTCTCTGGATTTCCTGCGCCATCCACTGCAAATTGGTCGGCGCCTGGAACAGGGGAACGACTCCCTGCCCTCCCATCTGGGTATTGGTGACAGTGACGCCGCCCGGATAGCAGTTGACGCCGCTCTGATAGGTGCTGGCATCCGTGGTCAAAGGCGGCTTGACGGTAAGTTCAATCGCGGTCAAGAAGTCTTTCTTCATGATCTGCAGGGACTTGGCATCGCCTTCGGCGTACCATCCGGGCCCTTTCCCGTAGGAGTCGTTACCCGTGACCTGGTATCTGGCCACCAATACGGGGCATTCTTCAAATCCACCGGTATAGAGGAAGCCGCCGTTTTCATTGGGATCCTGCCCGTCTACCCAGTAGAGGGACTGGAAGGGCATGTCCTTATTCGATGGGCCGTTCCTTTTGCTGTCATTGGGCATGACGAGCCACCACACGTCGAAGGCCATATCATAGCGCCTTGATGGGGTATTGAACGCGTCTTGTACGTTCCTTGGCAAATGGTCTTTCCCAAACTGCTGCACGATCTGGTCGGCGTTCATTTTGATTTTCCGGGCAAAGGTGTTGATGCGGTTCCCTGCTGATGTATCGATGTAGTAGGAGCCGATGGTGAATGCCTGGAAGCGGACGCCGCTCTCTGGTGATGGGAATACAGCGATAGGCGCCTGCCCGAAGGGAAGCTCTGTATAGCAGGCGTGGATGGTGTTGTAGAAGTTGGATCTGTGCAGCACGGCTTCTACGATGGCCTGCCGTTCGTCAAGAAGTCTCTCGGCTTCTATGTTTTCCTGATCCGAGGAGAAACCGAACTTGAACCACTGCCGGGAAGGCGGTGTAAGCCCTGACATGATACCGGCTGCGAAGGCCTGGTTAGCGAGCCATGCGACGCCGTTGCTGATGGCGAGGTCGCGTCTTCTGCCTTTGTCTGTTTCGTCGTCAGTATCGTCAAATTCTCCTAAGAATGGGAGCTCGTAGTCTCTGATGGCTTTCCATCGTTCGATATATGGGTTTCTCTTGTTCTTCAGGAGCTTGATCCGTGACAGGGCGGCGTGCTTGTCCGGTGCTCTGATGTTCTGTCCATCCGCCGGAAGGGCTTCCGGTGGCATGGCGCTGGCTAAGATGGTATTCATCCTAAGGTGTCCTTGCTTCCTGCATTACTCAGCAGCGTCGCAAGACGTGTGGCTGCGAAGCCCTGTTTCTTCTTTTTCTTGTTGGCTTCTGTGTCACCGCTGTCGTCTGATACCTGAGAATTGGTTACGTCGGTGACGGTCGGATCGACTTTCTGCGCCGCCGGAACTTTTGGGGATTTAAATGGGTTTCCGCACATGGTGTCTCCTTTCAGAATAACTGGTAGTTGGTGTTGGCTTTTCCGTTCCTTTTTCGATTGACGACGGGGACGGCAAAGGTCAGTGCGAGGGCGTCTGCGTCATTTGGCGACGGGATGCCTTCTTTTTTCATTTCGTCTTTGGACCTGAGCTGAATGCGGCCGTCCATGGTGGGTTTGATTTCCACGTGGGTGAGGTCGTCTATCAAGGTCTGGTCGGCTTCGATGACGCCGCCGGTCTGGAACCATTTCTTCATGGCGTACCACATGTAAGCGCGCATGTTGACGCATGACGGATCGGGAGAGGAGCCCGCAAAGGAGATGAGGTTCCACGCTCTTCCCATGGTGGTGCCAGCGGAGTAGATGCCGGTCCCGTATCCTAAATCGATATTGACGGCTGCTGCATGATACTGATCTTCGAAACGGGCGATCATGTTGGCTATGGTCATGTCATTGGTGTTCTTGAGGATCCTTGCCAGTTTCTTGGTGTAGAGTCCCTGACGTAGGTAGATGGAGGTGGCGTCTCCGCCGGACCATGCTGGGTCTACGCCTATGACGCAGGGGGCGAATTTGTATTGCCCTTCATGCAGGTTCCTTTGCGCTGCTTTCTTGACTAGGCCTAATGGGATGAACTGTAAATCGGAGGCGTCCGGGAAGTCTCCGGTGACTCGGACTTTGAAGAAGTCGCTGTCTGCTCCATAGGCTTCTTCCCACTGGGAGATCTTTGCCTTGTCTGAAAATCTGACGGATCTGGAATCCACCTGCATGGTGTGCCAGTAGGGACGAAATTTATGGAAGCAGTCGTAGAATCTTCCAGTGTTTCGTGTCGGGTTCCCGAAGGCGCACCAAAGTCTTTCTGTGTTTGCGTCGTTTAGCGCACCTTCCGCGACTTCCCAAATCTTATCGTCTATGGCAGATGCTTCGTCGAAGATGAGGATGGTCCTGTTTCCTTGATTATGCAAACCCGCGAAGGCTTCCGGGTTGGCCACGGACCACGGGATGGCGTCGATACGCCAGTTCTTTTCCTTACCGTCTTCGGCTGCGAATATGGAAGTGGCGGTGACTTTGAATAAATCTCTTGCGAGGAACATGGCATGCCATTTCATAAGCTCCGGCCATGTCTTCGTGAGGAGCTGTGTCTCGGTGTTGGCGGTGACGACGCCGCGGGTATTCTCATGGGTGGAGATCGCCCATAGGATCAGCCAGGATACCAAAGCGGATTTCCCGATACCGTGGCCTGAGGCGACGGCTTCCTGAATGACTCTGTCCGGGGATACGTTTTCGCCTATATGGCCCAGTATTTCCTTCTGCCAGGCTTCGGGGCCGTCCTGATGAGTAAGGAGTCCTTCACCCCATGGGAAAGCCCAGTAGACGAAACTGAGGGGATCTTTCGCCAGTCCGGCAAGGTCACTTACTATTTCGGTGTTCATTCACTCGCTCCCTCGCTTTCTTCAGTGCGTCTGTCATGCCTACGTTTCCGGAAAGCTCGACTTCCTGCTTGTCTCTCCAGTCTTTCGGTTTCCGGTTCTTCAGCCAGAAGATCCCGGCCGTTGTATCCGGAGGCAGTTCTCTTTCCACTATTCTCTCGGTTTCTGTGACTGTTCCGTCCGGGTTTTTGATTTTGGAGATGACTTTCTCCTTGACGGTGCAGCCGATCGCTTTTTTGAAGAGGGCATTCTCTACCCGGATATCGGCTATTGCCTTATTAGTATTTAGGGTGGCCGATATGGCCGGGATCTTTTTCTTCCATTCCTTCAAGGTGGAGCGGGAAATGCCAATGTTGTGCGCTATGTCTTCGTCGGTCAGCCCGTCACGTGCCCAAGCGCCTAAAACCAAGAGATGATTCGGCTCTATCCACTTCTCCCATTTCCCTTTGGCCATGCTCTCACCCCCCTAAAAACGCAAAAAAGGAGCCGGTATCTTTTATCGTTGCCCGCGAGATATATGCGGGTAAAAGGTACCGGCTCCTTACGGATGCCGAAAATCTGCTGGAGATTTCATGACTATCTTACGATGGTTTGGAAGAATTGTCAAATTCTTCATCGTGGAAATGTGTCACAATGCGCTTCATGGATATGTGTTTCCCGCGGCAGCGCATGAAGTATCTCACGAGGATCCCACGTTCTCCTGCTTCGAAGACTAGCGTCTTGCCATGGCGTCTTTTGCGCAGTGATCTCTTCTTCACCGTTTCCGGAATATTCAGTTTATTGAAATCTTTCCTTGCCAGGGCTTCCGCTCTCTCTTCGATGGTCATCCCTTGATCTCTTCTACCTCCCATCCTTCCTTGCGATAGCCGTTTAAGATGCGGTAGTACGCAAGAAAGGCTTCTTTCTTCCCTTTGACGGTTTCTCTTTTCTCAGCATTGAGCTGAATGAATCCCTTGCTGCTCGATGGATAGACGATAATCTCATAGACGCCGCTCACCTGCCCTGAATCGCAGAGCTCATTCCCCAGTGTAAGTTCTTTTCGCTCTTTCCCTTTGCGGATATATGTAATCATGATGCCTCCTAAAACGGTATTTCTTCCTGCGGGCCCTTCTCGGGGAACATGCTCTCTTCTTTCTGCTCTGGACGGGATGGGCCGAACTGGTTAAACCCGCCGGAATTGTTTCCATAGCCATTGGAAGCGCCGCCGGATCCTTTGCTATATCCACCGGAATAGCTTCCTCCGGATGACGTTGCGCCCTCTCCCCATTTCGGATCAGCTACGATGTCTGCTACGACTTCCATGATCCAGTGCCTCTGGCCGCTGTCGTCATCGTAGGATCTGGTATTCAGGCTGCCATGGACGTAGACGAAGGTTCCTTTCTTACAGAAGTTGGCCACTCTTTCCGCGATGGCTCCCCAGGCAACGACATTGATCCATGCGGTCTGTTCTTTCTGTTCACCATTCTGCGTAACATAGAGGCGACTGGAGGCGACGGTAAATGTGGCAACGGCTCTCCCTGTCTTGGTGGATCTGACGACTGGGTCTCTTGCGAGGTTCCCAGATATTTCTACGCTGTTCAATTCTTTCTCCTTTCAATCCAATTCAATCCAATTCGCGGAAAATCGAAAAATCTATCATTCTTCATTTGCCCGCCCAGCCGCACTCCTTTTAGCGCCCCGGATTTCTTATCCCGCTTTGGCACTACTTTCTCCACCGCGAAAATGGCCTGTACCGGTTTCTCGGGTCTATAGTCCCCTGCCATGTCGGTATAGTAAAGGCTCATCGCCGCCATAGCGGTTCTAAATTCTTCTCTCGGCTGCTCTTCACACGTGAACGTTTTCACACCATCCACATCGACATAACTGATGGAAGCACTGCTGTTATTCAGCTGGATACTTTGGAATTGGATTTCTCCCGCCCACAGGTTTCTGCCCTCTTTACTCTCGAGCAGGTTTTGAATTTGGTTTCTTAGGCGCTTGTCTAGCTCTCTCAGATTCTCTTCTTCTGTCATTCTGCTTTCTCTCTTTCTTCGGCTTCTTTGAATACTTGTTCCCGGAAGTATCCGCTATGCAGGCTGAGATACCATCCGGTCCAAAATTCGATTTCGATTTTCCGCCTTTGTCCGATGGGTTCTCTCTTGCACCAGTAGAGATGGTGCTGCGGGTGGTCTTTCCTTTTAGTTTCAAGTTTCTTGGCTTTGAAGGCTTTCCTTGTCCCCCGGAATGTTCTGCCTATGATTCTTTGAATGATCATGCGTGCATCGTGCTTTCTCATTCGATCCCCCATGTGACTCCCTTCTTCATGCATGTTTTGCAATATTTTTCTCCTCCTTTCGCACGGAAGATGGCGCCGCACCCGGCGCAGACCTTCCCTCTTTTTATTTTCTTCGCGAGCTCGATCTCTCCCCCTAGGATCTCTTCACGTTCTTTATTGAGCTGCTGTCTGACTGCTTTTATTTTCTTACCGGCCTCTTTAGCTTTCTTCGCCCGGCACTCATCGCTGCAGATCCGCTCACAATGTTTCTGCTGAAATTTCTTCCCGCAGACGGGACAAACAAGGATGGGGCGTTCTTCGTTTTCCATCCTTTCCCAGTATTTCCGGACAGTCTCTTTTCTGTTACGCTCTTTCTGGCACTTGGCGGAACAGTACATTTTGCGAGGATCTTTTGAGGTGAATGCCGCGCCGCACCCGGCGCAAATTTTCTGCATAGGCTTTGCTTTCTCTGCGAGCTCTTCCTGCCTTTTGACTGCCTGTTCTTTGGTCATCAGCATGGCGACTGGAAAGAAACCGGTGTCGTCGTGGCTGTAGTTCTCGGCATCTATATGACGCTTTGCGCTGACGCCATTGATATAGGCTCTTGTCACGATCCATTTCACCGGGACGCCGGATGAATTTTGAATGTACACTTCAGGTTTTCTGGCGCGTAAAAAGGCGGTATATTCTTCCCCTGTCATAAGAGATCCCTCTTTTCTCTTCGGATGAGGCTCCCTAAGCTCATGCCGCCGGACATGCCGATTTCTCCTTTCCTGTGCTTGTTACTCTTTGAGGTGTTGTGCTTCCAGTATTTCTTCTCGCAGAGGCTGCAGCAGAAGACGGTCCTCTTATCTGATCTTTACCAGACAAGGACTTCATGCCCGCACTCTTTGCAAGAGAAGGCGCGAATGATCGACACGCCTTTGGGTGGATCCGGATGCTTGATTTCTTTTGCTTTCCGGTTGTGCTTTTTACAGCACCTGTAGGAGCAATACTTCTGGCCTGTACTGCCGACAAATGATTTCCCGCACTCGGGACAGATCTTACTCATTTTTTCTCCCTCGCTTTTTCTTCTTGGGAATTTCTACATACCTTGCAATCTGCAGAGGATATCCCCACTCGGTGTAGGTGTTCGTGACGTCTATCAGGGTGAAGCCATTTTTAGCTGGTGGTCTTTCTTTCCACTTTTTGGACTGGATCGTCTGATAGTGGACTTCTGGCTTCTTAAGGTTTCTGGAAGCAACGTATCTCACTTTCTGCTTTCCTTCCCTTACGGTGATATTGGACTCTTTCGTGAAGTAAGCGGAAAGTTTCTTGGCGTCCCTTTCTTCTCCCTGGTATTCGATGATGTCATAGGCGCTTAGCTTGGAGTGTCCCCATGCATTTCGAAGCTCCTGCTGTTCCAGGACTTTGTTTACAAGAATGTGATGATGAATTCTTTTCCCCTTGTATTCCGTGGTGTAGATATATCGTAGTTCCTGTCCGGCTTTCTGGTAGCGTCTCCGGAGTCTCTTGATATAGTTTGTGAGATAGCGGATGGCCTCCTCATAGTCTTTGGGTTCTTTGGCATAGGTCAAGGTGATGTACTGGTCTCCCTGCTTGAAATTTGTGAGGATCAGTTCCTTCAGGTGCCTTACTGCTCTTCTTGCATTCACTTTGGCCACGGCTTCCGGGGTCTTGTTGAAATTTTTGATACGTGTCTTCTTCCCTCCCAGACGGCAGGTATAATACTTCTCTTCTACCCTTCCTCCAGGGTAGGTGAAAATACGTTTTCGATACGGCATCGGTCCTCCAAATAATAGCCTTAACAAGGGGGCAAAGGGGACGGAAAATCCCCTTTGTACCTTGCTTTTCTGGACTTTTTCTGAAGGGCGTGATATACTCTCATATAGAAAAACGTGAATTTATATTTCACCCTTCGCCGCCTGTTCCCGCAGGCGGCTTTTTCGTGTACAAACATTTCCCGTTGCTGGCTGCTGTCATTGGCACATGGTATTCACATGTTTCACAATGTTCTTCACAGACGGCCGCTTTTTCATAAGGGCAATGGCAGGTGTGCTTCATACCCCTATGACATACGGGGCAGATGGTATTGTCCTCTCTTAGTATTTGAAGCCTGGTCTTTTCTCTGGCAAGCAGTTCTTCCGGATCTTCTTGATACGGGTAGCTTCTGCAGTCTGGTATAGGGCTGTCAAACTTGCTTCTCTTTCTTCGTGCCATGCCTTGACCTCCTTGCTCGCCAGATACTTCTGGGCGATTTTCTGCCATTCTTTATCCACACTCCCGAATCCGTTGTGGAATATGTAGAAGTGGGTCTTCGGGTCTAAGGTAATGAGGTTCTCTGCGATGTCTTCTCCGCCGGAAGCTACTGGAATGACGTGGTGGACGTGGGTTCTCCCCGCCGGATACGGGACGCCCAGCATTCTTTCATAGACGTCCCAGAGGTCTCTATCCCGGAGGCGGACGATCTCGAAGAGCTTGTACCTCTTATTTCTCGACAGGCGGATCGTCTTCCATCTCCTTTGGGATCAGGTCATCGATCTCTCCCGAGAGTCCCTTCTCACCGGCTTCCTCTTTGATTTCGTCGATGAGATTCTGCGTCAGTGCTCTCAGAAGGATGGTCTTCCTGGTGTACGGGTTCTTTCCCTGTTCTCCATAGGCTTTGATCACCTGATGGGCACACACCACCAGACTTTCTTCGTTGTTGATGCCGATGCGCATTTCTCCGTTACCATCTTTTACAATGAGCAGGATGCAGTCGTCACATTCGGTTTCCTTTTTGATTTCCTTGATCTTTCTGTCGGTGTATTCTTTGATTTCTTTCTCAGTCATTTCTACCCCTCATCTTTCTGCGAAGTTCATTCCCCGATCCTTTGTCCAGGGCTTCGTGAATCATCTGGTCTAATGTTTTTCTGCTGTATCTTTCGCGGCAGTCCATGTGTGTCGGCACAAGGCGGCCATTCATCTTTTCCATCATTTCTTTCCCTCTCGGGATGGGTTTCCCGCAGCGGGCGCAGTAGTAGATCATCAGAGTGCACCCGCCTCTGTCAGAGCAATCAGCTCCTTCAGTAAAGAGACGCGGGCTCTATGCCACTCGGCACCGGCATCTCGCTCCTCCTTCATGTAATCGTTCGCCAGATCAATCTCATGCCTTTTCATCGCCTTGAAGCGTTCTACAAGCTCCGCTTTCGTGTATGTGTCCTGCATGCTCTCTCCTCCTTCCCGTAAACGCCGGTGATGCCGGTAGCCCTTTCGATTTCTTTCAGACTCTCTCCGAGGGCGCTGATATATCCTGCATGCCAGAAGTAGTCTTTGGTTCTTCCTTCGTGGTCTGCATTGTCCGCCCTAGCCTGTTCTTCACTAAGCCGCCTTTTGATGTGCTTCATGAATTCGATAATGATTCCTTCGTCAATCATGTTTCTTCTCCAACATTCGGGCGATATGCTCCGCTGCCATGGAGGGATCCAGCCCGGTTTCTTTACAATATTCCTTGATGAGTGCGGCAGCTGCCATGATGGTCCACTTGGGGTCTTGGTCCGACTGGTCAATGGACACATGACACAGCTGCTCTCCGATCATCCAGAGCTTAACCCAGCAGCCTCTCATTGGCTTTCACCTCGATTTCGATGGTCGGCACGATGCCGTAGTTAGGATCTTTCGTGTTGGTATCATTCCCGTAAATGCCGCTGACGATCAGCCCTTCGCCTTCTTCGCTGAGTTCCAGATTTCCTTTGAATCCTTCATAGAATTCGTTTCCCTCTGTATCGAAGACGTAGATCCACTGGTCTTCCATGGGGATGAGTGCCAAGATATCATTCAGCGTGGTCATTGTGCCACCGCCATAAGGAGGGTGAACGCAAGGACGCCAAGGGCCGCCGTCCCGTAGACTGCAAATCCGTGAAGTACCTCTTTCCAGAAAGCATTCGCTGCCTTTTGCTTTTCTGCAGCGATATTCTCCTGCTCCCGTTCGCGTGCATCCATCATCTGATGGACGACTTCTACTGCTTCTGCGCTTGTCATGATTTCCTCCTAACCTTTCCATACCGCAAGCCCTGCCGCGAATGCCAGGATCACGATGATGGCAAGCTCTGCCAGAATGCACTTTGCCATTCTCTTCATGGCTGCTCTCTGCTCTTTCATCTTCTCTTCAATGTCTCGGCATTGGCGACGGAGCATGTCCGCTTTCATGGCAAGCTCTCCTAGCGTCTTTGCTTCTTCGTCTGTCAAAATGGTTCTCTCTCCTCTACATTGAGATCAATGTTCTCGATCTTCAGGTTATGCCGCAGGTATGTCCGGCACTCATCTAACACATTGACGGCTTCCTCGTAGGTGAGGTCACTGTCTACCAAAACATTCAGTACTTCCTTGATGGCTGTATTCCTTTTCTTCCTCCAGGCCTCGAAGGACTTTGCAAACTCCTCTGCCGTCTCGTTCATCTGCTTTTCCAATTCTTCCTTGTCCATGGCTTTTCCTTTCTTGCTATTTGCAAATGATAATAAAGACATTTACGGCGACTGCCGCCAAGTTAAGCAAGCAGACAACAAAAAGCATGTCATTCAGCTTCCGCTGTCTTTCGTACTCGTTCATTTCACATTCTCCTGAGTCTCTTGCAATTCAGGACTTCGCGGATCGCGGTGATGATGGTATCTCCGCAGATGTTCACTTCCGCGATGTTTCCATTTTTGAAGTAGATGACGGCGGTGTCCTCACCTTTGTCATTCTCTTCCACCTCGATATCGAAGATCTCTGCATCACCCTCATTGAGGGCGCACACAAGCTGCGTAAATGCGAGATCTCTTCTCGCTTCAAAGTCTCTTCTCTGTTCTTCTTGCAATTCTTCGTCTGTCATTTCTCCTCCACGCTCCTCCTTCCTGCTATGTCCTAATACCACGGGTTCCCCTTATTCAACTCGTCGATAACGCCTTCAGTGAAAGGCGTCATTCCTGCAAGGCTGGCTGCTGCTCTCAGCACCTCACTCACCTGGTCCACCGTGAACCCCTTTCCCGCTAACTGCAAGAGCAAGCTGCGCACGGTGGACTCTTTTCTTTCCATGAACTCTTCTTCTGTCATTTCTCCTCCATGTTCCCCCTCCCTGCTATACTGATAAGCAGAAAGGAGGTGATTTGTATGAAATCAAAAGAATATAACTTTCCACGCATGAGCCTCGTTGAAGCCGTCATTTGTGTAGAAGCTCTGAACTATTACCTGCAGCACGTCTTGAGCGAAGAAGAATTATCTGGCGATGACCACTCCTCTTATGACGTGATGGCGGCGAGGTCTGCGGTGGAAAAGATCACAGAGACGATCGATGACTTGGGTGCCGGTCTCTGACCTGCTTCTTCCACAAATCAATCAGCAGCTCGTATTCATCGCGTTCAATGACTACATACCTGCCGGGGTCATCTTCCTCGTTGCGGGTCGTATCTTTTGTGACCACCATCTTCTTTGTTTCCGGATCGTATTCCAGTACGATCCGGGACTTTTCATTTTCTGAAATCAACTGCAGCAGCTCTCCGATCACAAAGGCTGCATCCTGAAAAAGGCTCGCGTCTACGATCAGACGACTTTCTTTTCTGACTTCATCCACTCTTCTCACCTCGATCCATCATCTTCTTCACTCTATCCATGGCGTCCGAAAGGAAATAGAACTGATCTTCATAACCGGATACTTTCTTCTCCAGCTCGCGGATCCTTTTCTCGAGACGCCTTCTTTCAAAAGGGCTCATGGGGCTCTCGTCCCCTTCCAGGCCTTCCGCCCTTTCGACGGAGGCTCGGGTGTACCATACGCCGGGGATTGCGAGCGCCCTTTTGATCACTCCGTCTTTCTCTCGGCGGGCGATGGTGGACGTGTCGCACCCCCAGCGTTTGGCCACCTCTTTCTGAGAAAACAGGTTTTCACTGTGTGGCATGGCTTCCTCCTTTCCCCAACGGGTTTTCATAGCCGCCGGAAATATTTATAAAACGATATATCGTTTTATTTGTGCATAAAAAGAACCTCCAGCGGCATTTCGCTATGTAATGCACGCTTAATTGCTAAACATTCATCGAATTTAAACTGGGAGTCTCCCCTTACCTTTCCTACCAGAGTCTGGTATTTAATCTTGGTTTTCTCCGACAGCTGAAGGATATTACATCTATTCCTTGCCATTTCGATATTCAAGTTTTCGTACATTATCATCACCTCCTTTGAAAACGATATATCGTTTTGTTTGTCCTTATAATAAACCGATTAATCGTTTTTGTCAATCGTTTTTCGTTTTTAATATTGTTATTTCGTTTTAATTATGATATTCTATGGGCAAGAGGTGATTTTATATGACTCGTGAATACTATTTAAGGTCTCTGATTTCTGACAATGGTTCATTGAAGGATTTCGCCAAGAAAATTGATATGCCATACAGCACGCTTCTATCCATCCTTAAAAACGTAGGCGGAGCTGCCTGCGATAACGTTTTCAAAATCTGCCAAGGGCTTGGCATTTCAGCGGATAGCCTTTCTCTTCTCGATAAGATTCAAACTGATTCAATTCTTTTGGAACTCACTCCCGCTGAGCAGCAGCACATCAAAAAGTACCGCAAGCTATCCCCCGCCGGAAAGAAAGAGGTGGATCACTATCTCGACTTCCGTCTCTCCGCTGAAGCTCCCCGGGTTGAAAAAGATGCGGAAATGTCATCTTCGTGAATTTCAGAAGATTCTAACAGGTGATGATAAATCCCCACCATTTTCGTGAGGTCACGGAAATGGTCTAGGTGTGACTGGCGGTGGCGAAGTATTCGCGGATCAAGCAGTAAGTTTATATTCAAAATTGACATTAAGATCATTTTCGTGTAGTATATACACAGATATGAGCCGTGGCGTATTGCACAAAGCGGACCGAAAAAGGATCTTAATGTTCATGCATTAAGATCCTTTTTCTTTTTGGAGGTATTTATGAATATCCCTGCAACAACGATTCAGGAGCAACTTTCTATTTTAAAAAACAGAAATGTAAGGCTTGATGAAAACTCTGCCGGTATATTGCTTCAATATGGATATTACAATTTAATCAATGGATATAAAGACGCATTCATTGATAAAAAACGATCGAATTTGCGTCATTCTGATTTTTATACAGAAGGAACTACTCTTGAGCAAATTGTCACACTGTACCTCTTTGATGCCAATTTGAGGCGTAATGTTTTGAACTGTGTCACTATTATAGAAACTCAAATGAAATCACTGATTTCCCTTCATTTCTCCTCTCGTTTTGGTACCAATCACTGGAATTATTTGCGTCCCAATTCTTTTACACGGAGCCCCAAAGAAAGGCAACATGTAAATTCTCTTCTCTACAAGTTGAACAAATGTATCAAGACATTTTCGACAAGAAAACCGCATCCTGCTATCTGCCATTTCATAAAAAAATATAATCAGGTTCCCTTATGGGTTTTGAACACGGTGATTTCGTTCGGTACGATGGCTAACTTCTATGATTTGCTGCCCGACGACATGAAGAAGGACATCGCTCATACAGTAAATCCAAAACTGGCTCCAAAAACACTTAGCTCTATACTCTATTATTTAACAGATATCCGAAATAAATGTGCTCACAATAACCGATTATACACGCACAAGATTGACCAGCGTTCTACGCGTGTTGCTACAATTCCCCAACTGGATATTCACAAACAGCTTAATCTCCCAATATCAGGCCCCGGTGCTATTTACACTTATGGCCAGGATGATATTCTAGCTGCACTAATTTGTATCGCTGTCTTCTTCGGCCAAAATCATGTGTACCAAGTGAATTACGAGGGGATTGATAGTTCCTTGGCCTTCTTGTCAGAGAATATTTCTCCTTCCGTGGAAAGCTTTGTCCGTGATATTACTGGTTTGAAACATAAATATATAACTAAATTAGAAGATATTTCAATATAGTTATAGCAGTCGCGAAGTATTCGCTGATCAAACAGTAAAATTTCACGTTTTGCGTTTTTAGTGCCGTGTTTTGCATTCTGGAGGGTTTTGCTATAGTTGATTGCATTGCTATAGCAAAAACAGCACTTTTGCTATAGTTGAATGCACGAGAAAAGCAATGTGAATTTTCTTCACATCGCAAGTTAGGAAGGAGATTATTATGGTTAAAGATATCAACACAATAAATGAATCTCTCTTTGAATCTATTAAACATATCAATGAATATGGTATGGAATATTGGACAGCTCGCGAGCTGATGCCGGTATTGGAATATAAGCAATGGCGACAGTTTTCAGACACAATAGACAGGGCTAAAACATCCTGCGAACTTAGTGGCAATGCTGTTTCTTTACATTTTGCGGACGTCCGCAAATCATCCCCCATGCCTAACGGTGGAACAAGAGAAATACAAGATTATCATCTCTCTCGCTACGCTTGCTATTTGATAGCTATGAATGGTGACCCACGCAAGGAAGCCATTGCCTTAGCACAAACTTATTTTGCCGTAAAGACAAGAGAACAAGAACTTTATGAAAGCTTCCCCGCTATGACAGAAGAGCAGAAGCGTTTAGCTATCCGTGCGGAATTGAAACATCATAATAAATCGCTGGCCGATGCTGCGCACCAGGCAGGAGTAGAAACATCTAGGGATTATGCCATTTTCCAAAACCACGGATACATGGGATTATATGGCGGTTTAGGTGCTAAAGACATTGCCCTCCGAAAAGGTTTGAAAAAGAATGAGCCCATTCTTGACCACATGGCCAGTACAGAACTGGCCGCCAATCTATTCCGTGCTACTCAGACAGACGAAAAACTGCGACGTGATCATGTGCATGGGAAAGAGAATGCTAATAAAACTCATTACGCTGTCGGTGCAAAGGTCAGACAGACCATCAAGGAACTGGGCGGCACAATGCCTGAAGATTTGCCAACGCCCGAAAAGAGCATCAAGCAGATTGAGCGAGAGCAGAAAAAGCTATTAAAGAAAGGCACTCTCAATAAAAAATAACCATTTTTGCGAGGTTACGAAAATGGTCTAGGTGTAATTTGACGCAAAATAGTGAAAGGAGTATTTCATGGATGACTTAATTATTTATAACACCGATGACGGCGAGGCCAACGTAAACCTTCTTGCCAAGGATGGGACTGTGTGGTGTACGCAGGCGCAGATGGCGGAGCTATTTGGTCGTCAACAACCTACTATTTCAAAGCATATTGCTAATATTCTCAATGATGGTGAGTTGGATGAGAAAAGCAATATTCATTTTATGAATATTGCAAATTCTGATAAACCGGTTGCCTTGTATAGCCTTGACGTTATACTAGCCGTCGGGTTCCGCGTGCGGTCTCCCAGTAGGTTATTCCGACATCACGATTATAACGAAACTCCTCTTCCATGTTAAAAAGCCGTACCCATACATTCGTATGGATACGGCTGTGCCGATGGAGATGGCAGTCTCCCGTTGGCGTGTAATGTCCCATGCAATGAGGCGGATTACAACTGTATTATACCATGTACCGCCTCTGTTTCCAATGAACGGAGGTTTTTCTAATGGAGCTGAATTACAAATTTATCATCCGCAAGCGAGCGAAGACGAATGGAGGGGCGAGCTACCAGCTGATCCTCTCCTACCGGGATCGGGATGGGAAGTGGAAGCAGAAGTCCAAGGGAGGCTATGCCCTGCGCTCTCTAGCAGCTTCCGACAAGGAGAAGGAGAAGCTGCTCGCAGAAGTAAAGAAGATCGGTGACATCGATCCCATGAACGAGGGTATGACGCTTCGCGATTTTTCTGCGCTCTATATCTCATGGCGGAAAGAGTTAGCTCCCAATACGCTGCTTATCTATGAGTGGCTGGCTGATATCGCCGGTCCTCTTCTGGATAAGCCCATGACAGATATCACGTATGCGGATATCTTTACGAGACTTCAAACTCTCCCATACGGCGAACGTACAAAGGTAAGCTGGGCACGGTATATGAAGCATCTCTTTCGGGAAGCGGTCCGTTATCGTGTCATTGGAGTCTCTCCTATCGCAGACCTTGTCTATAAGCCACGCATGGACACTGCGGGGGGAACACGGCTGCGGACGATGACGCATGAGGAGATTTCCTATCTCTTAGATACCTTGCATGCGCGGAACCTGGAACTATGGATCCTCATGTACATTGCCGCATACACGGGCGCCCGTGTCGGGGAAGTGCTGGCTCTCACTATGGGGGATATCGATTTCAAGTCCCATCAAATCATATTCAACAAGCAGCTCTCCCGTGTCGGGAAGAATGAGCTCGGTATCCGTAGGATGAAATCGAAGAACTCCTGCCGCACAGTCCCTGCTCCTCCCTGCCTCCTTCGTGCCTTGGATGAATACCGCGAACATCGCGTCTTGTACTTCCATGGCCGACTCACGCGATATCGGCATGGGGAAATGCTCACAGCCATCGTGAGGAAGATCTTACCAAATCACACCATGCACGACTTCCGCCATACCTACGCCACCAGGCTCTTGTCTTCCGGTATGGATATCAAGACGGTAGCTAGCCTTCTCGGCGATACCATCACTACCGTTGAAAGAGTATATATCCATTACACCGATGAAATGCGAGAAAAGGCGGCGGATGATATTAATAAAATATTCGGATCTTAAAAAGGGTGCACCCGCATGAGCGGGTACACCCTTTTTGATTTTTGACGAATTTTTGACGGGAGAAAAAAGTTTTCCGATATTATCGGTAGTTTTGATGGATTATCTGTTACTTTAGCATAAGTGGGACCATTTGTACATAAGTTTCCAACTTTTTTCTTTCCTCGATAAAATCTAGCAAATCCGGTTTTTCATCATTCGCTGTATACCCCTCTTCCGTGCAATTTCAACTCTATTTTCTAAAAGTTTTTGACGGATTTTTGACGAATTTGAAATCCAGTTACTTGGAGATGTAAGCATAAAGAGCGCATCCCGTGATGGCAATCCATAAATTTCGCTGGCGAGTTTTCACTCTAATTTTCCTTTTTGCCTCGTCCTCTAACTGCTGCAAGGATTGATTGGCTCTCTCTAATGACCGCTGCGTCGCTTCGTTCAAGCTCTTTGACGCGGTCAGCTCTTTCTGCGCTGTTTCTAATTGCTCCCTCTGCTCGGTCAAGAGCTGCTGCTTGGTCTCGTTGTTCTTCGCGAGCTGATTCGAGTTCGCTTCGAGTCTCGTCAGCTCGCTTTCCGATATCTGATACATCGTTTCGGCCTGCGAGGTAGAACCAGCCGAAAGCCAAAGCAAGGAGCAGAAGGCAAAGAGCAATAGCCTTTTTGTAATTCTGCACATCGTCCCTCCATTTAATACCATTCGCTCATATCGTAATTGCGTCCGTCAATTTCGAATGCATCCGTGAATTGCCAGCCCTGCAGAATGCGTCCAGGGAAATAGTCATGGAAACTGCATTCATCGTTATACTGGGCGCACCAGGTGGGCACGTAATCAGCTAGATCATCTAGGTTCATGCAGTCGGTCAAGGTGGACAGGCTCGCATAGATGCCCGCAGAGTATCCCGCCGCGTTGCATGTCGAAATAAAGGCACTACAGATGGCGGTCACATCTTCCCTATCCTGTCCGATAGTCTCTGGGGCTTCTACATCGATCCAAATTCCCAAGGGCGGCGCTCCGTATCCCAAAGCACCCAGTGCTTCAATGACGACCTCCGCCTCTTCTTCTGCTCGTTCGGTTGTCTGGGCGTGCGTGTAGCAGTAAACGCCCCATGAAAGGCCGCGGGCGCTGGCTGCCGAGATGTGCTTCCCATGAAGTTCGGAAAGCGTGCGCCCTTCGCTGATTTTTACGATAACACCCTCTACGCCTTTGTCAAACATATGTGACCAGTTGATGTGATCATTCCAGTCTGAGATATCTATGACTTTCATGACTGCCCCTTTCTTTTCACTAAAACCGCCAAATTATGTACCGCAGAAATGCCCGCCTCATCCAAGTTTTCGATAATGCTCAAAAACTCAGACGCCGCTAAGTAAGATACGCAAAGCGGCATAACTAAATCGAAACGGTGTACCTGTTCCGTCATGGTATCCATGATAGAGCCAGCCATGACTACGATGACATAGACTATGATCTTCCCGCAAAACTGCACTTTCATCGCTTTGCTGGATATAACGCCCATGCGATGGGCCTGCGGAATTGCCTTGATGCTTTCTACAAGGCTAGGCGTATAATCATCAGTCTTGATTGTGTTATGCGCCAATTCTATCCACTTTGTGGCCAAGTCTATGACAATGAGTATCACGAACAGGGACACAAGCTCCAAATGAAATTGTGCAGCAGCTAGCATCCCACTCGCTATGATTTTTACCTCCCAGTAGTTTCCAAGACGACTGGCCGCTTTGCTGATGGCTTCTGAAAACTGATCAAATTCCATGTTTTCCCTCCAAATCCATGATTTTCCCTTCTTTCTATGCTGCTCTTAATAATCAGTGACGTCTGGTGTATGGTTGTTGATTTCAGGAGACCATGAAATTGTAAATTTAAGGTCATCTGAATCTTGGGAGTTCATACCTTCCCCAATCCATTTTACATTACTCGTGATATTCCATAAGGTTGGAACGCCATAAAAATTTTCGGTCTGCTCTTCCGAATATTCATATGGGTACTCTCCTTGGAGTTTATACTTTTTACCAGGAGTCACTGCTACAAACTTAGTTATGTCGACGTGCTCACTATAGTCACTCACCCCGTATAACCTCGCTTTGACGACACGTATCGCAGCAGGGATGATAAATTCACCTCTGAATAAAAAATCAACAGAGTTTGTTGGCACATTAACTTGTGCTGCCGATGCAGTAAACGATGTATTATTTGTAAATGTTCCTGATTTCATTGTTCCTCCTTCATGCGTAATCAATAATCTGTAACACTAGGCTTATGTGCGTTTATTGCTGGACTCCAATAAACAGTGTAACTAATCCCTATTGTGTCTGGATACTCCTCCGGCGATTTACCAACCCAGTAGACATCGCTGCGTATGTTACGTAAGAAGGGCTCACCTTCATCGCCACTATGATGGATAAATGGAATCCATCCAGTAAGCTCGTATTTTTTATTAGGAGTTACCCCGATGTAATTACCTGATACTTCCACTACTCTAACACCATCTGGAATGGTAATCTCCGCAAGATCACCATTGTCAACCGTTATTCTTTGACTTCCTGTCGGTACACTTGACGTGGCTCCACTAGCACTAAATGTCATATTGCTATTGATCCTCCCCCCGCATTGACATTTAATGTCCCTGCGGTATAGCCATCAGCAGCGATAACTT
>ERZ1034680.243-NODE-243-length-33549-cov-9.300113_pt1 | contig 33549 bp, 27 predicted proteins | sample MGYA00520639_ERZ1034680 | MGnify/ENA primary metagenome ERZ1034680 (study PRJEB33766, sample SAMN09781760) | gut metagenome | biome: gut microbiome | host: Homo sapiens | place: Madagascar | study: EMG produced TPA metagenomics assembly of the PRJNA485056 data set...
CCAAGGTCGTTGACGTGCATATAGTTGAAGTCGGCATAGATATGGTCGCGAAGACGATAGTAATAGTCGGGGTCCATTACGTCAGACACCTGGCTCTTCACATAGTCATAGTCTACGTCGCGCCAAGCAATAGGCACCTTGTTCATTGCCACGATGCGGCATGCGCTGCGGTCCTCATCACCGAAAGGATGAGGCAGACAAAGGACTGTCTCCACGCCGCCTTGTGCGTGGAGGCCCTGTGATATTCCGAAATTAGCGGTTGCGAGTCCACCAAATACATGAGGAGGATACTCCCATCCGAACATTAAGACTTTCATATTTATAAATCCTCCTATGTTTTAGTACTTGAATTTTTCGAGCAGTTCGAGCGTACGCAGAGCCTCTGCCACGTTCATTGCGAAAGAAATTGCTCCTCTTCCGTGGAACGGCGGGTTGCCGTCGAAGAGTTCAGGAATGGTTCCGAGACAATGCTGCACCATCTCGTCCTCATAACCGATCATCTGACGCTCGAGGAATGAGAGACGTGTGCGCTTGTATATCTTCAGACATGCCTCCATATAGAATCCGCCGAGCCAAGGCCAAGCTGTTCCCTGATGGTAAGCATAGTCGCGCTGTGTCTGCGGACCTGTGTACATAGGATTATATCCGCCGCTCTTCGGCGAGAGCGAACGCAGTCCCTTCGGAGTGAGAAGCTCGCGTGTGCAGACGTCGAGCACGCTCTTCTGCTGTGCAGATGTGAGCGGCGAATAGTCGAGAGCCACTGCGAATATCATGTTAGGACGTACGCTCCAGTCGGGCATGTCCTTCGGCTCCACATAGTCGAAGAGATAACCATACTCGTTTACGAAGGTCTCCGTGAACGAGCTGCCACACAGTTCGGCACGCTTCTCAAGCATTGCGGCGCTTGCCTCGTCGCCGAACTTGCCGGCAATGGCAGCACAGAACTTGAGAGCATTATACCAAAGGGCATTAAACTCTACGATGTATCCTGTACGCGGAACGACGGGACGACCGTTGGCTGTGGAGTTCATCCATGTCACAGCCTTCTCCTTACCCTCCGAATAGAGGAGTCCGTTGTCCATAAGACGCAGGTTAGGATGCTTGTTTGACGAAATGTATGTCACGATATCATAGAGCAGCTTGCCGTACATACGGTTGCACTTCTCTTCGCCTACGTGCTTGGCATACTGCTGGATGGCCCAAACAGCCCAAAGCATAACGTCCGGCTGCTCTATCTCGTAAATCTTAGCTGTAAGCGGCTTGCCTTCCATAAACTCGTTCAGACCGCGTGCAGCCGTCTTCATAACAAGCTCGAAGTAATCTTCTTCGCCGATGGAAAGGGTAAGACCCGGAAGGGCGATGAATGTGTCGCGGGCACGACACTTAAACCATGGGTATCCGGCAAGGATATAACGCTCGTCCTTGCTTGTACGATTATGGAACTGGTGAGCTGCGTTGACAAGGCAATGGAAGAAGTTGTCGCGCGGTGAGCGCTCCTCCACCTCCTTGGTGAACAATGCCTTCAGACCGCCTGTCTTGCATGCAGACGTTGACGCGGAGAAGACGATTGACTCGCCCTTCTTGATGTCCATCTCGAAATAGCCGGGAACATAGAGGTCTTCATTGGACGCATAACCGCGCTCCTGCTCCTTCGGATATTCGATGCCACGATACCAGTCGGGCTGGAACACGAACTTATTCTCCTTGCTGAACTGCATGTAAAGGTCGGGATAACCGGCATACATACATGTGCTTATGCCGTTCTCCACCTCCTGATATTCGCGTGAAGCCACGCTGTTCTCGTGCGTAAACTGGCGCACGCTGCGGAATGCGAGGAAAGGACGGAAACGTAAGGTTGTCTCAGAATGGGCGTCAACAAGTGTATAGCGGATAAGGATGCGGTCTTCATAATGCTGGAAGACCACCTCTTTCTTCAAGAGTACACCGCCGACACGATAAAGCGTGGTCGGCACTTTGTCACAATCAAACTCACGGATATACTTATGACCTTTGGGGCTGTAGTTGTTGCCCTGATACTTGTGGAGACCGAGGTTGAACTCTGCTCCATGCTGGATAACTGTAGGGTCGAGCGAAGAAAGAAGGACGTGGTTCTCGTCGTCTAACTCGGGCACGGGTACAACCAGAAGGCCGTGATACTTACGCGTATTACAGTCGACTATCGTTGAGCACGAATAGGCTCCGGAACGGTTTGTCCTCAACAGCTCGCGAGGCAGTGACTCTTCCAGGTTCGTCATCAGAGCTTTTTCGAATCGTAAATAACTCATAGGTTTAAATTAAGGTTCATTTATTAGTTTTTCTTATTTATCAAAAACGTCTTGGTTACGTAGAGGCAGTAGTAGGTCTATGAAGGCTGCAATCTGCCTTACGATATCAAAGGTAATAACTTTTAGTTTACGAACAAAATAAATACACCTATATTTTGAAAAAAAATGTGTTTCTATCGTAAATTCCTAAAAAATTGCATAAAAAACTGTGCAATCGTTTAACCAAATGTGTTAAACGGCGCTTTTCTTCGATTCGGAGATATTATACATACAAAAATATAGGAGGAGAGCGTGCAGACCATGTGTCCTGCCACGCTCTCCTCCTTCATTATGGTTTATTCTGGTATGAGGAAGTTGATGATTTCCTGCTCCACGGTGATGGTGAACGGCCCCTTCGGTGTACGCATCAGTCGTCCGTCGATGCCGACAAGCGCCTTGCGTGCCTCCACCACCTCCACCTTGCGCGTACGGTAAGGATGGACGCTCTTATAGTTGAGGAATTTGCCACGCACAAAGAGATAGAAGCCCTCGAAGAGCTGCGTCATACCGGGATGGTGTACGATGCTGACGTCCAGCATGCCGTTGTAAGGCACGGCGTTCGGCGTCTGTCCGTAGCCGGACGCGTTGCCGATGCACATCGTCATGACGTTGCGCTTGATGTCGTCATGATTGATCTTTACGTGCATGCGATATTCCAGACGCTGGAAAATCATCAGTATGAAGGAGAACACAAACGACAGCGTACGCGATCCGAAATAGTGGCGGGTCTGACGACGGAGGTTCATTATGGCTGCTATCAGTCCGATGTTGATGCAGTTGAGGAAGTAGCGGCGGCAAGTCTCACCCTTCTTATTGGTATATCGTATGCATCCGAGGTCAATCTTGCGCACATGACGCTGCTTCAGCCACTTTATGGTCTGGCTGTAGTCGCTCTCGCGGAATCCCCAGAAATGGGCGAAGTCGTTCATCAGTCCGTTGGGAATAACGCCGAGCACGACACGCTCACGCACACTCGAGTCGTACTGCATCAGGCAGTTCACGGCATCGTTAAGCGCAGAGTCGCCTCCTACGATAACAATAGTTTCGTAGCCGTTGTTGATCATCATCTTTATAAGACGGTCCACACCGGAACTGCTCTCACTCTGTATGAAGTCGTATTCCACGCCATTGTCCTTCAGACATTTCTCTATCTTCTCCCAACGACGCTTCGGACTAAGCAGTTCATGCTTCGGGCAGTAAAGCACGCCCCATCGTTTGTTGTTTGGCATAAGGATCTCTAATTATTATATGTTAGGTTTACTTGTTTTCTGTTTCTTCCTCCTGCAGACGCAGGATGGTGTTCACTTTTTCTTCCATCGGCAGCGTGGCATCCAACCAGTGGATACAGAATCCCCGTCGTTCCATGCCTCTGAACCACGTCATCTGACGCTTCGCAAACTGATGGATGGCAATCTCCAGCTGTCTGAACATCTCGTCGTAAGTGAGGTTTCCGATGACATATTCGGTGATGAACTTATACTCCAGACCATAATATATAAGGTCTTCGGGCTGTATGCCCTCTCCTATCAGCCCTCGTATCTCGTCAGCCATGCCTTCGTCCAGACGTGCCTTCAGGCGACGGGTGATCTTCTCACGACGCAGTTCGCGGTCGATGTCGATGCCGATTATCAATGAATCGACGGCTGGCAGCCGGCGTTCGCTGGTAGGATTCTCCAGGTTGTACGTCTCAATTTCGATGGCGCGTATGGCTCGCTGCGCCGTGTCCACATCGGTGGTGTTGTGCATCACCGAACCGCTGCGCTGCTTCAGCTCCGCCAGCATCTCTGTCAGCGCCTCGAGCGACATACCAGAAAGGCGCTGGCGAAGCTCCGGGTTCTGCGGCACGGGCGACAACTGATAGCCTCCGAGCACAGCCTCAAGATACAGACCGGTGCCTCCACAGAGTATCGGCAGCTTGCCACGGCTGCGTATGTCGGCGTATGCTGTATGAAAATCCTGCTGATACTGGAAGAGGTTATACTTTGTTCCGGGTTCCGCAATGTCTATAAGATGATAAGGCACACGATGTCCGTCCACCACATAGTCGGCAAGATCCTTGCCCGTTCCTATATCCATGCGGCGATAAACCTGACGCGAGTCTGCACTAAGAATCTCTCCCCCGGTGCGTGCCGCGAGCGCTGCCGCAACCGGAGTCTTGCCACTTGCCGTAGGTCCGAGTATGGTTATCATCTTGCTCATATTGTTTTTATTCATCAAATTGGTGGATTCGTTACATGTATTTAATTTGCAAACTTACAAAATCCTTTCCACTGCTACAACTATTTTCCGACTAAATATTATAATGTAAGGAAAATAAAAACATATTCTCTTCTTTTGCTAACACCAATCAATTGGTGTGAGGTCAGAAAAGTTGAGGTTTGTGGGAACTATACTTATTGCTGCGGAAAAATTAATCTGCCAAATGCTTGCTTCACATTATAATATTTAATATTTTTGCATAAATATTTACATCATCACCTGTCTATATAATTAAAAACAAATATCAAATAAATATTACCATTATGAAACTGCATTACATTTTTACTGTCGCGTTGACGGCTCTCATGGCTATTCCCGCTATGGCGCAAGACCGTAACAACGAGGACGAAGTGGTAAAGGTAAATGCCCGTTTCTCTGCCTACAACTACAGAGAGGGCGAGCTAATCGTAAAGTTTAAGGATCAGAGCGCGGCGCAGATAAAGGCGCCACGCCGCACCAAGTTCAGGACGTCGGGCGTTAACAGCATCGACGCCACTCTTCATGCTCTTGGCGTTTCTGAGGTTGAGGAGCTGATGCCGCTCTCAGGTCATCAGCCGGTGAAGCGCCTGGCACGTAGCGTCAACGGTCAGACCGTGACGGCTCCTGCCATGAACCGCGTTTATCTTATGCGCTACAACAAGGCTAAGGTGCGCAACGTGGAGGAGGCTGTGGCTAAATTGTCTAAGCTGAAGGATGTGGAATATGCCGAACCCAACAGAATAGTGTATGCTCTTGGTGGCGCAGAGGCAATGGCTGCGCAGAGCAAGGCGCTTGACGAAGCGCAACAGCAGACCGCAGGTGGCGAGAATAGTGCCGTATCTTTCAACGACCCGCTCTTCGGCAATCAGTGGGGACTGCAGAGCATGCAGATTCCTTTGCTGTGGCAAGAACCTTTCATAACGAATAAGCGCCCCGTGATTGCCATTCTCGATACGGGCGTGGACATTGACCATCCCGACCTGAAGGCTAACATCTGGACCAATGCCAAGGAGGCTGAGGGTGCCGAGGAATATGACGACGACGACAATGGATTTAATGACGACGTACACGGATGGGACTTCGTGAACCAGACAGGACGCATTGGCGACTGGAACGGTCATGGCACTCATTGCGCCGGCATCGCTGCTGCCGTTGGTGGCAACGGCATCGGCATCGTAGGTGCCAACCCCGACGCACTCATCATGCCCGTGACGGTGATGCAGAGCGACGGCACCGGCGATGTGGCTACCATCATCAAGGGCATCGACTATGCCGTGGCAAACGGTGCCGACATCATCAGCATGAGCTTCGGCAGTTATGGCGAATCAAGAGCTGAGGAGCAGGCTTTGGGCAGAGCTTATCAGAAGGCTGTGCTCGTGGCTGCGGCTGGAAATGATGGAATGTGCTTGAACCATGCGCACCCAGAAAGAGGTCAATTTGCCCCTCAACCTATGTATCCTGCTTCTTACACTTTTGTGCTTGGCGTTCAAGCAATGAATAGCGAGGGTTACCGTGCAGGTTTCAGCAACTATGACGACAACGGACCCGCCTATTCTGAGTGGGGAGAGGACAAGCTGTATAACTATGAGCTGCTTGCGCCTGGCGTAAACATTGAGAGCACATACCCCGGCGGCAACTACAAGTCGCTGAACGGCACATCTATGGCCACGCCGATGGTGGCTGGCGCATTGTCGCGACTCATACAGACAAAAGAATACGTGAACAAGGAATATCTCTTTGGTGACCTTATCAATGCATGTTCTACAACAGGTGGACTCGACATCTATAAGGCTTTCTCTATAAAGGACGAGGACCGCATACCTGAACTCTCTTTCGTGACCTACGAGATGGACGACAGCACCAATGTAGGCGACGGCGATGGCAGACCTGATGCCGGCGAGGTGATTGACTTCTATCCTATCGTGCGCAACTCATGGGGCAAGGCTAAGAACATCAAGTTGTCTATAGAGCTTGGCGAGAACGAGGACCCGCAGATTGTGGAGTTTATAAAGAAAGAGGCTGACTTCGGTTCGGAGCTTAGTGCATACGGCAAGGGAAAAAGCGACGAACCTCTGCGTATAAAGATTAATGACAAGTGTGCAGACAACCGCCATATCCGCCTTGTCCTCAAGGGAACGTGCGACGGTATGCAGGGCGAATTTACTCAAGAGATTACTCTCACCGTGGAGAACGGTGTGGAGATTGGCGGTGTCATAAAGAAAGACATGACGCTTTATCCTAACGTGCATTACATCGTGACAAAGAACCTTGCCATACCGGAAGGTGTCACACTGACTATAAAGCCGGGTACGAAGTTGGAGTTTAAAGGTACATACTTTGAAAATCGAGGTACTATAAACGCGGCAGGCAAGCCGGATAGTTTGATTGTGTTAGAGGGGATAGACAACAAGAATGCCAGTGGAGGTGCCTATATTAATTTATCTGGTTTTAGCTATACAGAATTGAAAAAATCTCATATAAATGACTATCAAGGAAACTTTAATAATGTTATTATTGATAATAACGATATGTTCTACCTTGTAGGTAATAATGGTTGCAATATCTATAACAATACTATCTGTACAACACAAGATGTTCGTTTTGAAAAATCAAACATTATCAACAATTATGCATGGTTCGACAATGAAGGCCTTATTGGATTAAATCAATTTAATTCTTCTAATATTTGGAACACTGAACATGTTGGAATCATTTTAAATACAACCGTTTACACAACCGACACTCCAAACTATTTCGGCTCCTCCAAAGAAGCCACTGTAAGAAAAAGCATCCTTGACATATACAACAACTATGGCACCACCGAATACGACCTCTCAAATATGCTCACACGTCCTAACGCAGAGGCTCACGGAGTAGTATGGAAAGTGGTTGTTGACGGTTACGATGCTCAGGACGAGTTTGATATGCTGCCGCCATTGGGCGTCGGCAAACATAAGTTTGAGGTTTATTTCAACCGCCCGATGCGCACCAGTGTAACGCCGATGGTGGCAATGGGTGTACGTCCTCCATACACACAGATTCCTATCGCAGAAGACGGAACGTGGAGCGCAGACAGCACCGTCTACACAACTTACCTGACCATCACGGGAAAGACAGGCGCTGACGGACTCAACCGCATTTATGTGGACGGAGCGAAAGACAATGAGGGCTTCGAGATTCCATACGAAAACAGCCGCTTCAACGTGAACGTACAGGCAGCCGGTTCGCTGAGCACGGGCTTCATGGGCGAGGCTGGTCTCGGCAAGGTGACGCTATCGTGGAACGACGTGCAGAACAGCTTCGACGACTTCCTTGGCTACAACCTTTACCGCTACACCGACAAGGGCGACACGATAAAGGTGAACAAGCAGCTTCTCGACAACGAGACGCTCGAATACGTAGACTACGACGTGGTGCCGGGAACCACATACTGCTATCAGTATAAGGTGATTACGACAGACCTGAAGGAGACCGACCCGTCAAATGTGGTGGCCGTCACTCCGATGACCTCTACTCTCGGCGATGCCAACGGTTCGGGCAACGTGGACGTTGCAGACGTGATAACCACTGTGAACTATGCTTCAGGTCAGGAACCGAAGCCGTTCATCTTCGAGGCAGCCGACATCAACAAGGACCTGCAGATTGACATCCTTGACGTGGTGGGCATCATCCGCACCATTCTCAACCCGAACACCGACGTAAGCTCAATGGCTATGGCTACGGCTACGTACACCGTGGAAAACGGCATCGTATACGTAGACTCGCCAGTGGACCTCGCAGGTGTGCAGATTCAGATTGCCACAGAGAAGGGAAGCCAGATAAAGGCTACCGACGAGATGGAGGGCTTCGAGCAGACTTCGTCATGGCTTAGCGACAACGACTTCATGTTCCTGGCATACAGCATGAGCGGCAAGACTCTCGCTGCCGGCAAGCATGCCATCCTTAACATCGGCAACGCCAAGATTATGGACATCAGACTGAGTGACGCCGCAGGAAAGAACGTCGAGGCAAAGGCTGGTCAGGAGACAAGCGTGACACGTCTTGGAGCCGACGTCATGAACGTATCGGGCATATACACTCTCACGGGAGTGAAATTGTCAGGACGCAGCAGCGACCTCAAGAAACTGCCTGCCGGCGTTTACATCGTAGACGGCAAGAAGGTGGTGAAATAACCGGTCTTCATAACGAGATACATTATATAATATATTTATGAAGAAAAGCATCATCAAGCATCTCCTGCTTGTATGTATCATGATATTATCGGTGGCGGCACGTGCCGCTGCCGATAATATTGTTAACATAGGATCTGTGGAGGGCAAGCCGGGCGACATCGTGGAGCTACGGGTGGGGCTGACCAACAGCGACAACGTTTCGTCGGTGCAGGTGGCGATACCCATAGACTCGCGTATTGAGCTCGTGGAGAACTCCGCCAAGACCACCAGCAGGACGAGCAAGCACAAAGTGACGGCAGGTGTGAAGGACGGCAAACTGAACATCTTCGTTTATTCCATGTCGATGGACGCCATCGCTCCGGGCAGCGGCGACATTGCCACCGTGCGTCTGAAGTTGGGCAACGCTCCGTCGAACATCACACTGAGCGCAGACAAGGTGGTGATAACGGACAGCAACGGCACCACCCTACCTGACATTACAGCCACCGACGGCAACGCCACCATATTGTGCGCCAAGTCAGAATACAGCACATTGGAGATTGACTATGGCAGAGTGCCAATCAGAAACTCATATCAGCAGACGGTGAGGGTGAGCAACGTGGGCAACGCTCCGCTGATAATCAGCGGACTGCAGTTCAGCGCTGCAGAGTTTTCCTGCAACGAGTCATTCCCGATAGAGATTGAGGCTGGCAGCAGCAGAGAGTTCACCATCAACTATGCCCCCGTGGAACGTGGCGACATAACGGAGGAGGTGAAATTCCTATGCAACAGCGTCTACAAGCTGAACACGGTGAAGCTGAAGGCTCTGCCTTTTGCCGTGAACGAGCTGCATGTGGAGAATGCCGAGGGCGTGGCTGACAGCATTGTCACCGTGGCTTTGCGCATGAACAACATGGATGACATCACAGGATTCCAGTTAGACTTCAACATGCCGGATCAGCTGGAGTATGTAGACGGCAGCTTCAAGCTCTCTTCCCGTAAGACGGACCATCAGATGGTAGCTTCGATAAAGGGAAGGACGCTGCATACGCTTGCCTTCTCACTCAGCAATTCGCCGTTTACGGGCAACGACGGTGTGGTAGCCACATTCAAGGTGAAACTGAACGGCAGGTACGGCACTTCGCTTGGAGCCGCAAAAGCCATGCTGACGGCAAACATAAAGGGAAAGCTCATGGATGTGTTGTCGGACAAATATGAAGGCTACATCAACATCCTGAGTCCGAGCATCTATGCTACCGACGAGATCGACCTCGGACGCACTCCTATCACACAAGTAGCGAAAACTTCGTTCCGCATAAACAACTATGGTTCGGCTCCGCTGCGCATAGACCGCATAGTGTCAAGTTCGGAACATCTGAAGGTTGGCGCACAGCTACCCATCATCATCAAACCAGGGGAAGGAACTGACATTGATGTAATGTTGGACGATGTGGAGGAACGTGACTACGACGAACTGATACAGCTATACACCAACGATCCCGACCGCAGACTGCATAACATCAAGGTTAGGGCAAACAGATACTCGCCCAACTATATCACGCTCAGCGGTTCTGACGTGGAGCCAGGCGACACGCTGCGCCTTCAGATTGCATTGTCGAACAATGATGTGGTGAACGGTCTGCAGTTTGACGTGGATTACGACACAAATAGTTTTGACATCCTCGACAAGTACGAATGGTCGGATAGAGCGAAAGGATTCACGGCAACAAGCCGCAGCATAGGCAACGGCAAGAGACGTTATTTCTGTTATTCGCTTGGCGGCAGCGAGATAGCCAAAGGCGACGGCAATGTGATGACGATATTGCTGCCTGTGAAGAAGAATGCTGCTTTTGGCAACTATAACATACAGATCAGCAACATCCTGCTCTCCACTCCCGGTCTGACAAACAAGTATTCGGGAGCTGGCAACACCACCACTATCAATGTAGTGAAGCCTGTAAGGACAATTACGATTACTGACTCTGCTCATGGTTCTGTAGAGGGTGCCGGTTCTTACGACCTCGGAGCCTCAGCCACTCTTACGGCTGTACCCGACAAAGGCTACAAATTCGCTTCATGGTCTGACGGAAACACCGACAATCCGCGCACCATTACCATAAACAGCAACATCAGCCTGTCAGCAAACTTCGCCATAAACAGTTACACTCTGAAATATGTTCTAAACGGAGCAGAATATAAAAAGGTTACTGTAGAGTACGGTGCAACGATTACTCCTGAAGCTAATCCAACGAAAGAAGGATATACATTCAGCGGATGGCAGAATCTCCCGGAAACAATGCCAGACCATGACGTTACGGTTAATGGTTCGTTCTCTGTTAACTCATATTCTCTGAAATATGTTGTCGACGGAGAAGAATACAAGACGGTGACGATTGAGTATGGAGCTACGATTACTTCTGAAGCTAATCCGACAAAAGAAGGATATACATTCAGCGGTTGGTCGGAGATACCGGAAACAATGCCAGCACATGACGTTACGGTTAACGGTTCGTTCTCTGTAAACTCATATACATTAAAGTATATAGTGGATGGAGAGGAATACAAAACGGTGACACTTGAGTATGGGGCTACGATTACTCCTGAGGCTAATCCGACGAAAGAAGGATATACATTCAGCGGTTGGTCGGATATTCCGGAAACAATGCCAGCTCATGACGTTACGGTTAACGGTTCGTTCTCTGTAAACTCATATACTATTAAGTATATAGTGGACGGAGAGGAATACAAAACGGTGACGATTGAGTATGGAGCTACGATTACTCCTGAAGCTAATCCGACGAAAGAAGGATATACATTCAGCGGATGGTCGGAGATTCCGGAAACAATGCCAGCTCATGACGTTACGGTTAACGGTTCGTTCTCTGTTAACTCATATACATTAAAGTATATAGTGGATGGAGAGGAATACAAAACGGTGACAGCTGAATACGGTTCGACAATTACTCCTGAAGCTAATCCGACAAAAGAAGGATATACATTCAGTGGATGGTCGGAAATACCAGAAACCATGCCGGCTAACGATGTAACGGTTACGGGATATTTCTCTGTAAACATTCATAAGGTAACTTGGAAGATTGACGGAGAAACAATAGCCGAAACAGAAGTAGAATACGGCGAGATTATCGTTGAACCGGAAGTTCCGATAAAGGAAGGATATGAATTTGAGGGTTGGGAGGAAATCCCTGAGACAATGCCCGACTATGACATTACGATAAACGGTAAATATAAAAAGATTTGCGCTATAGCACAAATTATGAGCGACAATGACAATGCATGTGTCTACACAATACGAGGAATGCTCGTGGGCAAGAATATGACACTGTCAGAAATTCAGAAGCTCCCATTAGGTATTTACATCGTCAACGGCAAGAAAGTTGTGAACAAGTAAAGCTCACACTCCGCAGATATGACAACGACCCGAGACCAACGTTGGATTCTACACAGTCCAACATGGTCTCGGGTCGTTATCGTTACAATACAAGATCAACAGCTTACAGGTTAGAGTTGATTTAAAGAGAACAAAGAAGCCACAAAGCAGATGCATAAAACGTCTTTATGTCCGCCATGCAAATATCGTACAAGCGGTAAAAACATGTTACAAAATAAAAATCAATTATAGAGAATCAAAAAGCTGTTTTTATGGTATTCTGCTGAGCAAACAGCACCCGAGCTTAACGATAGTGCCACTTTTACAGTACAATAGTGCCACTATTAGGGTGTAAAAGTGGCGCTATTGCATGGTAATAGTGGAACTATTGGAGTGTAAAAGTGGCGCTATTGCAACACAAATAGGCTTCTTGCAGCTTCTTTTTTTTGCACACTTTCCCCACAAACCTTCTAATCCACTGTGTATAAACCGTTTATCCTTGCACGCTCAAAACTCAAGAATTTCGCACCAAAGATTTTGCGGTGCGTTCAACTCATAGTATTGAGCATCAGAAATGCAAATATTGTTTATCAATCAGTTATAAAATACGTGTTTTTTGAGTAACGAAGTCAGGATAGAGAACAAAAAAAAGCACGGACTCCAAATAAGAATCCGTGCTTTTTTATAACTTATCTATCGGTCAATGAATTAACCGTTAACCTTCTTCATGTGTGCGATGAGCTCGAGAACCTTGTTAGAGTAACCGATCTCGTTGTCGTACCAAGAAACTACCTTTACGAACTTGTCTGTGAGGTAAACACCTGCGTTAGCGTCGAAGATAGAAGTGAGTGTGCAGCCGAGGAAGTCAGAAGAAACGACAGCGTCCTCAGTGTAACCGAGTACACCCTTGAGCTCGCCCTCAGAAGCCTCCTTCATTGCAGCGCAGATCTGCTCCTTAGTAGCAGCGTTCTTGAGGTTAACTGTGAGGTCAACAACAGAAACGTCGAGAGTCGGAACACGCATTGAGATACCAGTCAGCTTGCCGTTGAGCTCAGGAATAACCTTACCTACAGCCTTAGCAGCACCTGTAGAAGAGGGGATGATGTTGCCAGCAGCAGCACGGCCACCACGCCAATCCTTCAAAGAAGGACCGTCAACTGTCTTCTGAGTAGCAGTTGTAGAGTGAACAGTAGTCATAAGACCGTTCTCGATACCGAACTTGTCGTTCAGAACCTTAGCGATAGGAGCCAAGCAGTTTGTTGTGCAAGAAGCGTTAGAAACGAACTGTGTACCCTTCTCGTACTTGTCGAAGTTTACGCCGCAAACGAACATAGGAGTTGTATCCTTTGAAGGAGCAGACATAACAACGTACTTTGCACCAGCCTGGATGTGAGCCTGAGCCTTCTCCTGTGTCAGGAAGAGACCTGTAGACTCAACTACGTACTCAGCCTCAACCTCGTTCCACTTCAAATCAGCAGGGTTGCGCTCAGCAGTTACACGAATGTGGTTGCCGTTAACGATGAGCTCGCTCTTCTCAACGTCAGCCTCGATTGTACCCTGGAATGCACCGTGCATTGTATCGTACTTGAGCATGTAAGCCAAGTAATCTACCGGGCAAAGGTCGTTGATACCTACAATCTGAATGTCGTTGCGAGTCTGAGCTGCGCGGAATACGAAGCGGCCGATACGACCAAATCCGTTAATACCTACTTTAATCATTTTACTTTATTTTAATTTAAAGGTTTATCCTTATCCTTGAAAAACACATAATTTAAAGCGTTACCCCGCCGTTAATGGGCAAGAAACAATAAAAAATCAATGTGCCCGTGGATTTTCTCTTTTCACGTGTGCAAAGTTAATAACTTTTTTCTAATTTTGCAGACAATTAAAGTATTAATTTTTTTAAAATTTTCTATAGTTGTCACAAAGACGAATTAATAGTGTTACTAACATCTCTATTTGTCACATATAGTTGGCAAAAAAGACTTTAAATAATAAACAAGAAAAGATATGAGTAGTATTTTGAACGAATTCAAGGCATTTGCCGTCAAGGGCAATGCTGTTGACATGGCTGTCGGCGTCATCATCGGCGGCGCTTTCGGAAAGATTGTTTCGTCCATCGTCAACGATATCATTATGCCTCCTATCGGATGGCTCATCGGCGGCGTAAACTTCAGCGACCTTAAATTCGAACTGCCTACAGTGAAGATCGGCAACGAAACGATGCAGGCTGCCACCATCAATTATGGTGCTTTCATCCAGACCATCATCGACTTCGTCATCATCGCCTTCTGCGTCTTCCTCCTCGTTAAGGGCATCAACAAGCTGTCCAACCTCAAGAAGAAGGAAGAGGAAGCCAAGCCGAAACAGGAGGAACCGAAGCCAACCAAGGAAGAACTGCTGCTCACTGAGATTCGCGACCTTCTGAAAGAGCGCAAGTAAGACGTGGCTTCTTACATATTAATATACTGAAAGAACAAACCATTTATATAATAAGAACAAACCATTTATATAATGGTAATCAAAAACAAACCCAAAAAAGAAATGAAAAAAACTAATTCGCTAATCTGCAAGTGGGCGGTCGGCATTGCTGCGCTTCTCTCTCCGGCAGTGGCAGCAGCATCGTCCACACAGACCACAGATTACACCAAGTACGTCAACCCCTTCGTAGGAAATGCCGACAACGGACACACGTTCCCCGGCGCTTGCCGTCCTTTCGGCATGATTCAGACAAGTCCTGTAACGGGAGGCGTAGGTTGGCGCTATTGCTCTGAATACGTTTACAGCGACTCCATCATCTGGGGATTCACGCAGGACCATCTCAACGGTACGGGCTGCATGGACCTCGGCGACATCCTCGTCATGCCGTCGACTGGCAAGCGCATCCGCCAGTGGGACGCATACCGCTCTCGCTACGCCAAGAACCAGGAGTTCGCCACACCGGGATATTATTCCGTGTATCTGACTGACGCCAAGGTGAAGGCAGAGCTTACGGCAGCTCCTCACGTGGCATTCCATCGCTACACCTTCGATTCAGCCGATTCAACGTCTATGCTTATCGACCTGCAGCACGGTCCGTCATGGAACGACAAGCAGTATCACTCGCAGGTGAACCTTTGCGAAACGCATTGGGAGGACGACCAGACACTCGTGGGTCACGTCCAGAACACGGTATGGGTGAAGCAGGATTATTTCTTCGTCATCAAGTTCAACCATCGCGTCACTTCACACACCGTCCTCCCCAAGGCTTTCGATACGGAGAAGGGCGACCGCATCGTAGCTTCGTTTGACGACATCGCGCAGGGCGAACAGCTGCTCGTAAAGATAGCGATGTCAACGACAAGCATCGAAGGTGCCAAGAAGAACCTCCAGGCTGAGGTGCCGGGATGGGACTTCGCTGCCGTAAAGGCTTCGGCACACGACGACTGGAACAATTATCTGAAGCGCATCGACGTGGAGGGAACCGAGGAGCAGAAACAGAACTACTACACCTCGTTCTATCACGCTCTGATCCAGCCCAACCAAATAGCTGACGTGGACGGCATGTATCGCAACGCCGACGACAAGGTGGTGAAGGCGGAGACAGGCCAGTTCTACTCCACTTTCTCTTGCTGGGACACTTACCGTGCCGCCCATCCCTTCTATACCATCGTAATGCCCGACCGCGTGGACGGCATGGTCAATTCGCTCGTCGAGCAGGCTGAGGTGCAGGGATTCCTGCCTATCTGGGGACTCTGGGGTAAGGAGAACTACTGTATGGTGGCAAATCATGCTGTCTCCATCGTGGCTGAAGCTTACCACAAGGGATTCCGCGGCTTCGACGCTGAGCGTGCTTTCAACGCCATCAAGAAGACGCAGACAGTGTCGCACAAGCTGAAGAGCGACTGGGAGAACTACATGAAGTACGGCTATCTGCCCACAGACCTCACAGAGGCAGAGTCGGTATCGTCTTCATTGGAGTCGATGTATGACGATTATGCCGCTGCCGACATGGCTCGTCTCATGGGCAAGAAGCAGGACGAGGCTTACTTCACACGCCGTTCACAGTTCTATAAGAACCTCTTCGACAAGTCAACGCAGTTTATGCGTCCGCGTCTCTCTGACGGATCATGGAAGACTCCGTTCAACCCGAGCGACCTTGCACATGCCGAGAGTAGCGGCGGCGACTACACCGAGGGCAACGCATGGCAATACACATGGCAGGTGCAGCATGACGTTAACGGACTGATAAAGCTCTTCGGCGGTCCGAAGCCGTTCCTCAAGAAGCTCGACCAGTTCTTCTCGCTCAAGCTGGAGAGCACCCTCTCTGACGTCACCGGCCTTATCGGCCAGTACGCTCACGGCAACGAACCGAGCCATCACGTGGCTTACCTTTATGCTATGGCTGGACGCCCGTCACGCACTCAGGAGCTTATCCGCGAGATATTCGACACTCAGTATCGTCCCACCGTTGACGGACTCTGCGGCAACGACGACTGCGGCCAGATGTCGGCATGGTATATGCTCTCAGCCCTGGGCTTCTATCCTGTCAACCCCGTCAGCGGACAGTATGTGTTCGGCGCACCGCAGATGGAGAAGATAACGCTCCGTCTCGTTGACGGCAAGACATTCACAGTAAAGGCTGAAGGTCTTTCTAAGGAAAACAAGTACGTAGACTACATTCTTCTCAACGGCAAGCGCTATAACAAGCCGTACATCAACCACGCCGACATCATGAAGGGCGGCACGCTGGTGTATAAGATGACGTCTGTGAAGAAGCACGACAAGTACTAATAAGACCGAAACGTCATCCCCTACTATAAACAAAAACGACCTGAGTTACGGAATATCCAGAACTCAGGTCGTTTTGTTTATAGGCAAACTGGCAAGTTATCAGAACAATGAAGCAATCCAGGATCCAACGCTGATAGCCCAAGAGATGACCCAATAAATCAGCCAGCAAAGCACGGCAATAAACACAGCCGTCCAGAAAGCTTTCTTGTTCACCTTATTGATTATCTCCTTGTCATCATCAATATAACCGGTTATCAATCTCAGGTTTTCTACATAAGAGCGCTTGAATACATCAAGCACATCACCTATACAGAAAGGTATGGCTCCTATCAAGACATCCATCAATATATTATAGATGACAGCCAATGTCAGCGGAATCGACTTCACCACGCAAAGGCTGTAATAGACGAACGGGAATGCAAGCACGCTCGACAAGGCATCACCGATACCTGCAGGAAGGACGAAACCAAGAATAGGATCCAAGAAATACTTGTCCATATACTTTGCCGTGCTTGCCATCAGGCGATACGACTGCCTGTTCATCATCTCCTGACGCTTCGCCTCCTTCTTGTTAATGCGCTCCTGCTCTTTGGCAAGGGCAGCCTCTCGCTTTTGATCTTCCTTTGCGAAATCCATGCCCAAATCAGCCTGGGCTTGCTGTCTTCTTGAACTTTCCATTTGTTATTTATAATTCTATTTGTTTCTTTCCGTTAATAAAGTCAGTGAACTCCTGTTCCGAGAGCGAGTAACCGCTCAGATCACTCATCAGCTCCATAGCCTGCTTGCGCTCCTCCTCGCTGCCAGCCAGATTGACACGCTTAAACACCTCACGAAGATAAGCACTCTTGTTGTCTATCTTTGCCATCTCACGCTTAAACTCGTCTGCATGCTTCTTCAGCTCCTTGTCGTAGGCAGCCGAAGCCAACTGGCCGTTAAGCTGCTGCACCTTGAGTTGAGCGAAACTGTCAAACAGAGCAATGCCCCTCTGCAATAATTGCTCCATCGCTCCAGTAACCTCTGCCAGTTCCTCCTCGCTGTATTCGGCTGGCGTATTCTGTGTGGCATTACCCTGTATCCTCTTACGGTCATTAGCATATACAGCCACGCCGTCAAGCAGATTCTTTGCCATGGCAGGGTCAGCATGTACGTTATCCGCCAACAAGCCTGTGAACTGCGAAAGATTCTGCTCGATGTCGGCAGGCAACTTGGCTGTTTCCTTGAAGTCCGGGATGTCCACCGTATGCACCCACTTCTCATCTATCTTGCTCTCCATTATCTCTCGTCCGAGCTTCAGCATTGCCACAATGTCACGAAGATGTTTCAGCATCTTCATTTTCAGTTCGTCCGAACAAACTATCTTGCTTCTGATATCACCGGACACCTTATTCAGCTCATTCGAGAGTTTCGCATATTCATTCTTTATACGAGTCTGAACCTCACGATGCGCATCCAGTTCCTCCTTGTCCAGCTTCAGGTCCACCTGATAACTCTCATACTCCCTTACAAGAGGGAAGCACACCGAATTCCATTCTGAATAGTTACGATAGTAGTTCTTGTTGGCCGTACCAAAGGTAAGCAAGTTTACGAGGAAGAAAGGCTTTGACGGCTTCTTCGCCTTGGCATCCATATAGCTTGCCCGCTTCGACTCCAACGTGGAAGTAATGTCGTTGATGAGCGACGTATATACATCTATGTTCTGAAGATGATCGTTCATCTCCATGTCCAGAACCTTCAACTGCTGCAGCAGTTCTCTGCGCTTCTCCTCCAAAGGCCTGACCGTCTCATCCCCGTACAGAGCATCCAGCATCGCCTTCAAGTCGGAAGCCATCAGCTTCTCGCCATACCGCAGAAACACGTTAGCCTTCGGTATGACCACGTCATTAAGTGTCTTGCAGATTACCATCAGACGTCCCATGTCAGCCTTGATGCGAGTGGCATCATGCTTCACGCTGGTCTGGAAGACGGACAAGTCAGACTTCAGACGGTTGGTGCGTTCACTGGCATCCATATAATGGTCCAGCATCGCCAGACCTGCCATCGCCAAGCCCAACGACTTGTTGCCGTTCGACACTGACTTGTAAGCCTGCAGGGAATTTTGCAGTGAAGCCCTGAAACTATCCGATATATGCCCCATCAGTGCCGCACAATTCTCCGAGAGCTTGTTATATTCCAGTTCCACATACTTGAGCATTTCGTCCACGTCCAACCACTCGATGCGCTTAAAGTCGAACAGGTCAGGCGACACCATCTTGATGGAGTCACCATAGATGTCGATAAGTTTCATGGCATAGTCACGATACACCATTCCCATATCGCTGCGCAAGGAAGTAAAGTCCTCGATGTTTCCTCTGACACTATCCTCAGCATAATGATACGCCTCCACCATCTTGGTGTATTTGTCGAACATCGTAGAAGCCTTGCTTCTGACGTCCTTCACGCCGTTCGTGCCCATGACAATATCAGCCAGCTTCGACGTTCCCTTCGCAAGAACCAGATTGAGATTCTGCTCCACCTCCTCTTTCAGCTTGTCCAAAGCCGAAGAAGACAAGGTCAGCTCAGCTTCTGCTATCTTCAAAGCCATCTCCTTGTTGCCCTGCTCCAAGCTGTCGTTCAACTTATACTCAGCCACAAGCGTGGTGCGTGAGTTGTTCGACACAAAGGCGATGGAGATATTGCCATCGTTATGAAAAAATCTGTAGGCGTCGAACACCAGTTTACTCACTTCCGAAGAGTCGGAAGCGACGCCATACTTCTTCAGTTCGTAAGCTAAGTCAGCACGCAGATACGTCTTGTCTTCCTTGCAAAGATTATCCGCAATAGTCTTAATCGCCTGATAAACAGTTTGTTTGTTATTTATCTCACCCATAACATTTATTGTTTTTAGTTCTCTGAATGATTGTCTAAAGTTTCAATGTGTCAAAGGTATATGTTATTTGTGACATGTACAAGTCCATAGTGGTTCACGGATTAACATTTGGCTATAACAGAGCCACAAATCCTGTTTTTATCTTTTATAATGAATAAAATTCTTTGATTACTTTGTACCAATAATCCCATGAATAGCCTACGGAAGGATGGTTCACCGCCATTGCCTTTACCCGCTTGCCATTGCTCAAGACATACCAGCCGGTAGCCACATGATAGCCGTCCACTACGATGTCGTCACCGTTCTGCCGCTCCGTGCCCTCATCAAGATAATCTCTGAGGACGCCCTGCGTAAAGCCCATACACTCTCGATGCAGACGGCAGTCGCCACAGTCCGCACATCCCTCATCGCAGTAATGGCTCTCGCACAATACCATGATTCGCTTACCGAATATGCCTCCGTCGGCATAATCCTTGCCGACGAAAGGCTGAAAGAAAATGTTGTTTGCCATATACTCAATAGTCGTTAGAGATTCATTTTTCCTCTCTGCTTTTCCATATTCTTCGATAGACATATTTGTTCAAGCCTAAAAAGCCTGGTGTATAGGTGTGCCATCCACCACACTTTGGACATTTCACTGGAGCTGTATAGGCAGTTGCCACCCACTCACAATCCATCCCCTCGAATTTATGTCCGCAATCATCGCAGACGAAAGTGCATACTCCTCTAAGCATAAGCAATACGATTTATAAGTAGTTTAAACAAGAATCTCCTTACAATTAAAACGGAGAATACTATAGTCCGACGCACAGCCAACCAATAACGATCTATTGAATCATTCATTATTTCGTGCTTTGCGTCGGACAATTTTCTACTTCTTATTTCCAAAAGTAGGTTTTCCACCTGTCATATCCACAATGACATCCAACACTTTTTTAACAATGCCAACAATTGTATCTGCCTCGCCCTGTGAAAGGTTACGCATATCAGGTTTTAATCTTCCCATAATATTATGATTTTTAAGTTATTCTTATTGAGGTCGCATTTCCACATACTTATCCCCATCACCTATCTTTATGGTATATTTCTTGTTGAGAGCATAAGCAGCAAAACCAAGTATCATTGCTAATTCTGCCGTACTTATAGTTACTGTACCTATAGTCAATCCCATTGCTGCTAATCCAGCCGCACTTCCTGCAAGTGAGGATCCCCCCGTAAACGGAGCGGCTGCTATACCACCGATTACGGCTAAAGCCCCTACTCCAACAGCTACTTTGGTCTTCTTTCTCCTAGAACGAACTGCATTTGCAAATGTCTTAGCATACGGACCTTCTATTCTTATCGAAGCAGCCTTGTTTTTCATAGCTACCTCTAACTCTTGTTTGGTTCTTACAGTTACCATGACGTTTATTTTTTATTAGTTATTAATTATATGTAAATTAAAGATACTTTTCTTACGCTACAGTTTCATTAAGTGATTGAAGCTGCTTATTACCACTATGCGACAATATGTACTCGATAAAGTCATTGTCTTTCAACTGTTTCTTACCTGCGTCGTCTCTGACATACAGTTCACAGCCATTCAACAGTATGATTCCACCGTCCCATATGGGTACCGAAATACGACAGAACAACTTGTCATCAGGTGTTTTGTACCATTTAATCTCTATTGACGAAACAAACGAATAATTGCCTATCGACTGACTCATCTGATTCCAGAAGTCTTTCTGAAAATCTGCCCTATTAGGGAAGGGCGCTTCATCCAACAGTTCTTTTTCCACCCCACGAATCGATCCGTCGTTAGCTATTCCCACGAAAACATTACCATCCTTGTGGCTATTGGCAAATGCCGCAATCTCTTTAAATATCTGCTGATACTGATAAGACCGCTCTGTACGCTGTGGATTAGCGCTATGAAGAAATGAGCTCTTAAACTCTCGACTACAACTTTCCTGCATACCCAGTTCAACGAAATCCATATTCAGTAAAGAACATAAGAAGTCGTATTGTTCCTTAGCTTTAGCCACACCTTTAATTTCAAAAGCATGTAGTAATGTTTCCTTGGCTATTTCTCCTCTAAAAGATTTGTCAGCAAACATTGCCCACAGATCATCGAGCGTCTTCTCTTGATACAACAGAGCATCCTCATAAAGACTCTCCTTATTCATTCTCTTGGGCAAAGGCTTTTGCAAAGGCATTCTCCTGCGCTCATAAATCGTGCTTGGATATATTCTGCCACTACTCATTTCACGCAAATCCAGACTGACGCCCTCTAACACATGCCCTTCTGAATCCATTAGTTCTTTAGGGAGTATCACAAAACTTGTTATACACCACTCTGGAACTGTCCCTTCCGCGCCATTATCCATATCTAAGTAACGCAAGACACGACCATTTGCCTGTTCTTTGTTCTCTGTAACTTTAGCCTTAAAGCTTCTTTTTAAGATTTCCATAATTTATTTTATTTAGTTTTTACTAATCTGATTGAAGCTGAGACACTACAACCCAACCAGTTATAATTTTCATATACTTAGTACCGACTTCTAAACTCAGCCAACCTCTTAGTTGAGGTTGGGCTGAGCTTGGTCAGTCGCTCATTTGCGTAGAGACCTCCTAACGAATTCTTCAAGTAATATCGTTACCACAGTTCCTACACATTCTCCAATAACCTTCCCTATCTGATCATCGGTTCTTGATAAATTGTTGTGTTTCATTTTTTTGAGTTTTAAGTTGTTAGTGAATAGAAGTAAATTCCATAGGAAACCCTAAGGTAACCAGAAAACCACTTCCTTTATTTTTATACTGCAAATTTACATCATCCGCAGATACTATTCCAGAAAAAAACACATACCTTTGCTATGAAAAATCAACTTTAATCCCAAATCGAAGTATAGTTCGATTCAACAACCCAAAATATGAGAACAATTAAAGAATACGACCCTACTGATTATTACTTCCTGTTGAAATCTGTCATTGATTCACGCCTGTTATTCTCGACCAAGAAACACATTGCCGAGCATATAGGTTATTCTTCCTTGACCTCAAAACCTATCAAGGACATCATAACTAGGCCATTCTTGGCAAAGAGCATCTTCGAGGGTCTAAGCAAAGAGGTAGACTTTATGTGTGACAACATTATAAATCTCGAGAACTTTATACTACGATATCAGCAGGTCTCTGACTATTTTCGTAGCCACAAGAACTTCAAATACTTTAAGAACAACGAAGAAAATTGCTCACATAAATATCTGTTCGATTTCTTGGACATGATTTACAAGGATAACTGCATCCATGAAAATCTGTCTAACAAAGAAAAGAAAGTCATGAGTGATATCTATGACGAAGAGGAGGATGTCACAAAAATAGACCCCTCCATAATCCTAATGCTTGCACTTAAAGTATATCCAACCTTTAACCAAGGAGGAGATCTTAGCTCCATACATGAAGAGAATATTGACGAATCAAAGAGGAGCATTGAAGAAGATTTTAAAACAATGTATAATTTTCTTAAGGTTTATATCCAGCACCTACACTTGGAATATGATGAATTGATTCCGTTAAATGTACTGGACAGAACTATCATTGAGGCTCCTAAAGCCAAAGATATAAACGAAAAGTATGACGCGATTCCTGCTCTAAACAGAATCACATTATATTGGCATATATCATCCATTCTTGGCCAAATAGACATTAATGAACATCCTGACAAATCAAGAGAGGCAACAATATCTGTAAGAGAGACACAATTATTCCCTAACATATCAGGATATTGGAGTCTGGATAAATCAGGAGTAAGCGATAGTTATTGGATTATCAAACAGACAATTTGGGGCTACACAATCAACATGTGTCAGAAAAAAGGTGACACCATAGAGTATGAGTCTGCTGAACTATACCTATTTGATTATACCGATAGCTATTATGACAACAATATTATTACAGAAAACAAGAAGGACCTGAATTTCAGAAGAGGCTTATTCCATGGATTCATAGCTAAATCAAAATACATTGCTTCCAAGTTGGATGAATCTATCACATCAGACAAATCTGATATATTCACATTCGTCTGCTATATCGATTTTAAGGAAGATACTCCTATAAGTATTGAATTCTTTCCATTCTCTTCATACGAAAGCTTTCGACCTTGCACTTATCATGCCATCTCACACAATAGTCAAATAGTAAGATTAGACAATAAGCTCACAAAGAAGAATATAGGAACAGAATACTATTGTCGTAATTGTCTCGTTGCTATAACACAAGAGTATATTTACATAGGATGCATGAGTAAGGAACAGATATGTTCTGAAAAAGATTACATACCAGACATACATTATGATCGTTTCTACAAAATCCCCAAGACACTTAACCCATCTTTCTATGATTATACGATAAAATCTTTCCTAGGCTTGGCTCTTGCAATGTTAAATGATAGCGAACGTTTATATATTGCAGCAATAGATTCTATGGATTTTTATGAAGTAACAACACCGGAAGATATGGAAAAGTACGGCATAGAAATCGTAAACCAAATTGGACAGGAATAAAAAATAATAGCGGAGGACCTTCCTCCGCTATACCAAGACCATCAAGGGTAATAAGAAACTTTCTACTTTACCAATTTAGTGAGTGATAAATATTAATCTGATACTAGACCTTTAAAAACATTATTCATTGCCTTATCTAATTTATCACCATCTCGGAATTTATTAGAAGAAGGATGATAGGTATTTATATAATCCACCTTATCCAAAAAGGTATCTGTATTTAATCTCCATATATAATTTCCAAAAGACTTCTTAATTTGCAACTTATTACCAAATTCCTTTTTTAATTGATTTTCTAATTCTTTTTCCAAGTCACGCCCCCAAAAAATAACAATGTCTGGTTCCAATACTTCAATATACTTTTTAAAAGCTTTAAAATCGCTCTCTTTAAACTTATTTCCTGTTGAACCAGGCTGAAAGTTTTGAGAATAATTCACAAAAGCAATATGTTCCCATAAAGCAGTTTTAGAACGTTCTTTAAGCGATTCTTTAAAATATTCTATACAATATTTTGTAAAAGTAGTAAAAGACTTATTATTATGACAATTTGGATCTAAAAAATTACATACTTCATCCAAAGTTGTGCTACTCAATTTCTCATAAATATCATGACTTTCTTTAATCAAGCGACATAATTTATCATACAAACAAGAATGCTCCTCATCACGTTTTATCCATTTGCAGTCATTATCATACTTTTCTGTATTACCACATTTCTCACCAAAAGTTGTACAATCCAAAAAGTATTTACATCCTTTTCCACATAAACCATGTTTCAAAAAATTACAATCTGAATTGTCATGCGAGCAGAAACAAACATTCGTATGATTACAATAATGAGATACACCGACAATCAATACTCTTTTACAAAAAAGTCCAGTCGTATATTCTTTTCCAATCCAAGGAACAAAGAAAAACGAGCCTTCATTATCGTCTATTGCTTTTACTATAGCTTCAACATTCCCTACTTCTTGCATATTTTTATTCTCTGATTAAATGCTTAAAAATATATAGGTTAGAGCTTTTTCTGCTCCTTCACTAATTCCTACGACACACAAAAGATGAAAAAATGCGACTACAAATTCTCTTACTTTAGTTGGCAAAGTAAATCATTCTCGATAGCTTTTATTTTAGGATACCATTTCTGTATTGCCTGCATCTTACTCACATCATGAGGTGTAGGGGATACTAATTTCATAATACGTGCATATTCATATTTAAATAGAACCACAAAGACTATCTTTTGATAAGCACACAATGACGTATCCCGACGAGAAACAGAACCACGCATGATATAATTCTCCGCATAACAAGTCTTGCAGATATTAATGAAAGGGCAGAGAACACAACATTCATCTTTGTGTTCATTGTCTTCTCTCATCTCTGTATGTTCTAACTCACTTGATATTTTTTCACCACAAACAGATGGAAAGCACATATGGCACGGATAATACTTTCTTGTTTGAAAATCAAAAGCTCGACAATTACCAATGTTACATAGAGCCGTGAAACTTTCGTCTGCTAGAGTCCACGATATATCATAACTAAAGAACTCGCAAGGTACCACAGTTGGATTATTCAAATAGAACTGGGCCAATTCCAGCATTTGATGATAAAACTCTTTTTCTAAATGACATTGTTTCCAATCTGTCATTAATGAAAAACGAGAATATATTTGATTAAAGCCTTGCGAATGTAAGTACTTTATATTTTCAGCAACATATAACAACGTTGCTGGCGTAATAACCATATTAAGCCTAACATCCTTCCATGTCTGAACAAAAAAATCCAAATCAATCTTATCAAAAGAATTAGAGCGATTTATATTATGAGATTTTCTGTTACCATCTAAGCTCAGCTTCAAAGTTATCTTATCTCGATTCTCATACAACCATCTCTTTATTTCACCATGAATCAGCGTACCATTAGTTGTCACACTAAAATGATAATATTCTGGGAATTGTTTCTTCCAAAGTGTTTCACATAATTGTTTTATTTTAGGGAACACCAAGAAAGGTTCACCTCCATGAAGCTTTATCTTAGTTCCATGTTCTGTTTTCTCCATCAACATTTTTCCCAAGATAGATACCGCTTCATCTACATCAAATTCTATATCGTTTTTATTCTTTTCGAAACAATATACACAATTAAGGTTGCAACTAAAATTAGTTGAAACATATATTCTCCGACTATATTCTAATGCTGTATTCATGACATTTTTTGTTTAGTTAACACATAGGTCCATAAAATCGTTCAACTTTATGGACCTACTTCGTTTCAAATACATTTAACCATACCATTGACCACAAGCCTTTATTATATTAGGCTTTGTGTCATGTGGATTAACTCTTGTCAGATTCTTCTCCAACCACAATGTTACAGAATCTTGCTGAATTTCCATTTCGCCTTTCATCTTGCTATCGCAAGTGGAAAGATCAATTCTACTTCTTTTGTCAAACATAATTTTTTAAATTTTATAAAAACACTTTTATTTTGCTGCATATCCTATGGCTTGCCATACTGTATAGATATGAGTTCCTCCCTTTGGACCTTCTTCCTCATCAGTGTCGCTACGCCATCTTAGATTAACAATATGAGTACATCCTAAGTATTTAGCCATAGCTTTGATTTCTTCTTCCGCACGATATCTATCTCTGCAAAAAGTAGATGATATTCTTTGGACTTTTGTTAGGCTACGATAGCGATCTCCATTATAGTTATTTGATACAAGTTCTATATCATCATTATCTGCATTTATAGCATGCCTCATATTTTCTACCGTTTGTTTGTATACTCCAGCACATTCCTTACATAATTCATAAATATGAAAACAAAAATAAGAAATATGGATTGGTTCTGGATATGAAAATGAAGGGTCTATCTTCGTCAACAACTCACATGCATAATCATCATAGTTAACTTTTACTCTGCATTTTTTGCACATCAGCTTACCACAATTATTACATTTGTGCTCAGAAAAGAAGCCTAAATCTTTATGACAATAATAACATTTCATTTGCTGTACAGTTTTTTAATTACAAAATAATTATCAGACACCACTCGTTTTTCACCTCTTCTATATTTATTGTTTCACAATTTATGAAAATAGAAAGAAAGGTTATAAATATGCCAACACCAAATAGCGTAGAGGCGCATGTATGCCTCCTGCACTTCCTTGGCTCCATTGTAGAAGGGGTTGGTGGTGTGCTGCTGGGTTGTCACTGTCACAACCATTTCCGGTGTGAGGACGGTGCCGTTTATACGTTTGATGCGTTTAGGCTTTACTTGAAATACCTTACTCATAGTAATTTGTTTATAGGTTCTTATTTTTCTTGTCATGCCGACTGGCGGCAATTCCTGTCAAAGGGCAAAGATAGAGGAAAGTAGTGAGCCGTACAAGTCCATAATGGTTCATAAGCGAAAAAAGAATGGCGTGAATTCCTTCTCCCAACACTTTCTTGTAAGTAAGGCTCTGGTAAAACCCGTAGAAAAGAAAATATGAAAGAGGAATCCACACCATATGATGGTGCGGACTCGCTCAAACAAATTGTGTTCTTTCTACGTTTCAATTTACCAGATTTCAACTTACAGAACTATTTGCTTGTCCGTGTCCACAAGAATATCTTGCTTCTGCTTTACAACGACTTCAAGCGAGGACTTTCACCTGCTCTGTCGCATAGCGACTACAAAAGTGGGAAAAATCCGGTTAACTGCCAAACTTTTCGGAAGAAATCTTGCGGACAGCTCTCACTTTTTACCGTTCCTTGACAGAAAGACATGTTGTTTTGACAGGAAGACAAGAAGACAGGTTGTTGGACAGGAAGACATGAAGACAGGTTGTTGGACATGTACTTCATGTCTTCTTGTCTAAAAATACATGTGCTTCATGTCTTCATGTCTAAAATACATGTACTTCATGTCTTATTGTCTAAAATACATGTGCTTCTTGTCCTCCATGCAAATATTGTCTAAACGGTAAAAAGCTGTTACAAAATAAAAATCAATTATAGAGAATCGAAAAGCTGTTTTTATGGTATTCTGCTGAGCAAACAGCACCCGAGCTTAACGATAGTGCCACTTTTACAGTACAATAGTGCCACTATTAGGGTGTAAAAGTGGCGCTATTGCATGGTAATAGTGGAACTATTGGAGTGTAAAAGTGGCGCTATTGCAACACAAATAGGCTTCTTGCAGCTTCTTTTTTTTGCACACTTTCCCCACAAACCTTCTAATCCACTGTGTATAAACCGTTTATCCTTGCACGCTCAAAACTCAAGAATTTCGCACCAAAGATTTTGTTGTGCGCTGGGCTCATAGTATTGAGCATCAGAAATGCAAATATTGTCTTTAGACATGAAGACATGTTTTTTTGGACATGAAGACATGAGGTACATGTTTTTTGGACATGAAGACAGGAAGACATGTTTTTAGGTAATGGACTAACTGTAGAAGAGGCTGTGTCAAAACTCAATCAGCGCGGGTTGAACCAACGGTCACCGGCGTGAAGCGGAAAGGTAAGGCCCAATAATCACATAGCCCTTTCAAGGCGTGCTACTGTACTTTTGACACACCCTCATTAAGAATTTTGACTTTTTGAATTCTTGCTTAGGCAAGCGGCAAAGCCGAGCGAGGAGTTATTCTCGGCTTCGCCTGCGATTTTGAATTATTCAGTTGTGAATTGTTAGGGTAAACTGTTAATTTCATTCAACATCGCATCGGTTCGTGCGAAAAAATGTAGATGTAAGACCAGGAATGGATGGAGAACAGACCTTTGTATGCTGTTGGCGATTGGGTGTAGATTAAGAATCCTAACGAAAAGTTTGGAGGTTTTCGATTTTAAGCGTATCTTCGCAGATAGAAGGTATAAATAAGACAAAAGGAGAACGAGATATATGGCAGACATCAACACAAGAAGATTACCAGTAGGCATTCAGTCGTTCAAGGTGATCAGGGAAGAAAACTATCTGTACGTTGACAAGAGCGACATTGTGTGGAATCTGGTCAACTTAGGACAGAAGTATAATTATCTGAGTCGTCCCCGACGATTCGGCAAGTCTGTGCTGGTCGATACGTTGGAGGCGTACCTTCAAGGAAGGAAGGACCTGTTCGAGGGGCTGAAGATAATGGAGATGGAGAAAGAATGGAAGCAATATCCCGTCGTCCGTCTTGACATGAGTCTGGCAGGCTCCACAGCAAAAGCCATCCAATCCTATCTTAGCGATGCGTTCTCGGAATATGAGTCGACATACGGCATCACCCCATTACCGACAGCTTCGCTTGCTGTAAGATTCAAAAACATTGTCACTACGGCATTTAAGAAGACAGGCAATAAAGTGGCAATTCTTATAGACGAGTATGATTCTCCACTTCAACACTCATGGATGACAGCCGAACATAATGATTGCACGGACGTTTATCGTAATGTATTCGCTGTACTGAAGGCTTGCGACGAATTTGAAAAATTTGTCTTTATCACGGGCATCACCAAGTTCACTCAAATATCTCTCTTCTCTGTCCTCAACAATCTGTCGAACATCAGCTTCACACCTGAAAACGCAGCCATCTGTGGCATTACGGAGGAGGAGATGAAAGAAAACTTCATGCCTGAAATCAAGAAGATGAGCGAAGCGAACAACTGGTCTGTAGAAGAGACTCACGACCGACTAAAAGCATATTACGACGGATATCATTTCTGCCGTCATAACATGGTGGATGTGTACAACCCGTACAGCCTCGTAAATGCGTTGAATTCAAAAGAAATAATTAATTTCTGGGCATCTTCCGGCGCAACATCGCTTCTCCCAAAGTTTGTAGACAATGCAGAATTGCGTATGAAGAACTTCGAAAATTGCCGAATCATGCGAAATACTCTCGAAATGTCTGACGTGTCTGGTGGCGGAGCCGAATTGTTCCTATATCAGTCGGGCTATCTCACAATAAAGGACAGCGATGAGTTTGGTTACATCTTAGGGTTCCCAAATGAAGAGGTAAAGCAAGCGCTCTACGAAATGGTGCTCCCTGCTCTGACCATGCGAGAAAGAAGTGACATCCAGTCCATACAAGCCAATCTGTATGCACAGTTAGGCACAGGTCAGATAGACGATGCAATGAAGTCGTTGAAAGCCCTTATCGCGGACGTTCCTTACAGCAACAAGAAGCTTGCATCTATGGATATGGAGGAGCGTTACCGCCTCATCATCAGTACCATTATGAATGCCATCGGCTTGAGTGTAGAGGTTGAAAAGATGATCTCAACAGGCAGAATTGATATGACGGTGAAGACTTCACGCTACATCTATGTCATCGAACTGAAACTGCGAAATAACGGTGGCAAGGAAGCTGCAACCGAGCAAATCCTCAACCGCCAATACATGGAACCTTTCAAGGCTGACAAGCGCAAAGTAATTGGATTGGGCATCGAACTTGACGAAGAAGGAAAGGGTCTCTTGGATTGGAAGCGCACGGAATCTTTTAGTGAGTAGTGGGTAGTGAGTAGTGATTAATTGATTACGGATTCGTCTGATTTTACTGAGGCTACGCCATTGAGGAAGAAAAAATCAGAATGATCAGATAAATCCGTAATCAAAAGAAAAAAATTTAACTCAGGCCGGGGAGTGTCAACCATCTTCGTTCACTATGCTCCTCTTTCCATTCCTCGAACTCCTTCTCCGAAGACTTTCCTTTGGCGGGATATGTCTTGTTGAGTTTTATCTCCATATCCGTCAGCTTCTCCTTGCGGTAATCCTTCAACGTATCGTTCTGTATCAGACGGTCAGTTTTATCCCAGAATATGAAAGCCTTACTTTTTAATTCGTCCGCAGAATCCTGCATCCACTCCCTTCCATTGACAAGCGCCATGTGATACCAAAACCTTGTGAGTACCCAAGTGGATCTTGTCGGCTGGGCTGTCCCATTGACAAACTCGCGATAGACCTTCAGAGGAATATTGCATATCCAGCAGACCAAGGCAGTATCGCCGTTAGCCAGAAGGGTCATGTCCGTCAGCATCTGCTGCTCCGTCATATTCTCCGACATACGCCAAAGCATCCGCTTTTCCCCGTATTCTATCTTGAAGGCTTCCTGCTTCTGTCGCCGATAACCATTCTCACCGAAGAAGAAATTATAGGCAAACATCATAAACAGCAGTCCAAATAATCCCAACATCACTTCCCATACTCTCCACCTGCGAGGCTTCTCCGTGACATTCTTCTTGAAATCTTGTCGATTGTTCGTAAGCATCTGAAACACAGCATCGTTTTAGTGAGGGAATAGGCACAAGAAACAAACTGGAAACAATAATTTCAGAAACTCCAAAACGAAAACATCTGCTTAACAAATCTTAACGTGGAAAACAACGGCAATTTTCCGATTTTGTCATTTGTGGATGTCGGTGTTTGGAATATTAGTCCCAATACAAATCTCTATTTGATATTGTGAAGCACACAAAAAACAGCAATAATGTGCTATGCAGAATGAACATAGTAAGTCATGCGCTTACTTTGAGACATAAAACATTACTTTATTTGGAAAATATTTTCTAATTTAGAAATTTATTTCGATTTTTATTCATATCTTTGCAGCAAAATTTTGAAGTATGGAACAAAAGAATTTAAATAGGCTAAGGGTGATTATTGCCGAAAAGAACCTAACCAACAAGTGGCTATCAGAGCAACTTGGTGTTGGTCAAGCAACTATATCAAAGTGGGTACAAAACAATGCCCAGCCAAATCTTGAAATGCTTATCAAAATTTCAAAACTATTGAATGTTGACATCAATGAATTGATTCGACCAGAAGAAGTTACCCTTGACTAAAAAAGCTGAATTGTGCATAATAATATTCTTAACAATAATATATAATGAATCATACTATATATTTCAATGCGGCTCAAAATATGAGCCAAATAAAAGATAAATCAGTAGATTTAGTTGTTACATCACCTCCATATCCAATGATTGAGATGTGGGATGATATTATGTCTAATCAGAATCAGGACATTCGTTCTGCTTTTGATAATAATAAACCGCGAGAGGCATTTGAATTGATGCACCAAGAACTTGATAAGGTATGGAAAGAATGCTGGAGAGTTTTGAAGGACGGTTCTTTCTTGTGCATTAACATTGGTGATGCAACAAGGACTATCAACGGTGAGTTTGCTTTGTATAACAACAACACCCGAATTATACAGGCTTGCGAGAAATTAGGTTTTATAAACTTGCCTAATATTTTGTGGAGAAAAGCCACTAATGCTCCAAACAAATTTATGGGTAGCGGAATGTTACCATGTGGGGCTTATGTGACGTTAGAGCATGAATGGATTTTAATATTCCGAAAAGGAGGCAAGAGAGTATATAAAACCGCAGAAGCTAAAGAATCAAGGAGGGAAAGCTCTTTCTTCTGGGAGGAACGCAATGTGTGGTTTTCCGATGTTTGGGAAATTAAAGGTGTAAAACAGAATATAAACAAAGCACCTTCAAGAGAAAGAAATGCATCTTATCCGTTGGAGATTCCCTATCGGCTAATTAACATGTATTCTCAGAAAGGTGATGTTGTTCTTGACCCCTTTATGGGATTAGGCACTACAGCTATAGCTGCTATAATAAACGAACGCAACAGCGTAGGTTATGAGATAGACCCACTGTTAAAGCCTCTTCTTAAAGACATACTTAACTCTACTGACATCAGCCAAGCCAACGTTTTTCTTTATAACAGATATAAAAAACATCTTGATTTTGTTGAGGAACGTATAAAACAGAAGAAGGAGGTTAAGTATGATAATGAAAAGCTAAATTGCAAAGTGATGACAGGTCAGGAAACTAACTTGGCTTTCCACTATCTTAAGAGCATTACCCTTCAAAAAGATAACGATGAACTAAGCTTTGAAACATCATACTTCCTTGACAGAAAGATAGAAGATATGCCGCCGACCGAACAAGGCTCACTATTCTTTTCGGAATAGCATATTTATTTCCACCATGAGATTAGTTTCCTCATGGTGGAAATAATTTATCTATCAATGCATGGGAGATTTGACTTAAATTATAATGCTATTAATCAACTCATTCCAATCCTTATCACTGAAACTATTGTATTCTTCTTCATCGCCATAATATTCTTTTACTAAGTCCCAGTCTTTTAGCTGATTTATAACATTAAGATATTCTGTTAGGGGATAATCCTTAAAGAATCTTTCAATAGTATAGTAAAGTAACTCGCTCTAAATTGGACTTTGATTGAAAATCAAGAAGTTGGGCGTTTGCCTA
>ERZ1034680.248-NODE-248-length-33233-cov-47.509766_pt1 | contig 33233 bp, 32 predicted proteins | sample MGYA00520639_ERZ1034680 | MGnify/ENA primary metagenome ERZ1034680 (study PRJEB33766, sample SAMN09781760) | gut metagenome | biome: gut microbiome | host: Homo sapiens | place: Madagascar | study: EMG produced TPA metagenomics assembly of the PRJNA485056 data...
TACGGCGTAGCCCTTATGTTCTTGAGGGCACATGGACGCAAGTCCATGCCCGTATATGTCTTGAAGCACTTTTGTCCTTATGTTCTTTTGTACTTATGTTTTTCCGCGTTAGCGGCAGATCTCATAACTCACAAACAATGAAACACCACAATCTCCTAACATCATCACCTTTTTATTCCATAGAATGACGCATATTGAAAATCAGTGAGTTACGTCATTAGATTGGGTGACGCATTGACGAACTCAGGACCCTCATGAGTTAGATAAGCAGCGGCATCTTTTTAACCTTCTAACCCACTAACCCCTTAACCCTATTCCTCCCTCTTTCCCTCGTCAATTTTCCAGGAAGAAGTCAACAGATGTAACTACGCGCACCTTTTTGATGTAAGGCGTGCTTGGGTCGCGGTCTTCAATAGTAAACAAACCTTGTGACGCATTCTTAATCTTGCCGAGCTTGCTGTCAGAATCCTTTGCAAACTTTTCGGCAGCCTCGCGTGCGTTTTTAGTAGCCTCCTCAATCATTTGTGGCTTGATCTTGTTGAGGCTCGTAAACTCATACTGCACCCTTGTGTCGTAGTCGTTGGCCGAAATGGCAATGCCTTGTTTCAGCAGTTCGCCCATGCGCGACATCAAACTGCGTACCACATCAACCTGCGACGACGATACCGTAATGATGCTCGTCACATTGTATCGGTCGCGCGTTTTGATGTCGTCGGCAGAGCCGTATCGTTCGGCGCGCAGGTCAACAATTTGGGGAGCCCCCACACTGATGTCGGTCTTGGCCACCCCATTTGATGTGAGGAAAATTGCAATGCGGTCGTTAACGTTATTCAAGTTAGTGTAAATAGTTTGTAGGTCGTTGCCAGTGGTCTTGTAAGTGATAGGCCAAATCACCTTGTCAGCCTTCACCTCGCGCTCTGCCAGTCCGCGCACGTCCACCACGCGGTCTTTTGCAGCAAAGGCCGAAAGCCCCCAATAGATAAACACACCCAACATGAGGGTACCAATAGCCAGAATGATGGCTTCAATGCGATAGTTCTTCATAATGTATGGTTGTAAAGTTGTTAAAGTTCCAAATTTAGCCTACACTTGCTAAATCCGAAAGTTGAGTAAAGTTGTTAGTAGTAATGCGTCGGCTGAGTTTGAACACACGCTAAGTAATTCGGTGTACCAACTTGCCAAAGCAAAGGTAAGTGCTTTTATGTTATGTTGCAACATTTTCCGCACAAATACGCCATAGCAAAGAACAACGCATGTTGAGAAAAGAAAATCTCAAGCCGTAGGTAACAGAACAACGGGGGGTATGTGGCTGTGTTACACCAACGTACTCGTCCGTCAACTTACCCCCTGCTGGTATGTTATGCAGCATACTTTGTGCAAATAAACAAGTTTCGTATTTGTAATGATTACATCAAATACATATATTTGCCGCATGAACAAATTAGCAGACATATTGAGTGGCATCTGGCTATTCTATTACAATGGCTTCAAGCAGATGACATGGGGGCGCACCTTGTGGCTGATTATTGTGCTCAAATTGTTTGTGATATTTGTGGTACTGCGCTTCTGCTTTTTCCGTCCGGTTATGCAAGGACTCAGCAATGATGAAAAAAGCGAAAGGGTAGGGCAGCAGTTGCAACAGAAATGACAATAACCCGTCAACCTGTTACCCTGTCACCCCGTAATTAAAAACTCAAAATCAGGTGTCTGAAATGTCACCTAATTAATCGAACATCTATTTATCATGACACTACTCACAGCATTAGACCCCGGTGCCATTGATTGGGCACGGGCACAGTTTGCACTCACAGCATGCTATCATTGGCTGTTTGTGCCGTTAACTTTAGGCTTGGCATTGATAATGGGCATCATGGAGACGCTCTATTATGTCAAGCGTGACGAACATTGGCGTCGTACCGCCCAATTCTGGATGAAACTCTTTGGAATAAACTTTGCCATAGGTGTGGCCACGGGATTGATACTCGAGTTTGAGTTCGGTACCAACTGGAGCAATTACTCGTGGTTTGTGGGCGATATATTCGGCGCACCATTGGCCATCGAGGGCATCGTGGCATTCTTTATGGAGGCCACATTCATAGCCGTCATGTTTTTTGGTTGGGACAAAGTCAGCCGCGGATTTCATCTGGCTTCAACATGGTTGACAGGTTTGGGTGCCACCATCTCCGCTTGGTGGATATTGGTGGCCAATGCCTGGATGCAGCACCCCGTTGGCATGGCATTCAATCCCGACACTGTGCGCAACGAAATGAACGATTTTGCCGCAGTGGCACTCTCGCCTACGGCAGTAGTCAAGTTTTTGCACACCGTGTCGAGCGGTTGGCTGACAGGTGCCGTGTTTGTAATAGGTGTGAGTTGCTGGTTCCTCATCAAGCAGCGCAACCGCAATATGGCTTTGCGTTCCATCAAGGTGGCCAGCCTTACGGGTATAGTGGCCGGCCTCATTGTGCTTGGCACGGGCGACCAAAGCGGTGTGATCATGGCACGTGAGCAACCCATGAAACTTGCTGCGGCCGAGGGATTGCAACAAGGTGGCCAACGTGCTCCCTTAAGTATTGTGCCAGGCATAGAGGTGCCGGGAGCCCTTTCGGTGCTTGCCACGCACAACATAGATGGTTATGTGCCAGGCATCAACGATTTGCTCAACGGCTACAAACGTCCCGATGGCACATCGGAGCCTTCGGCCGACGAAAAAATGCAACGTGGCCAAAAGGCTATCAATGTCTTTGCCGCCTACCGTCAGCTGCGTGCCGACAATCCGCAGGCTGCTAAGTTGGCACTCGACACCCTCAGGGTGCATCAGCAATATATGGGCTATGGCTACCTCAAGGACAAGTCCGAACTCGTGCCGCCTACACCTATTATATATTGGGCCTTCCGTTTGATGGTTGGTTTTGGCACATTGCTGTTCGCCATATTGCTCGTGGCGGGTTGGTTGGCCTGTCGTGGCACGTTGCCGCAACACAAGTGGCTGCTTTGGCTGGGAGTGGCATCAATACCCATGGTCTACGTAGCCGGACAGGCCGGTTGGATAGTAGCCGAGGTAGGCCGCCAGCCATGGGCCATACAAGACCTCCTGCCGGTTGGCGTGGCCGTGTCGCAGTTGCCCACAACCAATGTGATGTCCACATTCTTTATGTTTGTTGCACTGTTCACCTTGCTGCTTGCGGCCGAAGTGCGCATTATGTGCAAGGCCATAAGTGGCGAACAATCTGAATAAGGGGTTGACAGGTAGCCAGATTAACAGGTAAGTTTGCCAAGTGCTTAAAGTTTCTTGCCAATCTGTCTTTAATATAACTCAAGTTTCGGATTTAGACGGGTACGGTCTGAAAACGCTACCTCTAATGGGGGCGACGCGTCTCGCGTCGGGAAAATACGCAGTTATTATTAACAGTAGTAGCGTTCGTATTTTAACTCCTATCTCTATCCCGACGCGGGACGCGTCGCCCCCATTAGAGCTAGCGTTTGGTGGTAGCGTTTGGTGGTAGCGCTTGGTGCTTGAAGAAACGCAAGCACTAATGGGGGCGACGCGTCTCGCGTCGGGAAAATATGCAGCTATTATTAACTGTAGTAGCGTTCGTATTTAACTCCTATCTCTATCCCGACGCGGGACGCGTCGCCCTCATTAGAGGTAGCGTTTGGTGCTTTTAGCCTTTTATTGACATCATCGGCTGCGGCTCAGCAATTCAAGCAAGCTTGAGCATACTTACTCGTTAACCCGTCAACCCGTTAACCTGCCTCCCCATTAACCCAAAAAACAAACAACTATCAAATACTTTCTCAACATGATATCATACACATTCCTTCAGCAATATTGGTGGTTCTTGGTGTCGCTGCTTGGTGCATTGTTGGTGTTCCTTATGTTTGTGCAGGGAGCCAACTCGCTGATATTCCGCATAGGACACACCGAAACCGAGCGCGGCACAATAATAGCCATCACTGGTCGAAAGTGGGAACTGACATTCACCACCCTTGTCACCTTTGGCGGTGCATTCTTCGCCTCATTCCCCTTGTTCTACAGCACCAGTTTTGGTGGAGCCTATTGGGTGTGGGTATTGTTGCTCGTAAGCTTTGTGCTGCAAGCCGTAGCCTACGAGTATCAGGGCAAGCCCAACAACCTGTTCGGCACCACAGCCTATCGTTGCTTCTTGGTATTCAACGGCTTTGTAGGGCCCTTTGTGTTGGGGGCCGCAGTGTCAACCTTCTTCACAGGTTCGGCATTCAGTGTGAGCCACGACGCCATGGCCGCTTCGTTGTTGAGCAACGCCTCACCCGTTATCAGCCAGTGGGACAGTGCTTGGCACGGACTCGAAGCCTTGGCACAGCCTTGGAATTGGGTGCTCGGACTTGCCGTGTTCTTTTTGGCACGTGTGCTCGGTGCATTATATCTGCTCAACCGTACCGACCAACCACAGTTGCAGACACGTTTGCGCCGGCAACTGCTAATTGATGCCGTACCGTTTCTACTTCTGTTTGTGGCCTACGTGGTGTTTCTGCTCACAACATCGGGATTGACTTATCAACCCGCCACCCAACAGTTTGTAGCAGAGCCCCATAAATATCTGCACAACCTTTTAGCTCTGCCTTGGGTGTTTGTGCTTTTTGTTGTAGGTGTGGCATTGGTGCTGTATGCCATTGTGTCGTCCGTGCGGCGTGCAGCGTGCCGTTGTGGCATTTGGTATGCCGGCCCGGGTGTAGTGCTTGTTGTGTTAGCGTTGCTTCTGATGGCAGGGTTGAACAATACGGCCTATTATCCATCGCTCACCAGTCCGCAGTCGTCGTTATGTCTGGCCAACAGTTGTTCGAGTCAGTTCACGCTTGGCGTTATGTCGGTTGTAAGCTTGCTCATACCTTTTGTGCTTGCCTACATAGCTTATGCTTGGTGGTCATTGGAGCGCAAGCGCAAGCCATGATGTTGGGAGATAATATCCCTTCAGACTTCATCACTTTTCTGCACCTTCGCTAACGCGGAACCATAAGGACAAAAGGACATAAGAACAAGAGTGCTTCAATACATACGGGCATGGACTTTTGTTCTTATGTCCTTTTGCCCTTATGGTTCCGCGTTAGCGGTGACGCATTGACGGAGTAAGGAAATCATATCCTTTATTATTGCTGTCCGGTGAAGTGCTCAAGCTTCTATTTATACTTTGGAGTTTCACCCGGACAGCAATATTTTTTAATTGCACAATTTGTCTGCACTCTACACTATTTGTCTGCACTGCGTTGATTATCAATCTGTTACGTAGTGTAGACAACTTCGTTTTTTATCTGCACGGTTGTCTGCACTTATCTACACTTGTTTGCACGCTAATTCTTCCTCTGTTTTCTCTGTCACAGCAGCATGACGTAATGCCTGTGTGGGGCGGTTAGAACAATAACGGGAGATAGATTTTTCGGTTGCTCTAATCAAAAATTCGTTTCCCCTATACCGAATTATGTAGGTGGTATAGCCGTCGTCCAGCCAGGTGCAGAGGTATGTAATGAGGGGAGTGCAGACAAGTGCATACAGCTTGCAGACGAGTGTAGACAAGTGCATACAGCGTGCAGACGAGTGTAGATAAGTGCAGACGAGTGCAGACAGCGTGTATACAAAAAAAGAGGTTGTCTACACTCCGTAATGTATTGGTAATCAGTGCAGTGCATACAAAAAGTGCAGAGTGCAGACAGTTTGCAAAATAATTTTTTTGTGGGCTTTGTGAGAGGTGAAACCTGAATTTTGAAACAATGTATACTGTCCCAAATAGTGTGTCAGCTCATCATTAAAAAAGGGCCAACACTTGCGTGTCAGCCCTGATGTTTGTAATTAAGGAGTGCTAATACCACCTAACGCGTATCATTCAGTGGTGCCAGAAGGTGATGAAGTCAGAGAATAGCTCAATATTTTGTTTCTATAAAGCTCAAAGGCGATGTCCAAGACTCTTTATCTCACACACCGGTCTTTTCACATTCTCATTTTATGGCACTACATCTTTACTCCGTAAATTTCATAGTCTTTTTTCCGTCTTTCTACTATCGGAGAATTGTTACCGTCATAGTACATATCAAACCATATTGATGATTCATTGGGATTCATACTGTCACTCAGCACAAAACGCTTGCCGTCCAATGATCGTTGTTGTATGCAATAACGTTGTTGTCTGTATGCCGTTTTGACGAACACCTCTCTTGATCCTAAGAAGCATATGTTATCGTACATCTTTATATCAGATCTTCTGTAGACTTCACCATTGTTTCCTCCACGTCTCATATACAATGTACCAATCATCAAGAATTCCATGAAACCGATGGTGACAAATATTGGCTTTCGAGTGAAGCATGTCATGTTCTCCAAATATACCCAATATTCTTTGCCTTGCTCTGTAAAATGCAGCAGGGCGTTGTCCTGCAGCTCCGCAAACTCATACATATGTTCTGGCTTTTCCATTGGTTCGTACAATTTTGTACGTACAAGGTATTTGCCAACTCTGTTTTGCACAACTCTTATGCCGTATGCCTGGGGAAATATCTTGGTATAACTGCCTAATGATTCCCATTTATCCAACCAATGTTTTCGATAGTATACTTGATAATTGTTCTTCGTGACGCTGGTGATTCTCAGATTGGCTGGCTCCTTATAATCTTCCAACCGTGTCTTGCCATCAATGTCGTCTATTCTTATTTTGGGGTTGAATAACCTCAGATATAGTTTTTTCTCCTCTTCAAACTCTTTGATTTCTTTCTCCCATGCGTTCTTCATTTCCGTTAATTCTTCTGCGGTCATAGGGTGTAACATGGTATCCAAAGACTTGCGCCATGCCAAACCTCCTTGCTCGTCTTCCCATATCGAAAGATCTCCTATTTTCTCTTTGAAAATGTATAGCTTGTCTGGCTCTGATGGCTGCACAAAGAAATTGCGGAACCGCAGCCCTTCGTCTGTGCCATAGTTCAACGCATTCTGCAACACAAAACAACTTTCGTTCATTTGTCGTGTCCTTACTCTTGGATAGAGGCGCACCCCGTCTGTAGTGGTGAACTCCAGAAAACCATGCTTCTCGATCCTTGGTTGCTTGAAGTACCGTATTCCATTGCGCAAGTCCATCCAAGGACGTTCTCTGTCTATCTTTCGTCGAGAATACAGTTTTGCAATTCCGTATGCTTTCATTTCTACCTTATTATATTCATAGGGTAGCACTTCCTTGCCGTCCTTATCCACAACACCTGACAGCCCATTTTGGTTGCTGACCACCTTGTAGCCGTATGCTTCCTCCAAGTCCATACGTTGTCCTTCATGCGTCATCACGGTAATTAGCTCTGTTTGTGCGTCAGAAGTGATTGCATCTTTTTCGTTACAAATGGAATAGCCTATGTTGTACGGCCTTCCCACGTCATTGGTTAGAATGCCTTTCCCTGCAACACGTCCCTCAAACATGGCTTGCCAATCTCTGTCATCTGACGGCAGACCAAACAAGCGGTACAGCCCGACATTGTCCAATATCAGACAATACTTCTTGCCCTCAAACACACGCATGCCACGTCCTACTTGCTGAAGGTATTTCGCCAATGACAGTGTGGGCCTTGCCAACTGAATAAACTCAACATCGGGACAGTCAAAGCCCTCACCGAACAAATCGACATTCACTAATACTTGTATGTCGTTGGTTTGATTCAAAGATGTACGGCAAGGCTTATCATTACAATCCCCTACAATCGTTTCCTTAAATCTTTCAATGATTGTATTCCTTTCTGTAAACGGCGTTTTGCTGCTTATAGCTACTGCATTTATGCCATGTTGTCTGTACGCTTCCGCTATATGCTCTGCGTGGGCAATGTCTATGGCATAAGTAATGCCTTTCTTGTTTGCTGCATATCTCATCACCGTATCGCAAAGTCTCTCGATGCTTGGTCGCACATTTAGTTTTTCGTTCATCTCTTTCAGTGAGAAGTCTCCGTCGGCACCTCGTTTTTTAAGTGAGTTTACCATGCGCCAATCTTCGCTGTCATCTTTGATGGACATATAGTCATACAGTGACAGCCACCCTTTGGCAATGAATTTATTTGCCGACCATGACTGCAACAGTACGTCAAATAAATCAGTAAACCCTCGTTTGGTCAGTCGGCAAGGCGTGGCAGTCAGTCCCAACTTTTTCGATTCAGAATATGCATTCATCACCTCCTTATATGTCTTTGCCAGGGCATGATGCGCCTCGTCAATCACAATCAATGAGGGATGTTCCTTCATATCTTGATAGTGTTTTGACAGCCATTGTATTGACATTACCTTAATATGGGAATTGCGCGATAAAAGGGGAGAGGTCGTATCAAGGGTAGAGTAGGGGCAGCTCATCATGGTTTCAAGCGTTTCCTTTATCTGCTCAACCAATTCTTTGCGATGCACCACAATCCATACACATGGATTGTTCACTCTTCGTTCTTCAATATTCACTTGCTCTGCCAGAAGCACAGTTTTTCCCGTACCTGTCGGCATCTGCACCATCACGGATTGACACGACCGAAAAGCCGCCTCAATCCGTTCGCACATATCTTTTTGATAGTCGTACAGCTGAATATCCTTCATATCAGTATCTCCTCGGCAAACATGTCGAGGGTATCTCTTTCATTTCTCGTGGATTCTTTCCCCATACTTTCTGCAACTTCAGATGCCATTGTTTGCCTTTGTTGCACTCGTCGTCCACTTTGTAATGCGGCTTTCCAAGTCGTTCATGAGGATAGATCGTGTTTCCTGCCGCTTTCCCTCTCTCGACTTCATAAAGACTTCAAGCAATGAAACAAGTGTCATAACTTTCTTTTTGACATTATTCCACATGCTTGATTCTATCCAAACTTTGTTTGTCGATTTTCTCATGCATGGTAGGTGTGAACTTATATATGTAAATATATCTTGTAAAGCGTCTTTAAGCAAAGGTGATTCACAAGACATTGAATAATAAGTGTTTGTATCTTACATCTATGACTTATAGAGCCTTTGTAAAGAAATAGAAACTACATCTCTTTCATAACCTTCTCCACCTCTTCCAAAGGCACATTCAGCATACGAGATACATAAAGCGGAGTAATGACATCCATACTTCCCGACTGGCGTTCCATGCCAATCAGATACTCGATGTTCTTTTTCAAATCGCCAAGACTGTTTGAGAATGTAGATGAACCCAGTTCTTTGTTTCCTGCCTCCTTTGCTTTGAAAGCATCAAACGTCTCACTACCATCCTCACCATCCTCACCATACTTACCATCCTTTGCCTCGTATATAACCGAAGGTTCCAATACCTCAACAGTATGCCATGCACCTTGTGGCACAACACAACCATAATTACCAACGGTAGGGTCAAGATGAATACGCTCTATCTCATTTCCGTTTTCATCACAGATAACTTCCACAATCTTACCGCACAAAAGCAAAACATTCTCCGTACTTTGTGGATGTCTGTGGATAGGAACAACGGTTCCAGGCAGTAAGGCATTCAGCATACGTTGAGAATTATCATTGGCAGATGTTCGCAAGTCCAAATTCTGACGTAAGCGAGGATTAACAACAGCTTGCTCAAAGAGCTTACCTAAAAAATCTTTATTAATTTCCATAATTGTAGTAAACGAACAAAACATGAACCCCATAAATTATACGAAAGACGTTCATATAACCTATGAAATTCATGTCTTGAATTTTGTAAATATTATTTCTTTAGTGAATTAAGGTATTCCTCATGTAAGTGATAGTATTTCTTCATGAACAATACATAGATGATAGCTAATACAGCTAATGCTCCAATCAAATACATCCAATGGCAAAGTGCTGTATTAGGACACAGATAAACAAATCCCAATGATACAGCCAACTGCATAGTCATATATAGTAGCGTTACTTTTACATGTCCTATCTTCAGCTCGTTTGCCATAATCTGGTAAGCATGCTTACGGTGTGCTTCGCCCAGGTTCTCGTGCAACATGATGCGATGTATGATAGTCAAACAACCATCCACACCATACACCAATAAGAATATCAGCCATGTTATATCTTCAGTCTTGATAATCACATTACCTAACAGGAACAACATAATGAATGCTATACCTATTGACCCGACATCGCCAGCAAAGCATTTAGCCTTACCCTTCGGTCGGAAATTAAATATACAAAACACTATTGCTGCAATAATTGTTGTAACGATCAGCGATTGCGCCACATACTCATTGTCAGTATTTAAGGTAGCTAATGGAAGTAAAACAGCTAATGAATATCCAGCCGTTATTCCATTTATTCCGTCCATAAAGTTTATTACGTTTGTTGCTCCTACATAAACAATCAGAGCCACCAACACAATCCACCACATCGACCAATGCAAAATCCCCAACTCATAAAAAGCCATAGCAGCTGCAGCAAATTGAGCAACTAACCTCACCGAGTCTGGTAAAGACCGAATATCATCCACAAAGCTAACCCCAGCCACAAGCGTCAGTCCAGCTAAGAACCAAGGATATTCAAAACCGAAGAATGCGCTCCATACCCATGCCCCAATCAGAAAGATAATACCACCGCCTCTTAATACTATTGTTGAATGCGATGACCTTTGGTTTGGCTTGTCAATTATGTTATACTTATCCGCAATGCGGAAATATACGAGTTCTGCCAATAAGAGCAGAACGAAAATAAAGATGTAATTTATCATATTCTAATTGATTTATAATCCAAACAAGCGTATAATTTATGACTACAACAAATTCAAAAGTGTCCATACTCATTCAAAGTCGTCTATAATCTGGAGAATTTCACAGGTAATTCCATATCTCTAACAACTCATCACTCCTATTCGGGTTAGAATAAGCTAGCTAGGTATGCAAAATAGAACAAAATTCACTTCATCTGCATGGTATTCACAATACAACCTTCCTCCATGTCTCATGTAGCAGATGAGTGGATTTGGCTTAGTTACCATTCCCCTTATTGTAATTATGAAGTAAAATTTTTACCATGTTCAACCCAATCTTTTATTTCCTTGGATGAAATCATGGCTTTATATATTTCAACATCAATAAAACAGAAACTTTGAGGATGATTTATGTATTCCTGATAAGAACTTATTCTTGATTTCCAGAACTTTGCTCTGTCATTATGATAGACATCTTTCTGTTGTGAATAATCAGATATAAGTCGTCGCGTTTCACCTCGCATAAAAACATCAGCATTCATCTGCATCCTTTTTAAAAGCTTAAGTTTATTAAAGGTACGTAATACGATGCTGTCGTAATAATCAGCCTCATTAAGTTTATTGCTAATACTTATCTCAGCATGTGGAAATCCGTTCATTATCGTTATCGAACAAGCTATAATGTTTGCGGGCAACTGATCAAAGAAAGCATTGAAGAAGTAGCGTTCTCCTTTGCTATTCAACCAATATTCATGTTTATCATGATTACAATCATGACAAAGTGGGATAAGATTATTTGTGTGCGAAGAAAATTCATGAAAAATAGAGCGAGGCAAATAATGATCCATTTCAGAACATACTTCCAATCCACATATAGGACACATCAATACATCACTTCCATTAGCATTCTTCAATGCTTCCCAATGGTTATTGACAAACGAACGATTTGAACCATACAAGTTAAAAGCCCTGTCCTGTTTCTCTTTTTTACTCTTCTTCTGAATAGGAGAATCTGCAATATCCTCAGCCCATATTGGATGTAAGTTTTCTAAGGACACAGGATTGGTCGTAGAGTGTAAATCATAATTTAGGAATGCACTCTTCAAGTTCGCTTTTTCAGTATCGAAAAATGTACGTTGATCAATATGCAATCCTTTTTTTACAGAATCGAGATTATCGTCAATACTAATTGGGTCCCTTTTAAATTTATGCATTGTCTCTTGCTTCTATTGCATCACGTATAGTCAGCAAAGCATTAACATTCAACTTAATACCACGCTGAAACCAATTTACAATATATTTATAATCTTTGCCTTCATGACAAAGTTTATCAACCATTTTCTTAAAGTAAGAACTCTTTTCATCATAACCAAACAAATTGCGATAGAGCGTAGAAACATCCTCACCAAGAGTTTCAAAAGCAACAGGAGCAATTTGCGGAATATCTTCTTGCATTTTCTGCATTACATATACATTCTTACCAGCCATTTCGCGAACCACTAAAGGGGTATGTGTTGCTATAATAGAATAGCTTTTAAACACCTCAAGCAAATCACTTAAAACAGCAATAAACTCCATTGTTATATGCGGATGTAGATGTACCTCAGGTTCGTCAATAATCAGTAGAGAACGATAATGAATGTTAGCACAGATATATGTAACAAGTGACAAAATATGAAGTTGACCAGAACTCAATATTTTGACATTATCTTCCAATGCTTCAAAAACTATTTTTATATATTCATTATCATCTTTGTCTCTCAGTGTTTTAGTCACATTATAAACGAATGTATTGTCCACATAGTTGGTTGTTAAATCCTTCCACAATGAAAGCATGGACTCACCTTCTATTGTTGGACGTTTTTCAACCTCTTTCAGATTCTCCTTTAGTTTTGTAATTGTTCCTTCTTTGTCTTGTTCAAGGCAACATAGTTTATAATATATATCGCCAGGATTTTGCGATTCATTAGGATAACTATCAAATGGAGTAGAACAAATAACAAGCAGACTTTTAAATAAGGGAATCTTTGTTTTAAAGTTAGATTGGTTCTTTTTGAGCAAATCCGCTACGAATTTCGACAATATTTGTGTCTTTCCAACACCGTTATTACCAATAAGTCCTATGGTACGCATAAAAGGTAAAGGTCTATAAGGAACAAAAACTTTCCAATCAGCAAATAGTGACGTGTCATATTCAGGATGAAACGTATAAATAAACGAATACATCTCATTTTCGTTTATTCCCATCACTAAAGCCTGTCCTTCATTAAAAGCTTCGTTCGTTGAAAAGTCGCGCATCAAGGACTTTTTAAATATGCTCTCATCACGATGTAGATCATAAATTGTCGGATTAAAGGAACAGTCACAAAGATAATGCTGCACCTCTTTTATTAGATTTATATCTTTCAAGACATCTCTCAAGCCAATATAATAGTTTGAATCTATTCCCACAGAACAAAACGAATCATCTAATGGTTCGTCAAATTCTTTTGGCAAAGCATCCATCGTATTCTTATGTGCAGAGTTCATTATTTTCAATTTTCCTATTTTCCATTTATCATATTCTGAAGCAAAATAGAACAAACAAAACCATGTACTATAATCAAAATCAGTCCAATCCCAATTGAATACAAGAATGAAACAAGGATAACGCTTTGGTGCTTCTACGCTGTCTATATAATCAGCCCTTCTACCTTGTTTAACTTGTACTTCAAAATGAAGTTCTGTTTCAAGAGGTTTTTTATTTTGTGGCATTTCATTTTGACCAACAGCAGTAGGACGTATTATTACATTACCGATATATATATATATCGAATACCCTTAACTGCGATTTCAAAATTCTTTTTGATAATACTTTCTTTGTTTTCAATACCTCCTTCTGCAGCTGTCCAATTACTAAAAGTAGAGACTGGTACTTCTAATTCGATTTCGTATGTATCTATGCCACCATCCAATTTATCATGGTCAACAATAGAGTCCGACATATATCGTTCATTACAAAACATAGACAAATCTTTATATCCCTTGTTTTGTAATAGCTCAGCTACCGTTTTATAGAATGATTTGAGATTTTCCATATACGACTAATTTATTTCTTTTGCAAACATATTTCCATCTAACTCATGGACTTAAATCTTACAACAATTATTTCTGCCATGTTGTTGAAATAAATATCCTTATGGACATTTACCGTTGTCCTAATATTCATCTTCATTTGGGAATCATCCGATTCTTCTTGGAATTTTATGGAGACGTTCTATTTTGAAGAATTTAAAAGAGTTGGAAGACATTTATCGTACATAAACATGCGGACCAAACACAACTTTGCGGAGGGTATCACTATACCATTTTGAAAAGAGGCTGTAGGGCAAATTATTGTTCAGACAAAATGACTGAAGGGATTGACCATGAGGTAAAGCCTCTGTTTGGTACTTGAAATAAAAGCGTTCTAAATCTTCGTTGCTGTACATATTTTTTAATTTTTGTTCAGCGCAAAGATATAAACTTCAGAGGTAAGCCCTAATTTGACTGCTTACAAGAATCCTTTGACGATTTAATGTTCAAAATACGATAAATCCAATCACACATACTAAATGAATCAGTTACAAATACAGTTCTTCAATCAAAACTAATCTATTATTGTTTTATATCTTCTCAAATGACTCCATAGCAATGTTAAGAACATGGGGAGGAGCCATTCTTTGTAAACAAGGGGATGCTTCCAACGGTTGTGCCACCAACGATGAAGCTTGAAAGTGGGGACGGGGTATCAATCCAACTCTGGCTTATCCTCCCTCAGATACGCCCAAACCGAGTGTGACAATTCTTTTATCATTGAATCGCCACAGAAATGCTTAAATTTCCAACTTGAGCGCAGCACACCGATAGCCTTTTCAATGCGCTGCCTCATTAAGTTCTTCGATAACGTCACTTCCTTGAATGTGTCATCAAGCACTCGCTTGTCTATCGGGAGCAAGTCCTTATAACTGCATTTGCCAAGTATATAGTCTGCCAAATGATTAAGGCAATCTACAAAGTTCTTCAAGCCAAAGCGGATACATTGCTTGTCAAACTCTCTCCAGTCAAGTGTGTCTTTGAAAGCCTGTCGCATCATAGCCCAATCACATACATGCTTTATGCTCATCTTTGAATATAGAAAATGACCATTGGCATGCTCAATCATAAACAGAGCCTGAAACATTTCAGGAGGCAAGGCAAGCTTTGTATCATCAATACGCTGCGGAGTATAATCATTCAGCAGACCTTCCAAATAGTTCTCCAAGTCTCTAGTACGCTTACTGCGCTTCACCGAACAGCAGTAACGATGGTTTTCTACAGCCAGACCTTTATACGAAAACACTGAATGTTTGTAATAGTCAGCTTCCACCTTGCATCCAACAGAAGCAATTAATGAATTGCCTGATTCGTATGCATTACAACCATCCGACTTATTGATTAAGAAGCAATCCAAATCGCATGAAAAACGATGTGAAGGAACAGGATAATGTTGAGATATAGAAAGACCCTTCAATACGTATGTACAGATACCATTGCTGTCATACAATTCAGAAAGATCCTTAGCAGCACTATAATTTACGGCATATCGCTTTTCTTGTGCCATCAAACTTCCTATCCATTGCATCTTCACCGCTTTAGTTTGAACATCCAGTCTCAACACACCATTGTATGCAGTAAACAAATTCTGTAGACCATCCAAAGCTATAGCCGGTATCTCCTGTTGTTGCGACAATTTAAACAAAGCCTTCAAGTCAAGTTCTTTCTCTATAGACTTAGGCATTTCCCCTAATGCAGCCTGCAATAAGATTATCAATTGAGAATAATTAGAACGAAGCATTTCTGTCTTTTTATGTATAACGAAGATCAAACAACCTTCTTCAGTTTTTTCAATATATTGCTTGGCAAGAAAACAAATAATCCTGTAAACCAAGCCTTCACCACATTCATTTTCAACACCGTCTGATACATCTTCACCACAGCCTTCAGCATTACCCATTTGTTGCTTGTTTCAGAACCAGAAATATGACGATATTTCCACAAGACCTTAGGATAGGTATAGATATAATCCACATCCTTTAGAATGTTCATCCACAATCCCCAGTCCTCAGCCCTACGCAGAGGAGGCATATACTTCTTGCCAACTCGCTTGGTATCAAACAACACTCCTGGAGTACCAATGTTGCATCCAGCAATCATCGATTTATACGACTGTCTTGGTGCTTGCTTCATCGTATAATAAGACTCCAACTTTTCATTAGCGTCCTCATACCAAGTGCAGGTAAGTTCATATCCATTATCTTGCATAAACTTCAACTGCTCCTCCAATTTAGTAGGATACCACCAATCGTCACTATCACAAAATCCAATATATCTGCCTTGTGCAGCCTTTATACCAATATTTCGTGCAACTCCAGCCCCACCATTCTTTTCAGCACGGATAACCTTTATACGGTCATCCATGCTTTTCACTTGGTTTAATACCTCTGTTGTCTCAGGTGCAGGACTACAGTCGTCAACAATTATCAATTCCCAATCCTTATAAGTTTGGGCTAGAATTGCCTCAACAGTCTCACGAATATAAGATGCCGCATTGTAATACGGCATTACTATTGAAACTTTCATATTATCTAAACAATAGATTTTTAATTTTCAAATAGTAACCTCCAAGAACAGTCTTTATTATCTTTAAGACAGCACGTTTGCATAGAAGTAGAAATCTTTTCTTTGAACTGGTTATGATAGACATAACATATTTAGTAGAACTATCTGAGAGCAAAACATATCGTCCAATCACCTGCATATCATCAAAATAAGACACTTTAGTAATAGGTTCTGATGTATAGATATATCTTATACCGTATTTGTATGCATTGGCTAATACCCGTTTAGAAGAATCTCCATTAGGAATTGAAGCATACTTTATTGGCTCTCCAAGAATACAACTAAGGATTTCAGTTGAACACTTCCATTCGTCCTCCACCTGTTCATCGGTCAAAGTATAAAGATGCTTGTGAGTATGAGCATGTGAACCAATGATATGTCCCCTTTTATGAAGATCTCGAATATCCTCTTCATCCAAAAAAGTATCTGTTCCTATATACTTTGTGGTTATAAAGAATATACCTTTAAATCCATATTTTTCAAGTATAGGAGCAATTACCTGATGAAACGATTTTCCACCATCGTCAAATGTGAACACGACATGATTCTTAGATTGATGTGTTGATTCACAATAATCAGATATGGATTTAACATGCCTCTCAAACATACTTGCATTCATTTTGTAAGGCAAGTCACGTTCTCTTTGAAATCCAGATTCATTTGTATCATGAACAAAAACATCATGATACATTAAATTTATTATCATCTTATTTTCTCTTAAAACCAATTTTATCAAGGAACCAAACAATATACAATCTATATTTAGCGACAAATGACCCCATAAACAACTTTCTGTTTTTAATTTTCAGCATAGCTTCATATGGAGCCAAATCTTCCTTATCATAATACTTAAAGACCGTTGCCTCAGACTTTTCTTTTTCCCACTGTTCTTTAGGAATCTTGCCTTCTTTCACATTTTGGATATCATAAATTTCATCCATATAGTAAGAATCACCATCAACTACAGTTTTAATTTTGGAATAATCAAGACCGAGTGAACTATAAGCCCAAGCTAGAGGAATATTGGCACCTGCTTGGAAAAAGAAATGAGAAGTACCATCATTTCTGAGATTTACCTCAAAGAAATAAGCCTCATTTTTAACCATTCCATATTCTACGCTAAACAGTCCATAATAGTCGATTCTTTCAAGAAATTGAGCAATATGTTCAGTATTCACACACTTTGGAATATTTGCAGTAATAACGCCATGTGAACTTTCGCCTGTACCACAAAAACGATCACGTATTAAAGCACCAGCCAAGCATGTTTTACCATCCATCATTCTAGCACCATAAATTAATATGTCCTTTTCTTTGGGAATATATTGTTGTAGCAAGAATTCAGAATCATGGCGAACAAATCTTAATATATTCTTAAGCTGCGTAGGCGTTGTACAAACCTTAAATTTAAATTCATTATATTTACCAACAGTTTGATGACAAGGTTTAAGAATGCATGGAAATTTCACATCTGAAATATTTGTATTCCAATTGCATCTTTTTGTCTGAGGAACTAAAAAACCAATATCTTCAGCTAATTTTCCCATAGCACCTTTATCATCATATTTCTTAACTGTGCCAGGCTTAGTTGTTCCTGTAATTGTAAAATACTTCTTAAGTTCGATGCTATGCTCATCAATAAACTCTGCTATCAAATCATTTGAATTTATCAAAACTGCCTTATCTTCGGTATTTGCACAATGCGTCATAAGATAATTATACCCATCTTCAATCGTAAGTGCTTCCACAAAGTTTGTGCAATACTTACTCACTGTGGCACAATTTGCATTTCCACGATAGGCAATAAATAATAACTCAAAATCATATTTGGCAAATTGTCTGCACAAGCCCAGGACATTGTAATCGTCAACGCCCCATATTATTACTTTTTTCTTTGTTTCATTCATATTATTCAAATAACTTATTAAATTTCTCTTGCACAGCTTCATTGCTGTAATTCTCTTTAAAAAGTTTTAATACGTAATCATTGATTAGAGCGCCATTAAAACTATTTATTTTCTCTATAAACTGTTTATCTGTATTACAGAGTCCACCTATCTTCTCATAGTTGCAGTCAATACCTTGGAAGCATTCATCAGTTCCAAAGATAGTCTTTCCGTAACTCATTGCTTCAATGGTTTTGGTCTTCATACCACTTCCCTTGAACAAAGGCACTATCACAAAAGAAGCACCTTCATATACGGAAGATAAATCATCAACGAGTCCTAGCACCTCAACTTTATCTTTCAGTTCATCTGTGAGATATGTAATTGTTTTGCAACATGAACCAACAACCTTGATTTTTTTATTAATATAAGGTGCTACATGCTTAACAAACCATTCTATACCCTCATTATTTGGAAAGAAGTTTGAACCTACAAACAAGCCATACTCTTCTTTCTTTTCAATATTCTTTAAAGTAACCGATGGAGAAGAAACTGGTATGATCACATCAGCACATTTACCGAAAAACTTTCTAAAAGTACTAGAATCTCTTTGGGTTAATCCTATCAATGTTGATGAATAATTAACGGATTTCTCTTCATTTCTTTTAACGCAAAAATACTTCAGTTGCTCAAGAAGGTTATATTTATAGGTCTTTGCTCTTTCTTGATACAAAACTGTTTCTACGTTATGTCCAAAAACAATTAGTTTCGTCCCAGTTTTTGCTATTGACTTTGCCAAATGCCCACTTGTAGTTCCTTCCTGAAAAACAAAATCATACTGGCCAGCAATAATCTGATCGATTATTTTTTTTTCATCTTTATAGCTTAGTATAAGATTACCACCAGTCAATGCAGAATACAAAGCACTTATTTTCGATTGCATCTGAACTTGACAGATATGTAAATCTATATTAGGAACGCCCTTAATCAATTTTAAATTTCGATTAAGGCCAGACATACCGCCTCCAACTTGATTAGAGACAATAGTAATATATAAAACTTTTTTCATATTATATTATTTTGTCAGTTAACTCTTCATTTGCTCTTCTGTAATCCTCAGGAATACCTATATCAATAAAATATCCATTTTGGATTACTCCGAACAACTTACTCAACTCACATTGTGTTTCCAAGACTTCCTTCTCAAAAGAGAATTTCTCAGGAAGCTCATCAAAAACAGAATCCAACTTATTGATTATATACACACCTCCGTTGATAAGTCCCTCCTGACAAAACTCCTTCTCTTTGAACTCAACTATATGGTTATCAACTTGGTCTATGATTACACGCCCATATCGTTCAAACTTATACATTGGTTTTAAGGCTAATGTTATAGTAGAAGGATAAAGTCTATGACAATCCATAAGTTCATTGAGATTTACGTCGAAAAAGGTATCTCCATTAAGAACGACAACATCGCATGTCGTAGCTTTTTTCAATGCCAATTTGATACCACCACCAGTTCCGAGAGGATGCTCTTCTACAGCATAATCAAACTCAAAAGGAAATTCATCCCTTACTTTGTCAATCCACTCTTCGATTATCTGACGAAAATATCCAACAGAGAGTATTACTCTGTTTACATCGTACTTTGTTAAGTACTTGAGAAGATACCAAAGAAAAGGTTTTCCTGCTATAGGAGCCATACATTTTGGCACCTCCTTAACTACAGAACGCAAACGTGTTCCTAACCCACCTGCAAGAATAATTACTTCCATATGATTATGTATTTCAAATTATTAAAAAATTAAGCCAGAACCCAATATTTTTTATTTCCTTGCTTCTTCAAAGAATCAACACGAACAAAATCAATACCGATATTTTTTGCAAAATCCCGATCTACATCACTATCCCCAATCATAAGAGTTTTAGAGATTTCCACATCAGGATAATCATGAAGTATATCGTCAAACATACCCCTTCCCGGTTTCCTTCGTATATCATCATTGGTCAGAGAAAAACAGAAATAAATATGATCAATTCTGCCACCACTCTTCTCTATTTCTTCTACCATATGAGAATGAATAATATCAAGATCATTTTCAGTATATTTGCCTTTTCCTATACCTCGCTGGTTGGTTACAATAAAAATATGCTTAAGCTGAGAACTCCATTTTGCAATTGTTTCTACAACATTAGGTATAAACTCAAAATTCTCCCAACAGCGAACATAATCACCAATTATATGAACATTGATTGTTCCATCTCGATCAAGCAGAAGCGTATCGTATTTTCTGATATCTACTTCGTTAATTTTCATTGCTAAAAAAATGTTCTTCCAGCATCATGCACAGGCAATGATATACAGGAAGGTGAAGTTCTTGAATTTTATATGTCTCTGTTTCAGGAACCCGAATACAGACATCAGCAAGTTTTGACAACTTACTTTCTTTATACCCTGTAAGTCCAATAACAGAGAGTCCCTTTGCCTTAGCAGTTACAGCGGCGTAAAGAACGTTCATACTGTTTCCTGACGTAGAAATACCCAGGAACACATCACCTTTCTTTCCATAGCCATTAACCTGTTGAGCAAAAACTAACACAGGCTCACTATCATTCATAAAGGCTGTTGTTAGCGAAGAATGTGCTGTTAATGTTATTGCAGGTAAAGCACCCTGAAGATGTTTAGCAAGAGTTTCCCCAAGTTCAGAATCTATAGCCATCAATGCATCTGCCTGCTCAGCATAGACTTTACGTTTCAGCTTAAACTCTTTCATTAATTCCCCCACAATGTGTTCGGAATCAGATGCAGAACCACCATTTCCACAAACTAACAACTTGTGATTATTCGCATAAGATTTTTCCAAATAATCATAAGATGTTATAATATCATTTTTGCATTCTGCAAGCAATGGATATCGTTCTATTAACGAATCCACATATCTCACAAGTCTATTTTCCATACTTGCATTTATTTAAGTAATATTTCTTTTCTAGGAGAATATTCTGTCGGCGCATAATACAATACTTGTGCACCTTCATTCTCAAAATGAAAAGGCACAATCATTAGTGATTCAAGAGCCTTAATAAGAGAAGGTTGCTTTTCTTTTTCACAATAAAACAGCAAGAAGCCACCACCTCCAGCACCTAACAATTTGCCACCTAAAGCACCAGCTTTAATGGCTATATCATAAAGTTCATCTATAGAGCCATTACTTACCTTCGTACCTGTTCCTCTTTTTAATTTCCAAGTTGTATCAAGCAATTTTCCAAACTCATTAAGACTGGTATTTTTATCTGTTAAAACTTTCTCTGCTTCATCAACAAGAGCTAACATATCTAACAGCTGTTTCGTCTTGTCAACAGGTTTAGCGAATGTATCAGCCTGAATATCAGAAGAGAATCTCTGTACTCCTGTATAAAACAGCAATAAGTTCTCGTCCAGTTCACGTTTACGCTCTGGATGGATGATTATAGGATAGACCTTGAAATCATCATTACTGAAATCAATACGGTTAAATCCTCCATATGCAGCGGCAACCTGATCCTGCCATCCGCCATGCTCTTTTAAGATTTCACGTTCAACATATATAGCTTCCTTTGCCAAGTTACGATGACTCATCATCTTGCCTTTTAGGGCACAAAATGCATTGAGCATTCCTACTGCAAACGTAGAACTAGTCCCAAGACCTGTACGAGCCGGAAGATCACCTTCATAAGTAAGGCGAATTTCGTGAATATCATGCAAACGCATACATTCACGAATCAACGGATGTCCTATTTCATCAATATTGTTCACTCTCTCAAAGCGATTGTGCACCAACTCTGAGATATAAGGATGAAATGGCGGCATATGTCGAACATTTACATAGCAAAACTTGTCAAATGTAGTGGAAATAACAGCTCCCCCATGTTCATTAAAGAAAGCAGGCATATCCGTTCCTCCTCCAAAGAAGGACATACGGAAAGGTGTTTTTGTAATTATCATATTTTACTAAGTTAATGGATAATGAAACCCCAATTTATATTTCATACAATCTTTTCGGTACTTAAGTATCTTAGCAGGAACTCCTCCAACGATAGCTAGTGGAGGAACATCTTTAGTAACAACTGCGCCTGAAGCAACAACAGCTCCTCTACCGATATGGACACCGGGAAGAATAGTTGCCCTACTAGCAATCCAAACATAATCATCGATTATGACATTTCCCCCCTTATTGCGATACATAGGGTCATCATAATCATGTTGTTCTGTCCAAATATTAACTTCCTGTGCTATATCTACATTAGCACCAATTATCAACTGTCCGCCTCGACCATCTAACAACACATGTTTATTAATTACAGAATAATCACCGACAGACACTCTATATGGGCTCCTGATTTCTACATGACGACAAAATACATTATGTTTACCTTGGTATTTTAAAAGAAACTTCAAACTTTTTTTTCTGATGAAATGAACTGGAACAGCCATTACAAAATTCAGTAAGAAATGAAAAATGCAACTTAAATAAATCTTAACCATTTTGCAAAAGACTTTTAACTCTAAAAACTATTCTTCCAACCAATCGAACAAATCTATAATATAATTGGAATATCTTAGAATTTGAAGTTTTATGTTTAAGTGCATATCGTTTATAAAAATAAACACCAAACATATTCGACTTACTTAGTAATTCAGATGCACCAGGAGTATTATCAATCATACCCATAATTTTATCAATATCGTTAAGATACGTATTATTTACATCATAACATAAAGACGTCGAAAGGCACAAGTTTATGCTATTGCACATAACAGCCAATTGCTTTGAATATACACTTTTATCATTCACGTTATCCATAAGAGTTTTGCTCATTCTAAAGATAATCTGCAACATATGTGGAATACAATGAACCTGAGAACTGATTTCGACAGTTTGACCAGGTCTCCCTAATTGATAACAATAAACACATGCATCAGAAACATAGATATCCTTAACAAAAGATAAAGGATAAAAACAGTATTCAGAATCTGTGTAAGAAATACCTGTTAACAATTTAATATTATTCTCCTTTAATATAGAAGTTTTATAAGTAATTCCATGCATCGCAAAATTTGGAGTACAAGTAATATCAAAGTTCGAAAACCTATGAAATTTATTAGCTATATCTTCTGATGCTGTGAAATATCTTCTCATATCACCTCTATCTTGGCGATAATTTGTTAATACCAAATCTACATTAAGGGTACTGAGAGTATCTAGAAATTTCGATAATTCACTTGTATTGTAGAAATCATCAGAATCCAGAATTCTGAAATATTTTCCTGTGGAAATTTCAATTCCTTTATTGATAGCTGAGCCGTAATTTCCATTCTTCTTATCAATGGCAAAGACAATATTAGGATAGCGACGTTCATAATCTTGGGCGATTTCAAGAGACTTATCTTTACTTCCATCATTTATCACCAAGATTTCCAATTCTTTAAGATATTTGCTACAACCAACCAACGAATCTATACATCGTGGCAATAATGCCTCCATATTATATGTAGGTATCACAACTGTTAATAATTTATTCATACTGATATTTTTTAAATGGTAAAACTAATAATAACATTAAGGGAGAGTACATAAGCGGTTCACCAATACCTAAAAATGTTATTGCAATTATATAAAACACTATAGATATCTGTAAATTTCTTTTACGAAACTCCTTACGTAGTGAATAGTAATATGCAAACAACCAAAATAAACCCATTTGAGCTGTTTGGAACAAGATTCCTGCACTTTTTGAGCCATGCATTCCAAATTTGACAGCAACTTTATCAAAAGCAGCAGCATTGACACCAGATCCCCATAAAGGATGAGCGATAATGGCATTGGTAAGAGCTATCCAATCATTAGACCTAGCTATAAAAGATGCATTATTATCAGAAAACTTATCAGTTATAACAGAGCTAGAAACAACAACAATACCAAATACAATCAGAGACAATATTGCCAGAATCTTACTCTTAGGTGATTTAGCTGATTTTCTAATAAAAAAGCCTACGAGTATTATTCCCAATGTTAGATATCCAGTGGTACTGCGAGTTAATATAATAGCTAATACAAGCACTAAAATTTTGATTCTTTTAGATGGTATTTTTGACATTTTATCAAGCGAATCCATATTCATCAATAAGGCTATATTTAATACCATTTGATATATACCTGGTTCCCAAAAAATTCCATATAATTGAGAATTAATGCCCCAGAGACCTCCTCCGAATGCATGATAACAATAAAGATAATGCCCGAATAACCCACCCTTTCCATCTCCATATAAGACAGGTGAAATTATATTGGAAAGAAAAAGAATCTCAAAAAATATACTTACAATGGCAAGAATAACAGTTACATCAAAAAATGCTCTACGAAATACTGTAAAATTGGATGAAGAAACTATTAAAAACGTTGATATCAAAAAAATCAAGTCTCCAACTAGGTTCATATCATAGTCAAACAAAAGGTAGTTTACCAGTATCAGTAATACATATATAACTGTAAAACAATTGACTTTAAACTTAACGTTCTTTTTTATAGTATAAAAGAAAGAAAAGAACAATAATATCAAGAGAGTTGAGCCTGCATTGTACAAATAGAAATATGCCGTACCGCATGAAATGATAAGAAGGAAAACTGCAAGATAATCAATTAGCGTTATCCTTTTATCAGATTTAAATAGCTGTATCATAATTGAATACTTAAAACTTGCTCTATAATAGGAGCCATATCATAATACTTATATTGTCCAAGACGTCCTCCAAAAATAACATTATCCTCATGCAGAGATAATTTTCTATACTCTTCTGCGAGAGCATTATTTCGCTCATCATTAACAGGATAGTAAGGTTCCATTCCTTCCTTATACTCTGTAGAATATTCTTCTGACAATACTGTTTTCGGGGAGTCATACACTTCCTGACCAAACATTTCAAAATGTTTATGCTCAATAATACGTGTATATGGTTCGTTGTGGCTTGTATAATTTATTACAGCATTACCCTGATAATTTGGAGTGTCCTCAACACGTGTTTTAAAAATGACAGTACGCCAATCAAGCTTACCTAATTTATATCCAAAATATTCATCTATCGGACCTGTATAAACAAGCTTGTCGGCATATTTTTTCCACGTTTTATATTTAGATTTGAAGAAATCAACTTCTGTAATACACTCAACGCCATCCAATAGAGCCTCTATCAACTTATTATATCCACCGATAGGAATACCTTGATAACAATCATTAAAATAATTATTATCAAATACCATACGTACCGGTAAACGCTTAATAATAAAAGCAGGAAGATCCTTACAATCTCGTCCCCATTGCTTCTCTGTATATTCTTTAATAAGCTTTTTGAATATATCTTTACCAACTAGGCAAAGAGCCTGCTCCTCTAAATTACGAGGTTCTCTTCCCTTTAAAGATGCAACCGCTTCTGCCTTCTGTTCGTCTATCTTAGCCTGAGCTTGAATAGGCGTATGCACTTCTGGCCACATACGATTGAATGTATTCATATTAAATGGCAGATTATAAAGTTCACCTTTATAATTGGCAACAGGGCAATTTGTATAGCGATTGAATTCTACAAGCGAATTCACAAAATCCCATACCTTTTTACTATTAGTATGAAAAATGTGAGCCCCATACTTGTGTACATTTATTCCCTCCATTTTTTCGCAATAAACATTTCCGCCAAGATGAGGTCGCTTATCTATTACCAAAATCTTCTTGCCTAATTGTTTAGCTCTGTACGCAAAAGTGGCTCCAAAAAGTCCAGAGCCAACTATTAGATAATCATATTGTTTCATAATTTATGGAAATATATAATTTAAGAATTTGATTTTTCTTACCAACGATACTATCATCACACAAATAAACCAAGTAACAAAAGGCATAAGCAATATATAAAACAAAGAGTCCTCATCAATAGATACATATTGCAAAGCTCCAAGTTCTGCGAACATGACTAATTTGTGAAGCAAATAGACTCCCAAACTGAGTGATGATATTTTTTTAAGAAAAGCCATCATTCTATCTGAATAAATAAAATTATGGCGTGCTATTAATATGAAAACGCAAAGAGAGAGAAAAACTGCTGTTGGTAAGTAATAACCAAAAAGTATTTTATTAGTCTGCCCTTCAGATAGCGACAAGTTCATAGTCACAAAATATCTTACAAGCAAAGAAATTAAAGCCGAAAAAATCAGCCCCCTCATTTCATTAGCCTTCAATTTATTTCGAGAAAAATAATAACCGCATAAAAGATACATTAAAGGACCAAATATCGCATTAGAAAGAAAAGCATTCTCCTGTATATCAAGGAGTCTTGAAAGCAAAGGAACTCCTGACCCTAAAATAAAAAACAAAAATATTAAATACTTAATCAGTTTTGTATCATCCTTAGCTTTAACCAACAAAGGTAGCAAAAGATAACATACAAACAAAGGTATAAAGAACCAATAAATTGGCTGATACCGAGTATTTATTATACCATCAAGTACTTGTGAAATAGATAATTCATAAACATCAATATCCCCCTTAACTATATTAAGTAATAGCCAAATGCATGACCATAATATGAAAGGAATGACAGTTCTACTAAACCGTTTTCTAAAAAACTTCTTTGTGCTATAACGATCATCATATCTCATTAGAGTTGCTCCTGTTAACATAAAGAAATTGGGAACTGCAAAATAGAAGATGCATTCTACAGCCAAAGCACAAAACCACATGGATTGACCATTATAATGATGAACAATGCCACTATGATGTAGAAATATGACTGACATACATGCCAAAATATTTAAGGAATCATATGCTACCACTCTATCTTTCATTATCTCGTTATTTTGATCATTAAATTCAGAAATGTCATTATTATGTTTTTAAAGATATGCAAAGATGATAGTCCTAAAGTATTCAAATCGGCAACACATTGATTAAATAGAGAAATTCTACCATGAGCCAACAATCTTACAAGTTGAACATAGTGACCATCAATAAATAAAGGAATTCTTTTTTCTTTAAAAAACAATTCAGCTCGACCATATACATTTACTCGTGTTAGAATTCTGTCATCACTTACCATAACAGAAACAGACCCTTTTCGGGTAGTCACACAATATAACGGACGTCTATCGACAATAACCTTCTTTGCGTGATATCCTATCAAATAAGCAAAAGTTGTATCATTGTGAATTTTAGTCTCATCATATTTGATATTAAATTCATTAACTAATTCACGCTTTATAATTTTACACCATGGCTCGCCAAATAAAAACCTCAAATGATTTGCTTCTTTATCAACACCTTGTAAATACATATCTACATATCTATTCAGATGATCTGCTCTATGTGTCAGTTCATATGTATCTGTATCACAAGAAGTTCCCTTAAAAAATGCAAGATCAAAATCCTTTTCTTTGTACTCATCAAGAATGGAGCTAAAATTATCTTCAAAGAAGTCATCAGCATCTGCAAATATGAGGTATTTACCACTGGCACCCTCAATACCTATATTTCGTGCCTTTCCTCCACCTCCACCTATACTCAAATAAACAAACTTGACTCTTTTGAAGTTTTCTTCAATCTTATAAAGAGATTTCAAAACTGCAGGGTTACTATTATCATCTACAACAAGCACTTCAATATCATTGCGGATGGGAATTGTTTTCAAACACCTCTCAAGTAAATTGGGAATGTTTCTATGGGGGATTATTATACTAAAGTCCATAATAAAAATTTAAATAAACATTATCAATTTCATATCAATCTATTTTTAACTACAAGTTGCGTATTGTATTCTAAATCATCATTCATTTCTTTTGAATTAATTTCTGCACATTAAATATTATAGTTTTACGCTCAGAATTTGATAGCCCGAATAAGAAGATCATAAGGCCACTAAACATAATTGATAAAAATGAAACAAAAATCAAATTAATAATAGTTTCAGGGAAAAGTTCCTTCAAATAATGAGATACTATAAAACACAAAATTACAACAGAAAAACTTCGTACTAACACATCAAAAATATACCTTTTCCAACTAAATAAAGGAACATATTTTTTTAACAAATAAAATCTAAAGAATATTGCTATAACAGAAGATATTATCTGAGGCATCATTATTAAGTAAGGCGGCATTTTCAAAACCAATATTAACCACACAAAAGGTAATTCACTAAACATTAAAATACAAATTCCTAATTGAAATGCCTTCAGTTTTTTTGTCGCATGTATAGCAATAGTCACTGTTTGAGACAAGCAATAAAGTAAAGATACTAATAGTGACAATATCAAAAACTGAGATGTATAAGAAGGTACACTACCTAACCAAAGGCGTAACACATACTCTGAGTACACAATTACAGGAATTGAAATCATAGCTAAAAGATAAAATGAAAATTTAGCTCCCTCATAAACTAAACTGCTGCATTTTTCAATCTCCCCAGATGCATAAGACTTGGTTATTTGTGGATTCAACGCCATTGTAAAATTAACAGAGAACTGATTTACCAACGAAGAAACTTGTAAGCCAATACCTCGAGCTGCATTAAGAGCCGCTCCTGTAAAAATATTAAGTATAATATTTGCACCTTGATCCCGTCCTATAAGTCCTAAATTTCCAAACATACTCCAACCTGAAAATATGGTCATGTCACGCAAGAGTTTTTTATCTACAGTTATTTTAGTTCGACATTCCATAAAATGAAGTTTACAGTATACACTATAACAAAGACGGATTATAATAGAAACCACCAAACACAAGCATCCATAAAGAATTAATTTATCCATATCAAATAATAATAAGCTAATTGCTACAGATAATTTTAATATTGCTTCTAAAATACTAATGTATGCAAATATTCTCATGCGTTCATGTGCAACAATACAAGAATTATACGGTACACTAAGAATTGTAGTTATAAACGAAAATATTGAAAACTGGTATACCCAATTCGCAGCATTCATTCGTTCCGAAGCTATATTTAAACAGTTGTTAATGAACCACAATCCGATAGATTCGGCTATTATAAAGACAACTATTGATATTATAAAATGAATAAGTATAGCTGAAGAAAAAACTTGAGTTAACCTATATGTGTTTCCACGGCCTATCTCATAAGAAATAAATCTTTGTGTAGCTGCGGTTAAACCAGCATTTAGAAAAGCCGCCATAGTTACAACTCCACCAACTACATTATATATACCATAATCAAAAACGCCAAGTATATTTAAAATTATTCTACTAGTATATAATCCGACACCCATTGTTATAAGCATACGAAAATATAAGAGTAGTGTGTTTTGTGCTAATCGTTTTCTACTAGAATCTTTTTCCGATGTCATTATTTTATATTTAATTCAATCAATCTCTTCAAAATAGTTTATAATACTTAAATCACATTATGTAATACTTATTTTACGAAAATCTGTTTGGGCATACATTGTATTTTGAAATTGACTTATTGGTTTACCACTTTCAAGATCTTTACCCATAATCAAATTTACTTTTTCGTTATGTAAATCGACATCCGCCATCATTGTTTTTCCCATTCTGTAGTTAGCAGTCAATTAGGGCCTCCCCTAAATAGTAGGCACTTTTCAGTGCCTGCCTTTATTGGGTTTGTTAAAAATTCAATTGTAAATTAACATTGTGGACTACTTCAGTCCGATACAAGAGGGTAGGAGTGAAGGATAAACCTTGCACTCCTCAAAGATTTTAAAAAACACCAAGGCAGCTCCATCTGAACTGTCATGAAACTTAACCATACTAATGATACTATGGTAAGTAGCTGTCATTTGAGCACCTAAATCACTTCCAAAATGAAATGAGTTGTTGCGTGCCGTGGTTAAACAACGCACGGTTAGTTCTGCCATATTATTATCTATTGGGAAAGCTCCAATCAAGATTCAATGCCTCTATTTCTTTCAAACGTTCATATTTGATATTGACATCATAGTAGTCAGTAATTGAATCAATACCGATTACTTTAACGTCCTTCACATCGTGAAAAAGGCGCTTTACGAGGTTGCTACCAATGAAGCCTGCTGCACCTGTTACAAGGATGGTTTTACCTTCTAAGTTTATATTGTTCTCTACCATAAGTTAGTCTCTTCTAAATATATCTCGTGTATATACTTTATCTTCTACGTCTTTCAGACTATCATCAAAGCGATTGGCAATGATAGCTTTGCTCTGTGCCTTAAACGCATCAAGATTATTAACGACTTTGCTGCCGAAGAAGGTTGTGCCATTCTCCAATGTTGGTTCATAGATGATTACTTCTGCGCCCTTTGCCTTGATACGCTTCATGATGCCCTGGATGGCTGACTGACGGAAGTTATCGCTGTTTGACTTCATGGTCAGACGATAGACACCAATCACACAGTTATGCTCCTTGCTGGCATCATAGCTGTTGGCATCGGCATAGCTGTAATAGCCAGCCTTCTGGAGTACGGCATCAGCGATATAGTCCTTGCGGGTACGGTTGCTCTCTACGATTGCCTCTATCAGGTTCTCTGGAACATCGGCATAGTTTGCGAGGAGCTGTTTGGTATCCTTTGGTAAGCAGTAGCCACCATAACCGAATGAAGGGTTGTTGTAGTGCGTACCGATACGTGGGTCGAGACCTACACCTTCGATGATGGCTTTGGAGTCGAGACCTTTTACTTCTGCGTAAGTATCAAGTTCGTTGAAGTAGCTGACACGGAGGGCAAGGTAGGTGTTGGCGAAGAGTTTTACAGCTTCGGCTTCTTTCATGCCCATAAAGAGGGTGTTGATGTTTTCTTTGATGGCTCCTTCTTGCAGGAGGGCTGCAAATGTTTTGGCTGCTTCTTTCAACTTCTCTGCATCGGTTACGGATTCGATGGCGTTGTTTTCTGCTTCGAATTCGGGTCTGTCGATGATCTTGGGATAGCCTACGATGATACGACTGGGATAGAGATTGTCGTAGAGGGCTTTGCTCTCACGAAGGAATTCGGGTGAGAAGAGTAGGTTGAGTTGCTTGACGCCTTTTTGTGCGTACTTTAAGTAGAGGTTGCGCGTGTAACCAACAGGGATGGTTGACTTGATGACCATGATGGCATCTGGGTTGACCTCTAGAACTAGGTCGATAACTTCCTCTACATGGGTGGTGTCGAAGTAGTTCTTTACAGGGTCATAGTTGGTGGGGGCTGCAATTACCACAAAGTCGGCATCGGCATAGGCTGACTTGCCATCGAGTGTGGCTACAAGGTTCAATGGCTTCTCTGCCAAATACTTCTCAATGTAATCATCCTGGATAGGTGAAATCTTATTGTTGAGTTTCTCCACCTTTTCGGGAATTACGTCCACTGCTGTTACTCTGTGGTGCTGGGCTAGCAATGTGGCTATGCTCAGGCCTACGTAGCCTGTGCCGGCTACGGCTATCTTTATGTCTTGGAATTGGCGCATATCTTTTTAAATGTTGAAGATTACCTTTGGCAATGTTGAGTATTGAATTGTTGACGGAGCATTAGTTAAATCAGCGTGATCTGTATTCATTTCTTCCTGAATACGGATTTTTCTGATTTACTCGAACAAATAACCGTAGTTGTTTTGCAATGCCTCAAATTCTGTTTCGCAGCGATCATGCAGTTCTTTATTGCTGTCCTTGAATATCTTTATCGCTTTCTCTATTTCTTCCTTTACGGTTCTTCCTGCTTCAAATATAGGGCTCAGTTCGTCTTTGAAATAGTCGATGAATGGTGCGTAATAGTAACCGATCTCCTCTATCATGAAATAGAAGGTGTCATAGGCATCTTTCAGATCCAGTTTTTTGTCTCTTACATCTGCAAGTGTTTGAATCCGAAGTATTTCTATGTTTTCAACTTGAGCTGACACCTCTTGTGCGTTTTTCACTTGATGGAAGTAACGGTCAATAAAGGCATTGCGCTCATGCAGGTTACGCTTGTAGAATAACTCACATTCTTTTTTGTCAGTCTCGTTCTTGTTTACCTCCTCAAAGCGTTCGGCATGAACGCCTGATAAGGCAACAGCCATTCCGCCGACATCCATGACGAGTTTGCGGTCTCGGGCTATGCGGATTACATAGCCTTCGAGACCGGCATATTCACCAGTTACGATGCGAAGTAGGGTACGGTTCTTGGAATAATAAACAAAAGGACGAAGAAGGAAACGGAGACGTTCTGGCTCGGTTTCTGCCACACGCATAAACGGTTCCATTTGGTTGCAGGGGATAGTGGCTACCTTTCCAGTACTACAATTTTTACAGAGTTTGTATGGCTTTATGTTTTGGTCTAAGTAGTCCTTTAATATTTCTGGGTTACCTTGTAAGAATATTAGTCCACTTACAGAAGGGGTTTCCACTTCGCGCATTCCGCCTTTGTTCCTGTGACGGGGAACATATTTTATTGTCTTATGCACAAAATGGGTTATTCCTTCTTTCTTTAGTTGTTCTTCTATCGACTTTACTTTTTGATTGTGTACAAAAAGATAGCTCCATGATGTGCTGTCAGTCTTATTGCCATTGGTCGGAACCACTTTTGGCATGGAGCTATATTCTTTTTCTGTCCCGATCTCTCTGTTCGCCTGCGTGCACTTCTTTATCGCTGAACCAGTATGTTCGTCTGGCTCAGAAACGTGTGTGCCCTCTGGAAATTCATAGCTTTCAGATGTCTGAAAACAATTCGTTTCGTCGGCTGTAGACTGAGAAATCGTGCAATCCTGCTTCATAACCTCTCTGCTACTTTATGTCACTGCAGGCTGCCGTCACTTGGAATGCCGATGCCATTTTTACAATAACATTGTTCATAAATCCATACTATCTGTGTGTATGTTTGTCCAGTTATGGGATTCAATGTCTCACAAATCAAATGTGCTGATTGCGTTGCATTTTCACCTCATATTGGCTTCTTTCTCTATCTCTTTACGTACTGTTTTCACATGATAAAACAAGCACAAATAGAATGGATCCTGTAAATTATGGCTT
>ERZ1034680.249-NODE-249-length-33209-cov-8.325934_pt1 | contig 33209 bp, 46 predicted proteins | sample MGYA00520639_ERZ1034680 | MGnify/ENA primary metagenome ERZ1034680 (study PRJEB33766, sample SAMN09781760) | gut metagenome | biome: gut microbiome | host: Homo sapiens | place: Madagascar | study: EMG produced TPA metagenomics assembly of the PRJNA485056 data set...
CGGTCCATGCTGCGCTTGCCGCCCTGTGCGCCCTTGCTGTGGTGGTGGCAGTAGATCACGGCACAGCCAAGCTGGGTGCAAACCTTGTCGAACTGGTTGCAGAAGTGTGCCATTTGGTCGGCGCTGTTTTCGTCCCCGGTGATGACCTTGTAAATGGGGTCAATGATGACAGCGATGTATTGCTTCTTCTTGGCACGGCGGATCAAGCTTGGGGCTAGTTTGTCCATTGGTTTGGTTGTCCCACGCAAATTCCAGATATCGATGCTGGATAAGTTGGCGGCTGGCAGCTGCATAGCTTGATACACATCCCGGAACCGGTGCAGGCAGCTTGGCCGGTCTAGTTCCAGATTGACATACAGCACACGCCCTTTGGCGCACTGCCAGCCCATCCACTTTCTGCCTTCTGCCATTGCAATGCATAATTCAATTAATGCAAAAGATTTTCCGGCCTTGGACGGTCCGGCAATCAGCATCTTGTGCCCCTGCCGCAGCACATTTTCAATCAAAGGGGGAGAGAGTTCCGGCATATTTTCCCATGCTTCTGCCATACTCTCAAATTCCGGTAGATCATCTGTAATGCTGTCGATGTAGTCTTTCCATTCGTCCCAGCTGCCCATGCCAATGTTTACAGCAACTAAGTATTGCTTTTTTTCTCCGCGCAGCACACCGGGCATGCGAGACAAACGAGATGGATTTTTACAGGAACGATCTACTTGAAGTCCGTTTTTGTCGCAGACCTGATACAAAAATGCCACTCGCTCCCGATATTCCTTTGCATTTCCTGCCTCTACTCGCACAATGGCATGCAGGCTCTTCCCGCCACTGTAGACCAGGCATGCAATCGGTAATTGCAAATCTCGCATAATTCCATTTTGCTGTTCAATGGGGATCCCATCAGACTCTACCAAGGCATAGCGAAAATCTGTTACATTTTCATTTTTACCGCCTTTCCCGTCCAGCGGATTAAATCGGATCCATGCTCCAATTTCAGGATCATAGTCGCCAAAAACTGCGCCAAGGTCATTTTCGCAATATGTCAGGTCTTCTAGCAGTTTTCCGGCGGTTCGATCACAGCTTCCTGCATCCGGAAGATGCTTTCCGTCTTGATTTTTCCAACTGCGCACGACATACCCAACATTCTCTTCTGCTTGAAACAACGTGCTGATATAGGTACTAATCTCCTTTACTGGATCCCATTCTGAAAACAGCGGTTTTACCGGAAGTGCTTGTGTTTGAAGCGGACTCGTGATTGCATAATCCTCTCCGATGTAATCCTCCCAGTCCAGCGCACGGGATTCTTTTGGGGGGCTGCTGTGTGGGCGGTAACCGCCTTCCAATGCCAGATGTACGATAGTGCCGGCAGTGACCGGATGCTCAGAACCGGCAAAAGTGCACCACTTCTTTTCACATTCTCCGCTGTGATACCGGGCACTGTCACGCTGTGACCAGCCATCCCAAACGGAAACGTCATAGCCGGAATCTTTCAGCGCCATGCCAATGCCGCACCAATCCTGATAGGTCAGGCAGGATGGGTCAATATAGTCCAGTAGTTCGTCTAGGTTGTCGTCTTTGTAGGTATCCAAAAAATCACCCTTTCTATTGACAAAATCATAAGGTTATGCTATACTGAAATCACAAAAAACACGCCATTTCCAATTGAAACGGAGGTTATACGCATGAGTACCAAAGAAATGCTGCTTCACGAAATCGACGCTATGAACGAAAAGCAGCTGCAGGGACTGCTACTGTTTATTCAGGGCTGCTATGCAGAAATCCCGAATGCGGAAACGCAGGCTGCTATGGACGAAGTGGAGGAAATGAAGAAACACCCAGAGCAGTATCCCGGTTATACCGATATTGATGAAATGATGAGGGATCTGCTGCAATGAAGTACACCGTAAAACCAACTTCTCTATTCAAAAAAGACTTGAAAAAGATGCAAAAGCAGCACAAAGATCTGGAGCTGCTTAACCAGATTCTGAAACTGCTGGCAGACGGGAAAGCACTTCCGGAAAAGAATCGTGATCACGCTCTGACTGGCAACTACACCGGCTGTCGGGAGTGTCACATTCAGCCGGACTGGCTTCTGATCTATGAGGTTGCAGATGACACGCTGTTCCTGTACCTCACCCGTACCGGCAGCCACAGCGAACTCTTTGACAAATAACCACAGGCAGACTGCAAAAAGCGGTCTGTCTTTTTTATTTTTCCGGCACATACTCCGCCACCGTGATCGCCCTCGGCACATGCCAGCCGTTCGCTGCGATACGGTTGATGAGATTTTTTGCTGCATCGAATGACCAGCCGCCAACATGTTGAAAGCCGTACTTCTCCAGGCAGCGAATCTGCTTCGGCGTTGCCAGTCCGCTCTGCTGCCGCTGTGCCACTGTGCGGAGGATCTGTTCCGCTTTCCCGGCACTCTCTACGGCATCCGGATTGATGCCCCGTTTCTCCAAGTCCTTCTTCTGCTTGTCCGTTGGTGGATGGGATTCCCACCCAAATGCCGGCACATAACCGGAAAGGTCCTGTGACTGGATCGACATCTCATATTGCAGTGGGTCTACCAGCTTAGACTTTCGTTTCTTCATGGATTCCAGCCGTTCTGCCAGCTTGGACTCCCGGTCTGCCACCACGTCTTCAGACGCTTTGTTTTCGGCTTCCTCGATGTCCACGGGTACGCCGGGCAGCCGCTCCAGCTGCTGGGTCATCTTCTGCTGCACTTCCTCATCCTCGCAGATCAGACACGCCGGGCGGCACAGCTCGTGCTTCTCCGTGTTCCACAGAAAATCCAGCAGCAAGAGATGATCTTTCCCCTCTGCCAGCCGTGTGCCACGTCCCACCATCTGACAGTACAAGGCGCGAACCTTTGTGGAGCGCAACACCACCACACAATCTACATCCGGACAGTCCCAGCCCTCGGTGAGCAGCATGCTGTTGCACAGCACGTTGTACTTGCCGTCAGCGAAATCCTGCAAAACCTGTTCCCGGTCATCGGATTCACCGTTGACCTCTGCCGCACGGAAACCGTGCTGACAGAGCATGTCCCGGAATTTTTGAGATGTTTTGACCAGCGGCAGGAATACCACTGCTTTGCGGTTGGCGCAGTGCTTTGCCATTTCTGCTGCAATCTGATCCAAATAGGGATCCAGCGCCGTGGCGATGTCACCGGGTTTGTAATCTCCGGCAGCTGTCCCCACATGGGTGAAATCAATCTGCACCGGCACAGTCAGTGCCCGGATGGGCGTTAAGTATCCCTCGTGAATGGCCTGTGGCAGCGTGTATTCATACGCCAGACTGTCGAACACCTTGCCCAGATTCTGCTTGTCGCCCCGGTCAGGCGTTGCTGTCACACCCAGCACATTGGCATCGGCAAAGTGATCCAGAATTACCTGATAACTACCGGAAATGGCGTGGTGTGCTTCGTCAATGATGATAGTCTGGAAGTAATCGGAGGGGAACTGGTCAAGGCGTTTCTGCCGCATAAGGGTCTGCACGCTGCCTACCACTACCCGATACCATTCCCCCAGGCAGGTTTGCTCTGCCTTTTCCACAGCACATTTCAAACCGCTGGTACGTTCCAGCTTGTCCGCTGCCTGTTGGAGCAGCTCACCCCGATGTGCCAGAATCAATACTTTTCCGCCGCTGCGGACTTCATCTTCTGCAATCTTTGCAAAAACAATGGTTTTTCCACAACCGGTCGGCAGTACCAGCAGCGTGCGCTTCCTGCCTTCGTCCCACTCCTTGTGCACGGCTTCTCTTGCCGCTTGCTGATAAGGTCGCATTTGCATGGCATATCACTCCTTAAAACTGACCATTGTTCCAGCTGCTTTGCGGTGCGCTCTGCTGCGGCTGCCAGGGTTGCGGGCTGCTTTGCGGATACGAAGGCTGCGGAGCGCTGCAGGGTGGCTGTGTGGAATTCTGAGCAAGCTGCGGCTGATCGTAAGATGGATACAGCTTGTCAATTTGATTTTTCTTGTACGTTCCGCTGCCATCCTTTTTTTCTTTATCTTGAACAATTACATGGCATACGCCGCTTTTTCCGTTGACTTCCTGCCAATTCATTCGGGCAGCCTGCCCTTTCTGCTTCATGCCGATGCTGGCAAAAAATTCGGACAGCTTCCACTCCATCACGGTATGTAAATATAGATATTCCGGAAGCAGCACACTGTTCCCATCCATGCCGAATACCCGAATAAAAACAATGGCTTTGTTGCAAGGCGGAATCTTTTTACTGCCATCATGCCGGGCACGGTCAAACTTTTCCACCGTAAAACGATAGTCTCCCTCCGAAAGCAGGATGTAGCTGCTTTCCTGTTGGATTTCGTCCTCCCAGCCTAATTCTCGTCCCTGTGCGGATGTGTTAAAATCGTTCATCGTTTTACTCCTATTCCTTAAATGTTATTTGGTTCGGTTTGCCCGAATCATGCCCATGATGTTCTGCCACCACGGAATGCACCAGCCCTCCACAAAATCCTGCGGATAGTTCTGTACGGGCATATCTGCCGGAAAATAGCCCTTGCTGCCTACCACTGCCTGCAGCTCAGCAGGCTGCACGTGGCTGGATGCCATCAGCTGTGCCAGCTGGGGAGCGATTCCATCCAGAATATGCTGTGTTTGCTGTTCCTCCGGTGTGGCAGGCTGATCCCATGGTTCTGGCGCTGCGGATGCGGCAGATGGCGTGTAAAGCTCTACCGATTCCTGCACGTCTTGCTGTGTGGGAATTCCTTCCGTCCGTGCCTTTTGCAGCAGCTGTTCTGCCGGAGACGGAGCTGCAAAAAGTGAGGCAATGGATGCAAATTCCAACGGCAATTCCGGCGGAAGTCCAAAGCGATTCTTTGCGTCCCACCACGCCGTTTTGGTGGTGTACATAACCCGTTTGCAAGCGGTTGCCTTGTGCTTTTTTCCTTTGTCATCCGTTGCAATGACATGTGTTTGAAATGCCAAAAACAGTGTCAGGTCAGACCATTCTTTCAGCAATGGAGCAATCTTATTGGTGGTTTTATTGCCGAGCTTTAGTTCCCAATGGTCAAACTCTGCATCTACTTCTGGAAGGGATGCTTTCCGGGTGATGGCGTGGCAAAGCAGCACCACGTTGATGCCCGCCTGAATGAGCCGTTCGGTACGATCCAGAAACCGTCCGATTTCCTCCGCTTCGTATTCCCAGCCCTTGCCGTAGCCAAAGCCTTCGATGCCGGTAACTTGATGCTTGCTGCACAATTCTGCAATGGCAAGGCGTTCCGCCCAGTCGAAGGTGTCGATGATCACAGTCTGATACTGCCGTTGTGCGTGGGATTCCAGCACAAAGTCTAGTTCCTGCTGCAGCATCTCCCAGCTGGAGGGCTTGGGCAGCCGGCGAACGTTCATTTTTGAGGTGCTTCCTTCGCAGTCCAGGAAGACTGCCCCCGGCAGCTGCGCCGCCAGGGAAGTTTTACCTACACCTTCTTGCCCATAGATGACCAGTTTTATACCGGCACCGGCCTGAATGCCGTTTGTCTCTTGAAATTCCATTTAGAATGCTCCTTTCGTCCATGCCTTTTGTATCGGCGGTTGCGACTGCACTTGTTGTGTTTGTGTTTGGTGGATGTCCACAGAATAGCCGTCCTCGATGATGACACTGCACTCGGATCCGGTAGAAACACGGGTGGCAATCGCCTGCAAGCCTTCCTGTTCCAGCCACTGTCCGAATTCCTGCAACGTGACATTGTCCATCTGTTCCAGCTTGTCCAGCAGCACAAAACCGCAGTCCGGGTTCAATTTGCGAACGATGGCAGCCGCCACACGCAGCTGCTCGGAACCGCTCATGCTGTCCCACTGCTTGCCGTGGTACTGTAATGTTCCATTTTCCACTGTCAGCCCTTCCAGCGGCAGGTCAGCGGAGTGCAGCAAGTCTTGCTTTTCTTGCCGGAGTGCGGAAATCTGCTCGGTCAATGCCTCGTAGTCCTGTCGGTAGGTCTTTGCTTCTTCCTCGGCGTGTTCCTTGTTCAGGTTGTCCCGAATCTTCATGTTGATGGCATCGATCTCTGCAATGCTCTTTTCCAGTTCGGCGGTGGATTCGTCCTGCAAATCTCGTGCAGACATCTGTGCAGTCACTGCGTTCTGCTCTGCTAGTTCCAGATGCTTTTTGGCAGCGTCATAGGCGGTCTGTGCGGCGGTGAGTTCCTGTGCATACCGGGCAGCGTTTTCCCGTTTTCGCTGGTTCTCGCCGTTGCGTGCCAGAATCTCCTGCTGCCGTGCAATCAGCTCTGATGCAGAAACCGGCGTATTCGGCACGTTCTCCCAGCACTGCAGCTCTGAGGCGTACTTCTGCTTCTGGTCAGCGATTCTACCAATGGCGGTGCGTTGGTTGTACAGCCGGCTTTCCTCAGATTCGATCTGTGCCAGCTGCTCCCCGACACCAATAATTTGCAACAGAATTTCCGCTTTCTCCTTGTTCGATGCGTTCATGAACTTGGGCAGATCCAGTGCCAGTGCGGACAGGAAGGAGTTCAGCAGCTGCTGTCCGGACTTGTTTCCGTTTGGGTCAATGACTTTCAGGCTGCTGTTCTTGCCTTTCCGTTCCACAATCAGGCCGTTGGACAGTTCCACGTGTAGAATGGGATCGGTGTATGCCCCATCCCTTGCCGCAGCCGTAGGCTTGTACTTGTCGCCGCCCAGTGCCCATGCAATGGCATCCAGCACAGAGGTTTTCCCCTGGTTGTTGTTGCCGCCGATGATGGTCAGGCCGTTTGCGGACGGCTCCAGCTTTACCGCCTTGATCCGCTTGACATTTTCGATTTCCAGGCTGTTGATTTTTACACTCACGCTTCTTCCTCCTCATACAGTTCAATGTGGTCATAGGCAAACTGGATCATTTCGCCCAGTACCTGCGTTTTGGTACGTCCGGTTTCAATGGCAATCTCTTCCACCAGGGCTGCATGTTCCAACCGCAGGTTGACGCTGGTAAACAGCCGGCGCTCGCCGTTCTTCTTACTGGACGGTTCTTTCTTCTGCATTCTCAGTTTATCCATGATGTTCCTCCTCTGCCGGCTGTTCCGGCTTGTCCGACGGCAGCAGCAAACCGATGTGATCGGCACAGTGCAGCCTGCCGTCCAGCCCTAAGTACAAGGGAACGCTCTTGATGCCGCAGTTGACACAGTGATTTTTCTCGTTCTGGTTATCCACGCTTGCACGCCTCCTCGAACACAGCCTTGTCCCGTTCTGCAGCCTGTACTTGCTCGTAGCCTCTGAAAATATCCCGCATCATCAAGAACCAATTTTCGTCGGATACCGCATCATCTCTGCGGATACTCAGCGCCTGCATCTTCTTTACTTCACTTTTTTTCATTTGACAAATTCCTTTCTGTGTGGTACAATACGATTGATCATATCTGTGTGGTACAATATGATCGATCATATATTCCCTTGTTTTTCTGCTGCCAGTTGCTGCTGGCAGCGTTTTTTTATCACAATGGTGATTTCCAGGGCGGTTTCGGTTCGTTTGCGGAACACGAATTCTTCGATGGGCAGCACCAGCTTCAGTTTCTCGCCGACAGCCAGCAGTTCAGCGCTTGTGAATGGTTTCACGTTTCTTAGCTCCTTTCTTGTATTGGTCTGACAGATACATCAGATCTAGGATTCCTAAAACCACGGCAATGCCGATGGCTAATAGGTCCTGCAAGGGTGTTGTGGGTAGCATGTTAGTCCTCCTCTTTTTCCATAATTTCATCGAAGTGTGCAAGAACCAGGGAAAACCTTTTGAGCATTGCACCCAGTACCTGCTTTGCATTGTACATACCGTTGCCGCAATCTGCCACGACATTGGCAACGTATACTGCGCCAGCAAGATAGCAAGCTACAACGTCATCGCCGTTGACATTACTCATCTTTGAGTTCGGGGTGATCTGCCCATTCTCGTCCATCTTGATGCGGATTTCAATATATTTCTTCTCATTTTCCATGTTCATTTTCCTTTCTACATCTGCATTTCGGGCACACGTACCAGCCTGTAAACTGCATGCACACGTTCCACCATTTCCCGCACTGCATGCAGCGTGCGTATTTGTACCCGGATCTCATTTCAATTGTGGGGGGCATTGATCGGCTCATTTGCTTGTCCTTCTTGCGTGGATGCACGAATTGAAATTGCAAAATCAGGTGTTTTTTGCGATGTCACCACCGTTGCACCACGCATAATTTGAAATTTCCGCCTTATGTACGATTGCGCTCCGCAATATTCCGGGCAATCTCGGCATCCATGCCAATTTGTGCAATCTTTTGCAGAATGCGGTCAATCTTGTCTTTGTCTTTTACTTTGTCCAGACAGTAGTTATCTGCAATCTTAATGGTTGTATTCCCAATCTTGAACTCTTCCACAATATGCGGCTCTTCGTCAAATCTCTTTTTCAACAATATCAGCCCCTTTCTTCTCCATGCTATGCAGACAGCGGCTTGACTCATTCAGCCTTGCTGTCCGCACATGCTGCACCGATCTCAATGCCTTCCATGATGCCTGTAACGCGTTCAAATGTTCGGGGGTTAAACCGTTCCATCGCACGATACAGACGCAGGAACTGCATCAACTCCTGATCGCTCACTTTTGGCGTGGTTTCTGTCATAATAGGTCACCGTCCTTTCATCAAATCCCTGTCATCAGCAGCCGGAAGGTTTCCCGTCCTTTCGGTGTAATCATCGTCTGGCTGCCTGACCACGCGGTTGCATCGTTCTTGGTTTCTTTCAGTTCAAACAGCCCGTCTTGCAGTGGCTTTGCATACGGCATCAATTTGCCTTTCTTGTCGCGGTACAGATATTTCTTATCCATCAGGAAGGTTACAAAATCTTTCTGCTTGATCTGAAATTCCTTTGCGGTTTCCCGGATGCCAGTCAATAAATTCCGGTCAACTAGGTCATCAAAATATTCCGCCTTTGGTTTCATGATCTGGTTTTCCACAGTTAGTTCCGAAACCGTGACTTGCAGCTGTTTCAGTTTGGCGTTTGACAGCTGCAAGGCTCTCGCCATGATTGCATCTGGACTGTTCCATTGTTCTTCTACGGCAATGAAGTACTGCCGCATCTGCTTGCCTTTTTCCGTGCGCTGGAGCATGCAGAGTTCCTTTGCCATGGGGATGGTAATTTGGTGGTCGGTTGACGGTCTGCCGCCGGTACTTTCGGACAAAATTGTCCAAAAGTCTGAATTCTCGGAAAAGCCGTACTCTGTCATACGGTCGAACCACTTCTTATACGGCGTTTCAATTTTTAACGCTTCATACAGCTCCCGCCCCGATACCGTCGGGCGGTCTGCGTTGTCGTAGTGGACTTTGATTAATTCATTCATTTTTAAAACTTCCTTTCTGTTGTGTTGCTTTGGTGCAACTTCCGGCTATCTGGCATTTCTAATTCCTCCAGATATTTTGTCAGATCATGAAACAACTGTGACTTTTGAAATCTGCACCAATCGAGGTAGGGCAATTCAAAAGACATTCGTATTACATGAGGATACCCGACTGCGTTAACGTCTTGCATGAAATACACTTTCATCACTCCATTCATCTTATTTTTTATCTGTTGCGCCCCCTTGCCCCAGTGTGGTATAATGAAGCGAGAGAAGAGGAGGTGTTGATTTTGTACTTATCCAATCGAACAAACCAATTCTTGAATGCAATTGTGCGCGAGTTCCGCAGCCGCTGCCGACATGGAAACGGCTTAGATATTTTTTTCAGCTTCCAGTATCGGGAGTTAAAGCGATTCCGAAAATTTTCGAAAGCTGAAGCAGAAATGTGCATTTGGGAGTTGGCGGAAAACGGGCTAATCCGAAAATACCATGACGGCGGATTTGCCATCATTCCGAAAACAATTGCATTCTACGATGAGAAACACAGAAGACCGTATATTCGGGTATTTTGGTTTGTTGCCGGGGCTATTTTCACGGCGGCTCTAGATTTCGCCGTAATTCTGTTAAACAAGCTTACAGAATGCGTTTGAATCTATCTTGTTTTTCAAATCTATCTCAAACAAATCTTCTGACATAGAAATGTCCAGATGAAGAACAAATTGATTACCCGGTCCCGGCTCGTAGCTTATGCTATAGCCGGTCACACATTCCACTCGCTTGTCATCCAGCCAGATCTCTGTGTAACCAATTTTATTTGCTCTGATTTTGATTTTCATGTTTTTCACTCCCTTCGTCTCGTTTTCCTATAGTAGGAATACATGGTTTTTAGCATTAACGCTCATTTGTGCGTTGCTATGGCTATATTATACGCCCAAATAAGCGTTATGTCAACCCGGAAATATGCACAAACATTCGTCTTTTTGATTGTTCAACATGCATAAAATGGCGTTATTTTCAAAAATTAATTGACATATACGCCCAAACGTGCTATAATTGAATCAAATTGAAGGAGGTGAGGGCATGAAAGAAAAAAATAACAATTTAAAGTCCATCCGAAAAGAGCATGGCTATACTGTAAAAGAAGTAGTTGATGGAACTGGAATACCGATGCGGACATACCAGAACTATGAATATATGGAGCGCGAGATAGGCGCAGGAGCATTGCAAAAACTCGCCGACTTCTACGGCGTCACCACTGATTATCTATTAGGCAGACCCGAAGCTACACCACCTATAGACCCTATTAGCCAGATTGACATAGACGATAAGGAAAAGGCGGCATTATCTAAATGGGTGGCGCTGGATGCCAAAAAACGGCGCATGGTATTGGATGTCATGGCAGATATTGTACATAGCTATGAATCTGCGCAGCGGCAAGCCATTGTACATACCTTTCCCATTCAAATTCAGATCAGCATGCACAAGGTATCCGCTGGAACCGGCTACGACCTAGAGGACGGCGATGCATGGAAAACAATTGATATTGCTGACACAGAAACCGCCAGAAATGCAGATTTCGGTCTGGAGGTAGACGGAGACAGCATGGAGCCCAAATATCACAACGGGGATATCATCCTAATATTGGAAACGCCTGCGGTCGATATTGGGGACGATTGTGTTTACACAGTAAATGGGGCTGGCTATGTAAAACAATACGGCGGTGACCGGCTGATCTCGTTGAACAAGGACTATGATGACATCTATTTTCATGACTATGATTATGACAGCATTCACTGTGTGGGCAAGGTAATCGGTGTTGCGGAACGGGTGTAATTCATCGACAAAATACGCCATTATTCGACAATGTTATTACAATTTGGATACAATTTGCTAGAATGTATTGATTTTCTCGCATACATGTGTTATACTATCCTTGTAAATTTAAAAACAAGGAGTGTATGATCATGAAACATACCAAGAAAATTGCCGTTTTATTAGCCGCCATTTTGTCTATGGCTTCTTTCGCTGCATGCGGAAGCACAGACGATTCTAGCAGTTCTTCCAGCAGCAGCTCGGAAAGCTCTGCTGAGTCTTCTGAATCCAGTGCAGCAGAATCTTCCGAAGAATCTTCTGAAGAAAGCAGCGAGGAAGGGTCCGCAAGTTCTGATGCAGAGTTTGCATTTGAAATTGTTGGAACATCCAAATCCACAGACTATGAAGGCGAAAGCATTTTAGTTGTAGAATACAATTACACCAACAATTCTGACGAAGCAACGTCCTTTACCTTTGCTTGCCAAGATAAAGCATTCCAAAATGGTGTAGAATGCGACAGCATGGTAATTGGATGTGATGACATCGATTCTCAGCAGCAATTGAATGACGTACAACCGGGCGCTACATATGACTTAAAAGTTGGCTACCACTTGCAGGATGATTCTCCGGTTGATATTGAAATCACCGATCTGTTCGGCAAGGAAACATTTTTAAAGCAGACTGTACAGCCGTAACGAAAGCCAAAACAAAAGATATAAAAATACGCCCCACTAAAAATAAAGTGGGGCGTATTCCATAAGGAAAGGAGTGCATCGCATGGAGCAATATTGCATTTATCTCCGAAAGTCACGTGCCGATGCGGAAGCAGAAGCAAGAGGGGAAGGGGAGACCTTAGCACGGCATGAAAAGATGCTGCTAGCTGTTGCAAAGCGGGACAGATACCACATTTCCAAAATATACCGGGAAATTGTATCCGGGGAAACCATTGCAGCCCGGCCGCAGATGCAGCAGCTATTGCAGGACGTAGAGCAAGGGTTGTATGCTGGTGTTTTGGTTATGGAAGTGGAACGGTTAGCCCGTGGAGATACCATTGACCAGGGGATTATGGCGCAGACATTCCGCTATTCTGATACCAAAATCATTACACCCATGAAGGTCTATGACCCAAATAACGAATTTGACGAAGAATATTTTGAATTCGGGCTGTTTATGAGCCGAAGAGAATACAAGACAATCAACCGCCGGTTGCAACGTGGGCGTGCTGCATCTGCCAAAGAAGGGAAGTACGCTGGCAATATTACACCGTATGGCTACACACGGGTAAAGCTGGAGCATGACAAAGGCTTCCGCCTTGTTCCGGATCCGGAGGAGGCAAAAATTGTGCAGCTGGTATATGATTGGTACCTGAATGGAGAACCGCAGGAAGATGGATCCAGAAAACGGCTGGGAAGCACATATATTGCACGAAAGCTCAATGCAGCGCATGTTCCTACCAGGCATGGTGGAAAATGGGGCGTAAACAGTGTGCGTGGCATTCTGATCAATCCGGTTTATACCGGAAAAATTCGATGGAATTATCGACCGGCAAAAAAATCCATGGAGAATGGCGCCGTTGTGAAAACACGATCTGAAGCAGAAGAAGGCGATTATATTTTAGCGGACGGGTTACATGAAGCATTAATCTCGGAAGAAGCATACCACGCTGTGCAAGAGGATATGCACCATAAGGCAGTATCCGGCACACATGACGGCAAAAAGTTATGTAATCCGCTGGCAGGATTAGTCTATTGTGCATGCTGCAAGCATGTCATGGTGCGCCGGCCACACAACAAAAGATTCCATACTGATACACTGATGTGCAATACACTGGACTGCCCAAATGTAAGCGCTGATCTGGAAGCGGTAGAGCGGCGAGTTCTTTCCGGTATACGGGACTGGCTGGAGCAGTACGAAGTGGAGTGGAGCAAGAACCACCAAGAACCTGATGCAATGGATGCACAAATTGCAACAAAAAAAGCTGCCATTCAGGCAGCTGAAAAAGAACAGGATGTTTTGAAAAAGCAGCTAGACAACGCGTATGATTTCCTAGAACAGGGGATTTATGACACGGATGTTTTCCTTTTCCGTTCGCAAGCGTTAAATGATCGCATTCAAGACACACAGAACAGCATCAAAGCCCTACAAGAAGAGCTGCATCGAGAACAAATGCGGAAAGAGGGAATAGAAGAAATCATTCCAAAGGCAAAACATGTGTTAGAGGTTTATGGATCTCTTACAGATGCTAAGTCAAAAAATGAATTATTAAAAACCGTTTTGGAGCGTGTAGAGTATTACAAGGGAAAAAGCGCACGATGGAGCGGAAATCCAGATAATTTTGAAGTTGTTCTGTTCCCAAAGTTACCGAAATAGCGTTACTTTTTTATTACTGATATTGTGCGTGTGCCTAAGAATTAGCATGCGCATGATGTCAGCTATATAATCGAATAAAAGCAGCGGCAGGGAAGTGCTCCCGCTATGCCGCTGCTTTTTCTTATTGTTTAACTAAATTTTCTTTGCATAATCCAAACAGATCCACCCAGCTTTCGATTTTAAAAATCCCCATTTATTACAGGTATCGATAATGGTATAGACACCACGATCCTTAATGCAGCCTACAACAGGGTACTGCGTGCCGGCACCTTTTCGGATGTTCAGCGCATCAGTTGTAATTTTTACACGGTACGACTTAGGCGCTGCTTTGCTGCTTGCAGCCGCTGGCTGTTTCACTGGTTGCGTTTTTCCATCCAGTTTGTTTTTTACATCCCACAGGAACTGCGCCCAGTGTTCGCAATTTTCTGTGTCGCTGCCGCCCCTGGATTTTGGAACGAACCACTTCGGACAGTTTTTGCCCGTAACATCAAAATGCCGAATTACACCACGGTTCATCGGATTTAATCCATATTTTTTACACAGATTGGCAGTCAAATCCACTAGGCTGTTGTATGTAGCTGTGTTGAATTCGCCCGTCCAGTCGGGGTGACAATTTTCAATGCTGACCGTATAAGCATTTGCCTGATTCGTACACCAAGCAACTTCCGCATCCGGAATGCAGCAAATCACTTCCCCCTCCAGCCCAATTACATAATTCGCTGACACTTCTACGTCCGTATTCTGAAAATAATTGCGATTCGCCATGGCAGAAGATCCTGGATTTGCCACCCAGTGAATGGCAATGGCAGTTGTTTTGGAACGTTTGGTATATGGTCGATTGTGCGTTAAATACGCATTGGTAATGGTCATGCTTTATTCCTCCCCTTTCAGTTCTGGCAACCCTGCCACGCTGGTCAAAACAGACAATACACCAGCCAGCAGCGCTGTACTGCCAACGATTACCCAACTGACATCCTGCATGGTCATTGCCACACCGATGGTTGCAACAGCCGTCTGCGCCATCGTTTTAATAGCTCTAATCGCTGCTGCCTTTGCCCATAGCTTCCAATTTCTCATAGCAAATTCCTCCTAGAATAAAATTTTCTGAATTCCGTAAACCAGAATTCCAACAATGGTAGTAGCCAGTAGCCCACACAGTCCATACAGAACCCGCGTTAGGCCACTGATTTTTTCACATAGGTTATCCAATTTTACCCGTGTTTCTGCTGCATCCTGTTCCAATTTGTCCAGCCGCCTGCTGTGATCATTCAACCTGTCCTCATGCTTGGTTAAAATATGCTGCTCTAGTTCTTCGTTCATGTTTTACGCACCTCCTTGCACCTTCGAGCCATTGATGAAGATTACACCGCCGGATTCTATTTTTGTGCCCTTTATGGTGCAGCCTGTTAGTTTCGCTTCGCCCGTAGTGCTGGCGCATACAATGCCTGGGATGGTGCAATATCCTAATCCAGTCACAGAACCACCACTGCTGCGCGCAACAATATCTGTTTCCGAATCTGTCACAAATACGGAACCATCCAAATAGCACTGGCTGGCGGTTGTGACACGCAAACATTCTGCGCCACCAGTCGAAGTGAAATTCGCACGATAGCCATATACATGAGATCCAGTGGAAGCTGTTACAATTGGATCTGTTCCGCTGTCTGCTGTAACCGTCAACGCTGATAGTGTAAGTGCACAGGTAGTCAGATTGATTCTGCCGGTAAGCGTGGTAGAGGCTACACCAGCACCAACGATGGCAATTTTTTTGTTTTCAGCAGCCATTGTACCAATGTCATAGGTTCCGGCGGCTAATTGCAGCCGAATATTGCTGTACATCGGATACTTTCCCAATGCCCCTGCAATTGTTTTCTTGGGACTTGCTGCTGTGTCCCCGGAATTGTCGTCGTTTCCGCTCTGTGCATTTACATAAACAGTCAATCGAATCATTGCTGGTTTGAGTAAATTGTAGTAACTTTCTACCTTTCCATTCACCGAATTGATTTTCCCAGACATGCTGGAACTAATTGATTGCTTTGCGTCCTCCAGGTCTGCATCTGTTGCATAGTCTTCCAGCGATGCCAGCGGTGCAAAATACGATTTAAGCTTTTCCCAGAAATATTCCAGCACTTCATTGTTTAAAAGATCGGTATTATCTGCCATGTTCTTCCTGCCCCCTTATGATGACATCATGCGGTCAATGTCCGCTTTTGTGATGTAATTGAACTCTTTGCGCAGCGCTTGCAGCTGGCACCTCGTTTCTGCCCGAACCTTGTCCGCCTTCGTCATGCGGACAGTATCCGCCATTGCACGGCTATCTGAACCGCCGCAGGAAATCTTGTGTCCGCCACGAAACGTCCATGCAATGGATGTGATAATGCTGCTGTATGTTTGCGGAATTGCATCCGTAAGATCTTGGTAGGTAAGTTTTACCTTTTGTCCCAACGCATACCGTTTATTGCTATGTACAGTGCATGAAAATGGGCGAATGGTGTAACCGCCTGCATAATCACAAATCGCATAGCGGATGCCCTGGGCAACGGTATCCAAACTATAACCTTCCACGAACACAAATCCTTTCGCAAAGCCATCCAAAAACGGGTTATTGGAAATTTCAATTCGAAACTGTACCTTTGTGTCATAATCCGGAGATTGCAGCACCCACCAACCCCATGCGTTTTGATCTTTTTCCAATTCTACATGTGCATCCACACGCATCAATTCCATTGTATAATCTGCAATGTCGCAGGAATTCCACTCCATTTCGTTCATACCAATTGCAACTTCTCCATACTGCGGCTGTGCAAATTGCCCCAAGGTCAAATGTCCGTCTTCCGGTTTGGAGAAGATAAAGCCCCCGGCAAGTTCTGCGATGTATTTGAAGAAATCTCGCGGACAAGCGGAATTAGATGTTCCCGTTCCGCTGTCTAGGAAGTACATTGCTGTGTAGATTGTTCGTCTCCAAACTCCGTTAATGTTTGCCCAAATGCAGGAATTGCAATAGTCCTCGTTGTCATTGAGGACTGGAAAATACTGCTCCCACTCCAGCAGATTACTCATTCCGGTTTGCGCCTTAATAAAATCGTTTGCGAAACTTGTAATACGATGGCACCAGGTCATTAGATTGGCTCCTGTATATCCCACTTGCTCATTTAGCAGCTCACCAACGGATTTGGCAGACTGATTGGATGTGGAATTGTAGGATGCTGTATCCAGCCACCCCACTGCATCCTGTGCAGTAATGGTGTAGATATCGCCTGATCTTGTACAGCTGGTTACCCAAAATGTTCCGATGCAGTAAGGATTTGTTTCCCCGGTATACTGGGAATACAACGTGATTTTAGCACCGCGCACCCTGAAGTTGGATGTATTCGGAATCCGGCACGCGATAGACAATGTGGACGCATATACACCGCCGATAGCAAATGACCCGTCTGGACAGCACTGCCGCTTGCTGGATGCTTGTATTACATTGGCATTTGACAACTCTGCCAGCAGTCCACCGGAACGATCCCAAATGGATCCGGATATTGTTTCTTGTAAAACCATAGCTTACTCCTTCACAATAATCGGTTGCCGGATGATAATGGAAATGGTGTTGGATTCATCCGGATTTCCGCTGCTGTCAAAAATAGCAGCTGTAGCAGTCAATACCACAGTGAACTGCTGTAGATTCGGATTGTATTTCCACGTAAACGATTCCGGCGCAGACGCTGCGCTGGTATGTGTTGCTTTTGATTCCGGACACGCCCCGTGTATTTCAATCACCTTGCAAACTTTGGAATTGCAAATTCCAGTGGTGTAAATGGTGGTATAGCTGCTATTGACAAAAACAGTCGGCATGGTGTAGATGCCGCCGGGCAAATACTTTCCGTCTTCCAGTTTTTTGCGTTCTCCGTTTAGCTGATACGTACCCGGCAAGTCGGATAATAGGGACACATAGGGGATTGCTACCTTGTTTTGCGGCATGTCTAAAAATTGCAGCGGAATTGTAACGGTATACCGTTGCGACTGGTACGAGATCAAGGAAGTGGATACCGAACCGGCAATAAATGCAGTTCGTCCATATTTAAGAGAAGAGCTTGCTTCTCCGATTTCCGACCGCATATTTGCAATGGTCAGAACCGGAGATTTTTGCGTTGCATACAGCAGATTGATACACTGCTCCTGCGTGCATTCCAATGACAGTGTCATGGTATCGGTGCGGCCTGGCCCCGGATAAACCGTTGTGCTTCCATTTGCCATGGTGAACTTGGTAACCTGATACGCATAGGAAAATTGGGTGGGCGCAAGCTGGATAAGGTCTGCTGCTACAAGTTTCCAAACACCCGTGTCATTCTGCCAGATGTCAATATATCTCATATGGTACCGCCTCCGCTTCGTGCATTTGCAATTTGTGCTGCTGTGATAACGACCGTTTCCAACGATTCTCCGCCAATGGATACCGGAATAATCAGATCACCGCCGCCCAAGCTTCCGCCAAGTGTATTTGGTGCCTGCTGCTGAGAGGCATACAGGGAACTACTCGGCAATGCTGTTCCCAAAATATTGGCGCCATGCATTGCGGTAATGCCTGCAATTTGTGCCTGTAACTGCCGGGCATCGATTTGCTCCATGATGTGATCCAGTTCTTGATTGATGGTTTCTGCCGTGTCATCGGACGTGTCTGCAATACCAACAGAAACACCAGGCAGCAGAAACCGCCCAACTGTATCGCGCATCAATTTAGACGGGGAATTGATTCCAAAGTAGCTTTTGAAATCGTCCCAGATCTGCGAACAAATATCTTTGATGGTTTGTGCAATGGTGCTCAGCCCGTCCCACAAACCATCTGCCAAACCACCTAAGATATCCTTACCAAGTTGGATCCAGTCGGTTTCCGTGATGGTGTCCCAGATAGCGCTGATTACACGAGGAACGGCTTCCAGAATTTTAGGAATGGATAACGCAATACCACGTACCAGCCGGGTAATGATCTTTCCGCCAGCTTCCAATATCTTCGGAAGATTTTCCACAATCCCGTCAAATAACGCCATCACGATGTCAAGCGCCGAATCGATCAAAGGCCCCAGATTGTCTACCAGCCCGTTTACCAGGCTGTCAATGATGTCAATAGCTGCATCAATCAGTTCTGGAAGGTTGTCAATCAGTCCTTGCACGAGCGCCATAATCATATTTAGCGCCGCATCGATGATAACCGGCAGATTGTCAGTAATGCCTTGTACAAGCGCCATGAGAATGGTAAGTGCGGCTTCTAGGATGGTTGGCAAGTTTTCTGTGATGATATCGCACATAGAGGTTAAAATACCAATGACACCTTCTACAATCAATGGCAAATTATCCGTAATTCCTGTAATCAATGCTGTTAAAATCTGAATTGCTGCTTCGATCAGCAATGGAAGGTTTGTGGTAATGATTTCCACAATGGATGTGACGATCTGCGGCACGTATTCCATCAGCATGACCAGCGCATCAGACAGCCCCTTGATAAGCATTTCAATCATCTGCACCGCCAATGGCAGCAATTCCGGAAGGAACGTCTGAATAGCAGTTAGGATACCGTCAATCATGGATTTTGCAGCATCCAAAAACCCACTTGTATTTTGTGAGATGCTGTCTGCCAGCATGATGACGATATCAACAGCTTTTCCTTTGATCTTTGGTAAATTTTCCACAATGCCGCTGATTAGCTTGCCGATCAGCTCCTTGCCCTTGTCTTTCCAGCCGGCTAATACTGGGCTAATGCTGCCTAGTGCAGTCTTTGCTGCATCCACAATCCCGTCAAAAATCTTTCCAACGTCTCCATCTGCACTGTTAATGGTGTTGACCAGACCGCCGATTGCATCCGCCAAACCGGAAGACAATGTACTGCGTACATCAATGGTAGCTTTGCCGAAGGTTCGCTTTAGCCCCTCTATGGCGCTTCCTACGTCATCGTATTTGACTTCGTTGATTTTCCCAAGTGCATCTGCGGCAGTAACTGATGTATCAGAAACGGCAGCAAGTGCTGTAATAATGCCATCTCCTGTGTCTTCATAGATAGAACCCATCAATCCTACGGCTGCATTGTTTCGTGCTAGCGGATCTGTTGTGCTATTAAGTGCTGTAACAACTTCTTCAAATGCTTTTTGTGCAGTATCGCCACCAGCGGCAAATCTCGCCGCCATATCATCAGCATTAAGCCCAAGTGCCTGCAAAGCTTCTGCTGCTGTTCCGTCTTTTACCGTTGTATTCATTTCACGGATAGCGTCACCTATTTTATCAATACTGTATACACCAGAATCAGCGCCAGCAATTAACGTGGATGCAAATTGTTCAGCAGTTAGACCAGCTTCCACTGCATCTGCGGAATATTCGTTTAATGTATCCAACAGTTCTCCAGACGAATCTGCTCCTTTTTGTGCGCCAACTGCAATTAAGTTATAAGCCTCTTCTGCGCTAATGCCAAAATTGGACATCATCGACTTTGCCGATTTGGTTGACTCTTGTACATCAAATTCAAATGCATCGCTAAGCAAAAACGCACTTTCTGTAGCGGATTGCAGTTCGTCTCCCATCAGCCCGGTTTGCTTGGAAATTTCCGCCACCGCATTGGCTACGTCATCGTATGATTCGCCAAAATTGTTACCATAGACGTCTTTTACAACATCTCGCATGCCTTCCAATTCTGTACCAACCGCTCCGGTAGATGCTGCCATTTGGTTGATAGCCTTATTAAACTCATCGCCGGAAGATACCATATTTCCGAATGCAGACAGTGCTTTTTTTCCGAGATCTGCCAGAAGATTTCCCATTGCAACGGATGCCGCAGAAATGGTGCCTTTCATACCTTCCACTTCTTTGTCAAATCCGCTCGAATCGCCGTCAATTGGGACTTTGACACTCTCTTCCGCCATGCTTCACCACCTCCTTATGGGTATAAAAAAAGCACCTGATTGCTCAGATGCTAATTTTCAATGAAAGAACGCCGTACCCACAGGCTTATTTGTTCTTTTTTCCGTTCCCTCCGCCAGTTTATGCCCGTGGTCGGGGTGGTAGTTACAACAGTTCGATATTTTCGATCGCTGCACGGGCTTCCAGACTAGCGATATAGTCAGCCATTGCTCTGATCTGGAAATTATAAACCCCTCTTGGACAGGTTGGCTGGAAGTTCAGCTTTCCCTCGTCCCATCTGTCAAGCATGCGTTTCAGCTTCTGATACCGGATAGCCACCTGTACATACTCTGCCTTAAACCGTTCTTTGTAGTCGTCACTGCACATCTGTGCCACTGTGTCTTTCAGCTCTGCCGCTCTGCATGTTCTCATGTTCTTTCTCCTTTCGGGCATGAAAAAAGCGCACCGTGCGGTACGCTTTCCATATTTTCTACATTGTACTTTTTACCATTCTGTGATAACAATTTCACTGGCAACTTCATTAAGCGTTTTACCTTTTATGAACGGTGTTGACATTACATCATCTACACTATGCACAATTTGTTCCTCGCCGTCAAAATAAAGCAAGTATTCTGTGGATTTTGTTTCTGGTAAATAATATGGGTCTACATTACCATCTTTACCACAGTATTCAAAACCAAAAAGTGTGGCACATTCTCCAATGCGAGATTTTATTTGCTTTGCCGTCATAATATATCACCATTTTCCAATCGTTCACTATCGTTGAGTTCTCTCGCTTTTCCATGAACTACATCACCGTTTTCATTAATAAAATAATCGTGTGCGTGTTCTCCGTGCTTTCCGAATTTACGTTCTTCTTTATGCCCGTGGTCATTGTTTGAAATTTGTTTTATCTGAATTCCATTTGAATCATAGTAATTTCTATCAATTCCGCCTTTTGCATTTTCTCTTTGTGTAATGCCATTTGACGGACCATTTCTTACTACAATTTTTTTGACAACAAAAACCCTGTTTCCGGCTGCATCCTTTGTTTCTTTTATTATATCATTGCTTTTCCACTCTGTCAACGCTTTTCCAGAAACTTTCTCAGCTTGATACAACACACCGATGCCGCCGTTCGTCTCCGGTGTCGGAACATTCACTTCCACAGCCCTGCTACTGGAAGCCGCATTCTCCGCAGCCGCTTTTTTCGCACCATGCACCGCCTTCTGTGCTTCTGACCGCCCAAAGCCGTGAACCTGTGTCCGGAACGTGTCGTTTCGCCGTCCAGTCTGTTTACAGAAGTCTTTGAGCTGCTTCTCTGCATCCTTCAGCTTTGCCGCATGCGCTGTATAGTCGCTTTCCAATATGGATCGTGTTGCATCATCCGGGGCGTTTTTTACAGCTTCCTGCGCTGCCAGCGTGCGCCGTTTCAGTGCCCGAACTTTTCGCTCTCCAGCTCGCTGCATCTGACTCACTTCATATTCTGTGTACTTTTCGCCGTTGTAGGCAATTGTCTTAGCATCCAGCTGCTTGATTTGCTCCGGTGTATAATTTGGGGTAGACAGCCCCGGATAATATGGATGCCAGTTGTGCCGGCAGTTCCAGCCCTTGAATCCGCTGCCGTCTCCGTACCCGATTTCACGCAGCGTAAACACTTTTAACCCATCTATGTACGCCTTGGTGCGTTCGCCTTGAATCACAACCAACTGCCCCTGCCATTTTGCATGTTCAGGGCGTGCACCGCCATGTGCAGTCAGTTCCATGTACTTACAGCCGGCATCCTCTGCATGCTGTTTGGCAACCGCTGCCGATGTTTGCCCAACACCAGTCAGCACGCAGCGCCGCACTGCAACATCAATACGGTCCCGGTGCCCGGTTGGGTAATACACGTAGGCACCGCCATCTGCCAGCTGCCGAACAGCAGAGCGGATGGCTTCCTGATAGCTAAATGCGCCGGAAGACATCTGCATATAGGCTCGGTCGCAGGTTTGAATGAATGCCGTTTGTGTTGCATTGGCAGTCGTACTTACCAGATTGCGCATGGTGCCTAATGTCTTACGATATCCTGCTTCCAGTACTTGCTTCATGCCGGGGTCTTGCCGGATATCCACTGGCGCTTCTCCGGCAGCTTCGTGGGTTTCGTTGTCAATTTCTACCGTTTGCACGCCTGCATCTTCAAACAATGCCCGTACTTGCGCCACGCTCGCATCCGTCCGGCTTGCAATCAGCTGCAAGATATCCTCATACAACAGCCCGGCAGTTTGCAGTACTTCTGCCTGGTAGGCAGTTGTTTCAGACACAAATCCCATTTTTAGAATCCGCCGTACCATATCCGCTATAACATCATCTTCCAGCTGTTGATACAACGCCAGCAGCTGCGAAACATCCGGTTCATAGTTCACCATCAAAATGCACCATTAAACAATCCGCCAGGGTCTTGCGACTCCGGCATCATGTCCCTTGCTTCCGATTCACTGCACCCAAAATACCAAGCCAGGAATACTTCCGGCTTCATGATTTTATCTCGTACCATCTGCACACGGCGCTGATATTCCTTGTCAGAATCTTCTAGCACGCCATCTCCAAACGTGCAGGAAAGCACCGCTTCGGCCTGCTGCTGGTTGGCGTAATAGTCCCGATAGTACTGCATTCCATATAGTAGATCTTCCAGCGCTGTTCGAAGATTGGCTTGCATATCGTTCACCCGAACGAACGACCGCTGCTTACTGGATCGAATTTCTTCCGCTGTCTTTTCCACATCGGATACTTCTGACAACGTGCCATAGGACAACCCAACAGCCGTCTCAATGCGCCGGAAGATTTGGTTCAGCGCGTTGAAATAAGAGCTATCCCGGATTTCCGGAGAAAATGTTTCAAAAAACGTTTTGCTGTCCGGCGGCTGAATCAGCTGATACATGCGCTCTCTGCCTTTTGGGAGGACTGGTCTGCCACCTTGCCAGCGGAATAGATCTGCACTCGCATTGATGGCACGTTCGGAGGATTCCAATTCCCATAGAATCCGTTCCCATTGCTCGTCTGCATCCCGGATAAAATCAACTGCATCTGCATAGGCAGATACACCAAGTGGGGAAGTAGGGTCACAATTGTTGGAGTCCGGCATTTGAAACAGGGAAAACAACGGCTTTTTCGCATTAGTAAACGTTTTTTTGGGCAAGATGCCAGCCCACTGCGGAACCTCCGACAGGGAACACGGCACGCCAATCATGCCAGGTCTGCCAGACCGGAAGCAGGACTGCTGAATGGTATGCGTTTGCGCAATGGGGTCAAACTGGTGCAGTTCAATACGAGTATAGTAGTTTTTCCCAATTGCCACTTCTTCCGGGCAAATCAGCCCGGTGCAGCAATCATTGTTGTAACAAACCGGTAAATAGGCGTTTTGTGCTACAAGGTCAACGACAATGCCGCCGGATGTGTAACATGGTTTCAACAGCATACCGCCCATTGCAATTCCAAAGTCCAACTGCCTGCGCAGCTGCGGAAGGAATCGCTGAAACGTATGGTCTAATTCATCTTCCGACACGGATGCAGAAAATTCCGTCAAGGTTAGCCGCTTTAGCTCTCTGACAATCGTTGCCGGCAAGCGCATGGAACGAACCCGTTTCTTCTGCCACGCCGCCCGGTTCCGGTATAAATCTTCCCACGTCTGCATCCGCTGCATCATTTCACCGCTAATCAGGCACGGCACATGCGCCGCAGATGCCAATGTATTTGCATCAATCATATTTTATCACGCCCCCTTTCTGCCGAATTTGCCGCAGCACATGCCGCATTGCTGTCCGCACAAAATACCGCATATCATCCATCGCATGGTCATGTTCTTTGATAACCGCATCGATTTGTGATTTGCTGTCCCAGCGATACAGCCCGAATTCCCGAATGCAGTCTGCACAGGATTCGTAAACTTGCAGATAGCCCATCTGCAACAGCGTTGCCGTATCCCGGATGCCGTCCAGCACGCTGTTATCTGCCGGTCGAACAGAAAACCGATGATGCCGCCGGATGCATTCGATAAAACTGGCAGCAGATGGGTCTACAATCACATACTGAATCTGATCAATCTGATCGCCGGCAAGCTGCACCAGCTGTTCATAATGTTCTTCATCCGTGCGCCGAACGCCCGTTTCCCGCGCATTCCAGTAATATTCTCGAATACGCATTGCGCGCCCGGTATAGCGATCCATCGCCCACAGCCCTATGCTGGTCGGGTTTACCGTGCCATAGTCGCAGGAAATCACAAAATCACACCGCCGAAAATCCGGAAGGGAAGCGGTTACATGCAGCGCCTTGTCAAACATAGGATAGACAAGCCCTTCTGCCACGCACCAAAGCCCTAATACATATCGGTCACGGAATACCCCGGAAAACAAAGATTCTGCACGTTGCATCTTTTCCGGTGTCATAGTGGGATTGTCTTCCATGGTGAAATGCAGGTGCAATGCATCCTGCCTGGTACCACGATCACACGGCTGAATCCACTGCTTGTAAAACCAATGCTCCGGGCTGTCTGGGTTGCAATTGAACCACAGCTTTGCCGATTCCACCGACAAGGTTCTTGCAATCGTCTGGTTGACAAAGGATTCCGGCATCAATGCGACTTCGTCAAACAGCACACCGGACAACGTCAGCCCTTGTACCAGCTTATAGGATGCTTCATCCTTGCCGCCAAAGACATGGAACTGATTGCTTGTGCCGTTTCCGGTGATGGTCAAAATATGCCGGCTGCCTAAATAATGCAGATGGAAATAATGCGTCAGGTCTGCCATTTGCTGCAATTCCTGCACAATGTTCCGCTCCGCAGATTGCACCGTGTTCCCACAAATCGCAAACCGTGCATGCCGGAAGCACGACATTGCCCACAGAACAAAACTGCATGCCATGGATGCCGTCTTTCCGGAACGCACAGAGCCATCGCAGATCAGTGCATAGCTTCCGGGCTGATAGCACCAGCGGAACACCAGCTTTTGCTTTGCGGATAATTTAGAAAACGTCACGCTCATCACCTACCCAAAGAATGCGCCGCACTGGAATGCATCCAGTTCACCGCCTGGAATTCTGATTTTATCTTGAATGGCAGCAATTCTGCGCCGTTCCTGCGGGTCCTTTACCGCTGCAAGATTGACCGACCGGTATTGCATGCGCTGCTTAATGGGCGTATCGTCCGGCAAACCGTCCAGCATCGCCAAGAACACGTGCCAATGCAAATGCTCCACCCGAATCAAATCCAGCCGATACACCGACAAAAAAGCAGCATACAGATACGGCGCATCATAGGACCAGTCCAGCAGCCGTTCAGACGTGTGCCGTGCTTCTGCTTGCCGCTTGTACTGCTCTCGCTGTGCAAACTGCATCAGCGCTTGAATAGACGCTTCCAGATGCTGTATCGGCGGGCGCTCCTTGTACCAATCCAATGATAGCAGCAGCTTTTGCCGTGGCGTGCCGGACGTATCTTCCTGCATCGCAAAAAACCGCATCCAATCCCGATAATCGGTATAGATGCGGTATGCATGCCCGGCAACCAGAACGGATTCCGGGAGCGGATCATAAAGCAGATTCACGCCTTGCCGCCTTTCGGCGCATATTTTCTTTGCATTTGCCGGAATTCATCCGAAAGAGACTCGCTCTGCTGCTGGATGAATGCCAGGAACTCCTTGTATACAGCGTTGTAGGCTGAAATACTGTCTTTCACCGTTGCAAAGATCTGATCTCCTGCGCCGTCCCCCAGCATAAAGTTATAGAATTCTCGGAACTGCCGGCAATATGCCCGGATGTAGGCAGCGAGGGAATCTTTCGGATTGGGAAGATCCATGTTTCCAATTCGCTGAATTCCGGATTCATAGCGCTCTGCTGTATCGGCTTCTGACAGATCAAATTGGAATTCCATTCCATTGATGTTCCATACTGTTTGCATGTTGCTTCCTCCTTACGATGCGTCTCCGACTTGAATGGAGTAGGTTCGGCGGTCGTTCGATGTTACACCACCGTTGCTGACCGTTACTGCGATAAAGTCACCGGCAGACACTGCAATGGTATTGGAAACATTATAGGACTGCCCTTTATACGTGATTAAGATCGGATAAGAAGAAACCTCTGCAGTCGCCAAGATTTGCACAGATGCTGCCGAAGGAACTTTATAGCTTGTCGTTGTTCCGGAAAATTTAGGCGTTAATGCCAACGCTGCGCTCGTGGTTCCGTTCACAACGGACAACGTTTTCAAAACGGGCTGCTTTTTCTCGCCGTATACGGCAATTGCCTGCCAATTATCAGAGGTGGTAACGGTTACTGTTTCCGCTTCACCCTGCGCCTTGAAGTTTCCAGTATAGGTCATGCAGTCGGTTGTATCACCGGATGTATCCGGAACTACTGCGTACAATCTGCGCTTGCCGGTTGCCGTAACTAGTCCGCTGGAAGACGTTTCTGCCGTTGTCAAATCCACCTGAATAATTTCCCGGACCGCATCATCTCCCAGCAATTCATCCTCGCTGATCGTTACCAAATCCTGAATGACCGGATCCTGTTTATAGCGATCGATTGCGTAGGAGATTGCCGGATTGTACCCGGTTAAGTCGGTGCGCTTCACGTCCTCATCCACATACTGTCGTTCATATTCGGTTGGGTTTTTGGATTCCGACATGCTGGTAAATCCCTGCATGCGGATATAGGCATTGCTGTCGGGCGTTTTATAAAATCCAACTTTTCCGCTGCGTAATACCAAGTTTGCATTTTTTAATGCGTTACTCATCTTTTGGATACCTCCATTCTTGCATGTAACATAAATTTAACTGTATTTGATACCGTGCGGTGCGCTCGTCCGTGTCGTAAGCGTATCCGCTGGATGTAATTTCGATCTGATAGGGCGTACGATACGCCCCCAGATCAGGGAAAATCCCGTTTTGATTGTTTTGCTCAATCCAGTCGGCAAACCGTTCATAGAATCCGGAATTCTGAATGTTTTCTGAAACCTGCGTGCCATACGGTTCACGGCCGGCGAACACAAACGCAAATTGCCGCAAGCTTCCGCCGTCCACATATCGTTTTATAATTGGCTGGCATGGCGTGGTGTCGATGGTATAGCTAATTGGGTCAGCGTCCAATTGGTCAATGCCTAAAATTGCGCCGTCTTTCAGCAGGGGACACGCTGCAATATAATCCCGGACTGCTTGTATCATGGTCATGCTGTTTTCCCTCCTGCAATCTGCTTTGCGCTTTTCAGAATCAGCTTTCCGCAATCCGCCCAAGCGCGTAGCGCCCACTTCTTGCCGCGCAATCCATTGGCTCTGCCATTGTACCATTGCTTTACCGCGTAATTCGTTTTCCACATCAGATAACCTTCTTCTGGTTTGCTGTGCGCGTTGCCAGAATCCCGAAGCGCACCAGTGTCAAACGGAACATAAGGATCGCATTTTTTCAGCAGTTCGTTTCCAACAAATGTCACCGCCTGCTTTTTCAGATCTTCTGACTTTGCGTGCAGGCTTTTGCTGTTGAAACGTATATGTATCGTTATGATCATACCGCTGTCACCTCAATGTGCTGCACATCCGGAGAGCCGTATAAAAATTGTTCCACAGCCTGCACTAGAAAACAACCGTCCGGCGGCTGCTGTAATGCGCAGAAACCGCAGCAAATCAGGTCGCCATATTGGGGGATATAATCCGATAGGGAACCGGCTGGGATGCTGCAAAATACCTGATAGGATTGTTTATGCCCGTTCGTTTCTTTTGCATGTGCCGCTGCTTGTTCCCAATACACGTCTGCTATGTAGTGCCTGGTGTATGTCTCCATGCGATCTGTGCCCACTGTGCGTGCGTAGACAGTGCACCCGGATTGGTTGGTAAACATCAGCAGCACCCCCGAAACAGCAGCCCTGTTGTCCCCAGATAGCGCATACAGATGCTTTTGCAATAATCCGCAAATCCGGATGTATCGCCGCTAAGCAATGCAGCAAACGTATCCGCCGGGCTTCCGTAGCTGACACTGTATTTCCCGATGGATTCCGCTGTCTTGCAGCCGGACAGATTTAACATCGCATTCTTTTGCAGGATGCAGGTTTGCCACGCATCCGCCAGTGCACAGCAGCAGCGCTGTACCCGGTCGTGCAAATCATCTGGAATGCCGTTTAGCAGCCGCCCAAATGTTACACTGTCCAGGTAATCGCTTGCGCGCTCTGCGGCGGTCTGGAAACTGTCTGCATCCGGTATCAATGCACCATGATAGGCGCTCTGATAAAACGAGAATTCAGCGTAAGCCATGACTATGCCACCGTTACATAACCAACCTTTACACACTTCTTGTCGCTGTCAAGGTCAATGATTTCCACAAGGTCGCCCTTCTTCGCCGTGATTTCCGTTGTGCCAGATGTAAATGCAGCGTCTGTTGCAATGGCGGTAAAGTCCTGTGCATATGCTGCACGTTCGTCCGGATTGACACGATACACAAAGCTTCCGGTTGCGGATGCTGTAGTGGTCAATTTCACCTTGCCGGATGCGAAAGAGGATTGAACCAGCGGCAGGGAACCGGGTTCAAATACTGCCAGTACGCCAGCCTTTCGTAAAACCTTGTGGTCATACACCATTCTGCCCTTTACGGTAGAGGCTCCGACATATCTGGAATCGCCCTCCAAGTCCACCAGATGCGGATTAACTTTGAATTCTGTTGCACGGGTGGCGAATTTCGGATGCCCTACAATACACGCCAGTCCTGCGGTATCATCATTCCATTCGTAAATGTTAAATCCTGCAATTCGTCCAACGGTACCGGACTGTTTCACCTCATCGCCCAGATTAGATGCACCAACAAAGTGATCATCCTTTAACAGCAGGGCGTAATAATCCGGGGTTGCCAGCAAATACCGGCGGTTGTCCTTGGACGGAATCTTTGCTTTGGACATCATCTTTCGCAGTTCCACAATGCCATCATAAACCGTGTCTACGGTAGATGCCGCACGGTTGACTGTTGTGCCCTGTGCAATCAATGCAGATGCGCCGTCCTGATCCAGCCGGGATGCCAGCACATAGCCGGCGCTGTCCAATCGGTCTGCCACCAGATTATCCGGTACAGATTCTGCATCATAACCGTCAATAATTTCGTTTACTGCAATGTCTTTGGTGATCGGGAAATCAACATAAGCAGTGCTGCCGGTACCCGGTTCAATGCCGTTTGCCTTGTCGTAATTTTTGGCAGTGACCTCCTGATCTCTTACCGGGATTTTAACAGTGCCAGCCGCAGGGCTGCCCTCGTAATCATTGTTGAATACAATCCCGTCCTGCAATACCAGTTCGTCACGCAACTTCTCCAGTACCAGGTTGCTATAACGTTCCTGTGCTTCATGTGCCATAATATAAACTACCTCCTTATTTTGTTTCCGGCTTTAAGCCTGGATTTTTTGCATAAAACGCAGCTTCCACGCCAGTCAGTGCCCTTGGTGCATGCTGCCCGGTTGGTGTTGCGGTCTGCTCGTTTGGGTTCGGTGCAAATGCACTTTCGTGGGTTTTGCGGAATTCCTGTACCACATCATCCCCGCCGATCAGCTTATCGCCATCAAACTTTAGTCCTTTTTCATTCAGCAAATCTGCAACATATTTTTCACAGATATCATCCCGCAAATGCAGCCCTTTGACATATTGGCTTAGCTTGGTGCGATGTTCAAACGCAGCACGATCCGCTTCAGACTGTGCAAACTTCTGCTTGTAATCCTCCACACTCGCTTTGATGACGTCAATATCCATATCCTTGTAGGACTGAATGGTCTTGCTGGCTTCGTCCAGCTGCGTTTGTACAGCAGATTTTGCACGTTGTTCCGCTTGAATGTCCGTGGTATACGTTTCTGTAATCTGTTTGATGATATCTGCATCGGTTATGCCGATGCTTTCCAGATACGCCTGGTCAATCATGTTATCCCTCCTGTAATGCATCCAGCAGCTTTGGCAGCTCTTCTGCGGACTGATCTGCACGGTCTCTGTCTTCCGGTCGGAATCCAGCACGGTCTAAAATGTCAAACGCGGCTTTCAACCGATCTGCATCCTTTGCTTCTGTGTCCATCATAACCTGATAAACCACGGAAACCGCATCCGAAGCCGACAACGCCAAATCTTCCTGTATTTCTCGCAGAATCGCTGCCTTTTGTTCCTGTAAAAACGCCTGCACTTCGGAATCTTTCAGAATATCACAGGCTTGCGTTGCTGCTGACTTTGGGCTGTACCCAGCCCGAATGGCTGCTTCTCGCTGATTTTTACATCGTAGCTTGATATACTCCAAAACAAATCGTTTACGTTGTTCGGTCAACATATTTTGTCACCATCCTCACCTCCGTTATGACAGAAAAAGCGCCGATTACAGCTCTGCAATCGGCGTTTTGATAAACTTTTATAATCCTATTATACCACATAGAAAAGGGGTCAAACAAGGTCATTTTTGTAATACGGCTAATGCGCGGCGGTGCATTCGTTTGGAGGTAGGTGCAGATAAATACAGCAAGTCGTTTATTGTTTCCCATTTCAAGCCGTCTATGTATCGATACCGCATCAGCGTTCGCAGCTCCGGTGGCAGGGAAGCGAGGGCGCGTTCCACGGCGATGGTTGCTTCCACCAACGCTTTCGCTTGTTGTTCGTAAAGGTCAGACAAAACTTCCAGTTTCTCTATGTAGCTTTGTACGGCAGCAACTGGCTCTCCTCGGCTTTTGGGTTCATCCTGATAACGGATCGCTTTCGCGCTGCGTGCATCTGATCGAATCTCCTGAATTTTATTTCGAATCTGCTGCAACTCTCTGCACTTGGCACGATATTGCAGCAATTCCTCTTTCGTCATACCCCATACCTCCGTTCCAGCCGATAAGCAAATCGATTCTGATAATGCCGATCTAAGTAGTTGTCCGCCGTTGCAACATCCGGGAAGTAGATCACCTGGTTCTGCCGATCCGCTAGCACACGACCGCTGATGCGGTTACGTACAACGTAGCATACGCCAGGTTTGGGGTCGATCAGATTGCTGATGGTTTCTGTTACATCGTTCCAGCCAGCTGGCTGTGCAGCACGTTTCAGCGCTGCTCGTTTTTCTTGCATGAAAATGCGGTTTCGTTCCCGGGCACAGTTTCGGCAGAACCGGCGCGCAATGCTCAGCGCTTGCACCGGTTCGCCGCATGTTTCACAAAATATGGTTATTGTACGCATGTGCCACACTCCATCATTCTCGCCCCACAGTTTGGGCAGTAGTCTGTCATCTTTCGCCCTGAGGGTTCCTGTTTGCAGTTGCTGCAAAACGGATAATATCCATCGCTGCAAATCTCCCATTTTGCGGCCACATTTTCTTTACTTGTGATTGCACGACTATTCCATTTTGAAACTACTTCTGCTTCAGCATCTCCCTTCACAACGTAGGGGGACGTAATGTTTGTTACAGCCCCACCTCTAGCATGACACACATTACAACGAATAGATGCAACATATGCCTTCTCCCCATTGTGTTTTGTTGACTTCTGATTGATCTTTAACTTCGTCGAACCACAGAACGGGCAAGGTTTCAACTTGATCTCACTCATTTTCTTCCGCCTCCTCAATTCGCACATAAACACCTGGTACATTTGCCCAGAACTTCTCCACAACTGCACTGTAAATCTGCTTATCATCTTTCCAATACCCCAGCTTGGTCATGATGTCGAACAGTGCCTTGCACAGATTGTCCACATCTGGCTTGTTGGTATAAGGTTCACCATCCGTATGCTTGGCTTTCAGTGGGAAGCACCACTTTACTACCAACTGTACTGCGCTGGTGTATGGCTGTTCTGGAATGTGCTTCCGCAAGTGGGCGGCAAGCTTGGCTTCTGCTTCTCCGTTCCCACGTTTGTAAAATCGATGAACGCCACGTTGATCAACCGTGTGCCCTTGCTGCTGATGGGTACTGGTTGGCGGTTCCATCGGCATGAAAAATTCTGTCATATTTTCTACCTCCATTTCTGAATTTTCTGGTTCGCTTTTGTCAATGTCAGACGACAAGTGTTACAAGAGTGCTGTGCATTCGCACTCTTGTTACTTGTTGTCATTGACTGTCACACAGGGACAGGGACAAGTATATATTTATATATACACTGTTGTCCCTCATTTTGTCCCTCCATTATCTCCCACTTTTGACAGCTGAATACTGTTGTCTGCAATGGTCAGTTCACCGCATTCCTTAACACGGCGGCGAACAGTTTTTTCGCTGATGCCCAGATACTCCGCCATGTCTTTCAGCGTCACCGCGCCGTCCATATTGCAAGCATGAAACGCATTGAGCAGAGCTGCTTTCTTGTCCGCTTTCTGAGCGGCATACGTCTCCTTGGTTTTCTCTCCACGTTTCTTGTTCCCACGCTGAAACGGCTGCATTTCACTTTCTGCTTGCAAGTCTTTCAGCACACCAACGGTGTCCTCCACATGAATGGGATACCGGAACCACAGATTCTTCGGCTCGAACTTCGGGAACTCCCGGAGGGTGCCGTCCAGCCGCCATGCCGTTCGTTGTTTGATATTGGCTCTCACAGCTTCCAGATTGCACTGTAAGGCATCGTAGCAAGTAGATGGCAAATGATCTCGGCAAAGCTTTAAAGCCGCTACAGCGCTCAGCAGATCGTCCGGAGAAGCATCTACCAGTACGGCTGGAGCATGAATTCGCAATTGCTCCACACAAGCTTCGCAAATTGCCGTGTTGGTTTCCTGTTTGAGAATGTCTTCTGTAAGCTCCAGTTCGGTCATATCAATGAGGGCATCCGGGTCACGGGCAAACACGCCGCTGCCGGATGCACGGTCCATGCTGCGCTTGCCGCCCTGTGCGCCCTTGCTGTGGTGGTGGCAGTAGA
>ERZ1034680.251-NODE-251-length-32905-cov-28.631111_pt1 | contig 32905 bp, 31 predicted proteins | sample MGYA00520639_ERZ1034680 | MGnify/ENA primary metagenome ERZ1034680 (study PRJEB33766, sample SAMN09781760) | gut metagenome | biome: gut microbiome | host: Homo sapiens | place: Madagascar | study: EMG produced TPA metagenomics assembly of the PRJNA485056 data...
CTTTATTCGGTGCTATTTCCGTCTTGAATGCCTTTAGCAATATTTTCATCCCCTTATATTAGTCAGGGTTCTATTTGCTATAAGAGTTTTTTCTCTATCCCAGCGTTGTAGTGTCTTTACTGAAACGTTGAGCAATTTGGCAAACTCTTTCGGCTTATAATTAGTGCTATATAATGTGTTCATGTCTAAAATCCTCCATAAACATATTATCCCACTAATATACACTTTTATCTATATAATCAGTTACTTAATATTTCCTCCTCATCTTAAGCTAAACGCCCCCGCCAATACTAAGTATCATTGTATAAACCAGCGCGCAGCTCAATATTGACACGTTTCATTATTTTTCCGATAATATATGTAAGAATCGAGGTATTTTTATGAAACGAACTATTCCTATCCGTTATTTTATCATATTTGATGTAATCTTGACTATTATTATGACCGGTTATTGGACCATTACCGATACTGCCAGCAATACTTTGGCTATTGCTGCTGCCATTTTCATTGCCGCTTTACCGCTGCCTTATTTTTTAGCTGATTTATTTCCCCGTTACCGCGGAATACGCAAAGCTAAATCAGCTGGTATCAGCTTAAATGATAAGACTGCGCTAGCTGATGTGTCTAATCTTGATACTGTCATTATAAATAAAGCTGGCATTATAACTGCTGGCAAACCTAAAATAGTGGGATTAATTCCTGAAGGCGTCAGCCAGCTGGTATTGCTTACTATCGCCGGCTCGGCGGAAAAAAACGCCAAGCACCCAATTGGCAAAGCTATCTTAAAAATGGCTGAGGAACGCGTCTATAAGCTTCACTCTGTAGCTGCAGCTAGTGAAATCCCCAGCTGTGGTGTCGAAGCTATCGTCAGCCACACTACCATCAGGGTTGGCCGTGCCCAATGGCTGCAAGCTGAAGGCGTGCACATCAGTGCGGAAATATTAACTAAAACCGATCAGATAGCCCAACGAGGTCAAATCCCCGTCCTCGTTGCTAATGGCAATTTCTGTCGTGGCATAATCGTACTAGAAGACGCCATTATAGCTGAAAGCACCTTTGCCCTGCATAAATTAAACCGGCAACAAATAAAAACCGTAATGCTTACTGGCGAGAGCCGGCGCCTAGCCAATGCTATCGGTAAAGCCGCCGGTATTGATGTCATAAAAGCTGACTTGACCACAGATGCTATCGCTCGTGAAGTACAGCTATTGCAAGCCCACGGCGCCATGATTGCTGCTATAAGCAAAAAAGAAACTTCGCCATTAGCTTCAGCAACCGATTTGATGGTTTATTTGACTACTCCGGCAGCTGAGATAAAACCTCCTAAAGGCACTATTTATATTCCCAGCGGTCAATTATGGGATTTTACTATTCTAATTGACATCAGCCGCCACTATGCTAACTCAGCTAAACAAAATCGCCATATAGCTATCATCGCGCTAATCATGATGCTAGCACCAGCCTTAGGACTTTTTCATGTTTGCGGCGGACCATTTTTGCCACCGCTGGCCGCTATGACTGGTCAAATTACGGCGATTATACTTATCGTGATTAATTCTTGGCGGCATTAATCACCTGACTTTCATTTGCGTGTCGTAATCCTTGCCTCGAACCAGCCGTTGCCTGCCAGCATCAAAATGGGTGTTGATAACACTTTTCGCTGGATTAAATTCAGCCGTCTTAATCCCCAATAAATCCATAATCGTATGAATCATATCGTCAGTCATATACGGTCTATTGACCGCGGCACAAATTGCCTGCCACTTAGCTTGATGCTTGGCTTTGTAAGCTGGTGATGCCCAAAAGATAAGTGGTACTTCTAATTGCTGATGATTAGGATTTTCTTCTACATGTCCTGCCAAGCTGCCGCCATCATCGTAGATAGTTTCACCGTGATCGGGAAGATAAATGACTATTGCCTCTTTATCCTGAAATTTACCAATAATCGAGCTTACGATGAAATCGTTATAAAATAACGCATTTTCATATTGCGCTATCTCAGTGCGCTTGTTATCATCGAGCTTATTTTGTGGTGCTGGTATATCATCCTTGGTAAATTTTGTAAACATATACGGAAAACGCATATAATATAATCCATGTCCGCCCATAAGATGAACTACATAAAAATTTTTGGCAGCCGGATTTTTCAGCGCATCATCAATAAGCGGAAATAATACTTCATCTAATTTGCCACTGTCTTCATGCGATTCACGCAGCTGGGTAAATGCCGCTTTATCACTGCGTTCAGCAAATAACTGCGCTGCATTCCCCCAAATACCAGAGCTTTCTTGATTAGAAAGCCAATAAGTTTTATAACCGGCCGCCTTCATAACATCAATTAAGGAATTATATTCATACCACTCCTTAGCTGATTCAGCATCACAAAAAGTAAATAATTCTCTTAAAACCGCTACCGTTGCCCCCTGTGGACTTATCGTATCTTTAAAAACAGCTATATCCCCAGCTTTAGCGAGTTCATCTAAATTAGGCGTGTTTTCTAATGGATAGCCATATAAATGCATTCTGTCCCTGTTAGTCGATTCGCCAAGAATAAATACCACATACGGAACGTCACTGTCATTTTCAGTAATTTCAACACTATTTACTGATTTAGCCTCCAATTCCTTAAAAGCCGTTATATTTTTTATCGATATCGTAACTACTCTAGTCAAACGAACAATGGGAATATCAAGCGAATCATTAAAAATGAATGAACGATAATTTTGCCATAACATCCCCCCGGATATTATACCTGCCAACAATATTCCCGATAAAATTTGTCCTTTATAAGCTATGGCTATATTAAATTGACAATGTTTAGCTAAAATATGGCCCTTCTTTTTAAAAAAAACAGCTGCTAGCAAAATAACGAGCAAACCAGCGCTTCCTCGCCAGCCTATATACATCTGCCAAAACTCTGCCGCCTCAGCAGGATTAGTTTGCAATATAGCGGTTATTATCCCTGCACCAAGCAAAGTTTGATAACTATATATCGAAAATACTTCTACCGCACCCAATAAGGCACTAAAAATAAGCACCATTCGCCCTAAAAAACACGCCGCTTTTGCTGGTACAACAGCCATAAAAATTCCTGTCAGCATAATAGTGCCAGCTAAAACAAATAGCGCATCCAGCCCTAGTACGGCTAACTGACTAGTTTTATAGGTATAGATATTCCACCAGGCTATCGGAAAAAAATTTAATACGAATAATACGAGTATTGCTTGCCAATTATCAGCTGCTCCTTGCTGAAATTTGGTCCATATTTTTCTTACTAGCAACAAAAAAGCCTCCCACCAAGAGAAAATCATGATATAATAGTACTATTATACCATGTACAGGAGGTTATTTCATGACACAAGATGAATTTCATAAATTAGTCCATTTAGTAATGGATTCACCAGCTCATCCACCGGAAAAGCTTTTTATTGGTGGTATGGATAACTGGCATGCCAGGGCTCGCCTCGCTCATTTTTTAGCCATGAAAGGCATTGATAAAAATGATGAAGCTTTAGAGCTTTTTCATAGCATAGTCGAAGCCGAAATTGATGAAGAAACAGCTGAAGATGTTGAAGAAAAAGTCTTTGCATTGCAAAGACTGAGTTCTCTTGAAAAAGAATTAAATCAAGATGATGCTTCACTTCAGCATATAAATCAAGCCATTGAACTAGCTGAATCAACCGATTTCCTCTATAAATACATTTTACGGGGCGAACTTTGGGCTGATCGCTGGAATTTACTGCACAAAATGAATCTGACCAGCGAAGCTGAGGCGGAAGCAGATGAACGCATCGAATTTTATAAAGATATTCCAGTTGCTCATAATAGCTATCTGTATTACGGTTACCGTTTTAAAGCCCAGCTGGCAGCTGAACGTGGCGTTACGTTAGTCGCTAAAGATTATATGCACATGGCAATTCATTCCATGGAAATCCCAGCAAACTATGAAGCCGGTCTTGAAGCTGCCTTTGCTGCTACTCACGATAATGCTTCCTGGATTTTATCTGAAGTTGATAAAGCTACCCCCAATCCTGACAATCTGCATTGGGATATTTAAAAAAACAGCATCCTTGCCTTTTTCGGTAAGGATGCTGTTATGCTTTTGCCGCCTTGCGCTTAGCTCGCCGTTCCTTAAAGAACGCCTTCATTATAGCGGCACATTCCTGCTGCTTTACACCAGCAGTTATAAGCGGGCGATGATTGAGCGTTGCATTTCCTGGTATATTAAAAACTGATTCGCAAGCACCAGCTTTAGCATCAGTACTGCCATAAACCACCCGATCAACCCGGCTCATGACAATAGCTCCTGCACACATCGGACAAGGTTCTATGGTCACATAAAGCGTTAATCCCGAAAGCCGCCAGCGCTGCAACTTGCGGCAGGCTTCCTGAATAGCAATCAGCTCTGCATGAGCGGTAGCATCATGCCAAGTTTCCCGCATATTATGCCCTGTTGCAACGACTTCACCATTATCGTCAACCAGCACTGCCCCTATCGGTACTTCAGCTTTATCATACGCCTTCTTAGCTTCAGCTAAAGCTAAATCCATATAATAATCATCATCCAGCGTCATGCATTTTCCTTTCCGCTTCCCTTAAATCAACACCTTGCACATAAAAAAGCGATTGCGTCGGTCTTAGCGACAAATCCAGCTTATACGCATTCGGTATACCTGCTCCCGCTTCATTAGCTGGCCGTTCTTCCTTATTTATCTCACGGTCAAGGATCTTGGCAAATTGTTTTTTGCCTCGACGATGATCCTCATAACCTTCCTTGCGTTCAAAAAAACGGTTAGCTTCAGATTCAATTCCCTTTACTCTAACTACACGCTCTATCCGTTCTACCATGAGATCACCTCCAGTGAGTAACAATCAAACTAACATATAGGACTTTTCTCTCATCCCTATATATCATATATCGAATAAAACTCATGGAAGTTAAGTATTTTATTTAATTATTTTGTATACGCAAAAGACCTGCCTAAGCAGGCAGGTCTCCTTTAAGCAAACACTTATTATTTCAGTGCATCGCCAATTTTAGAATTTGTGTTGCGAGCAGCAGCTACGCTCTCATCGAACTTAGCTTTCTCTTCGCCATCGAGTTTGTACTCAACGATCTTCTCAAGACCATTTTTACCAAGGAGAACTGGTACGCCGATGCAGAGATCTTTTTCACCATATTCACCATCAAGGTATACACAGCAAGGAATGAGCTTCTTAGCATCGAGAGCAATAGCCTCAACCATAGCAGCTGCAGCAGCACCTGGAGCATACCAAGCAGAAGTACCAAGAAGACCAGTAAGCGTAGCACCACCGACTTTCGTCTGAGCTACAGCTTCATCGAGCTGCTCTTTCGTGAGCAGCTGTTTTACAGGGATACCACGATACGTTGCAACGCTCGTAAGTGGAACCATCGTCTTGTCGCTATGACCACCGATAACCATGCCATCGATGTCAGTCGGAGTTGCTGGATAACCAGCCTTCTTAAGAGCTTCAGCCAGGAAATAACGGAAACGGCTGCTATCGAGCATACCACCCTGACCAATAACGCGATTACGCGGCAGCTTGGAATCTTTGAGCGTAAGGAACGTCATAGCATCCATCGGGTTGGAGATGATGATGAAGATAGCATTTGGTGAATATTTCAGAACCTGATCAACAACACTCTTTACAATCTTAGCATTAACACCGATGAGGTCTTCACGGCTCATGCCCGGTTTACGTGGCATACCAGAAGTAATAACAACAACATCGGAACCAGCAGTCGGAGCATAACCTTCCTCATCACCGATCTCAGCCGTAACACCAACAACTGTCGTGTCAAAGTTAAGCAGATGAGCCGTCTGCATAATGTCCATAGCTTTGCCTTCTGCGAAGCCTTTTTTAATGTCTACGAGCATAACCTCGCTAGCAAAATTCTTTTCTGCCAGGACATTTGCTACAGTAGCGCCAACGTTACCTGCACCAACAACTGTTACTTTCATAATAAATTGCCTCCTTATAATTGGGAAAACGGTTTCTTTTTCTCTCATCAATACAAATTTAACCGCTTTCTAAGTGCCAATCATCATGAATCACGCTTATGATTCATTACGTGTAAATTATAGCAAACCCCATTCTAAAAATCAATGGATTTTGTGTACATTTTTACAGTTTGCCTGAACCTGTTTAAAAATTTCATACGGAACCGCCAGATTATTGTTTATCCCAGTGCCAAGTTCTGTCCCTGGACGGTTAGTTCCATGAAAATCCGTTCCGCCAGTTGCCAGCAGCGAATATTTTTTTATCATATAGGCTGCAAATTCCTTGTCGTCTTGGCTGTAACTAGGATAGCAGGCTTCCATACCATCAAGCCCCATAGCATGCAAATGCAAAATAGCAGTTTCCTGTTCCCGCCGATTAAGCCCCCAAAGACCAATTTTTTTATGAAAATGTGCCAGCGAGGTAACGCCGCCAGCTTCATGAATCAGTGGCAAAGCCTCCTCAGCGGTAATGCTGAAATTAAGCCCAAGCTCTACCGCTGCTGGATCAAGGTAATTATCCCATAGTGGCTGCGCATGATCATAAAGCTTTAGTGATACTAAATAACGCATAACAGCATAGCGATCAAAAGGACCATCATAAGCAAATGGCCGAACCTTGGCTAGCGAAATATCAATGCCCTTTTGTTTTATATAATCTATTATTTCCGGAATTCGTCCCTCTTTTATAGCACGCACCCGTTCATAGAGCGTCTTAAACGCCGTACATTCACTATCAAAGCCCAAACAAACTATATGTATTTTATGTCCCTGATATTCGGCGGTAAGCTCCATTCCATTGATAAATTCAACGCCTTGGGCCACAGCAGCCGCTGCTGCCTCGCTATTTCCCGCAATACAATCATGATCAGTAAGAGCAAATGCTGCTAAACCAGTTTTTTTAGCTAATACAGCTATTTCCCGTGGTCTTAAACTGCCATCAGATATAATGGAATGAACATGCAAATCAATAGTTTTCATCAATCAATATCGCCTTTCTTTGCCAAAAAGAAATTATATACTGCCTCAGCTGCCGGAAGATTCATCCCCGGTGCTGCCTTTAATTCAGCTACAGTAGCCGTTTTTATCTTATTTAAATTGCCAAAATGATTCCATAGTGCCTGCCGTCTTTTCGGTCCAATGCCAACTATATTGTCTAATATTGAAACCAGATTGCGCTTGCCCCGCAATTGACGATGATATGTAATCGCAAAACGATGAGCTTCATCCCGCAACCGTTCTATAAGATATAAAGCCTGGCTATGCCGTGGCAATACTATTGGCTCTGAGCTTCCTTCCGTAAAAATCAGCTCAAATTGCTTGGCAAGCCCTACTACCGGCACCTTTTTATGTCCGCCAGCTCCTCGAATTATTTCCAAAGCCGATGATAGCTGCCCCTTGCCACCATCAATAACAATTAAATCGGGAAGCTCAGCTTCTTTAAGACCAACATAGCGCCGGCTGGTAACCTCCCGCATCGACAAAAAATCATCGGGTTTGCCTTCGGTCGTTTTTATCTTAAACCGGCGATAATCGCTTTTCTTGGGCAAGCCGCCTTCAAAAACCACCATCGAAGCTACCGTCTCACTGCCTTGAATATGTGATATATCAAAACATTCCATACGCACAGGCGGATTTTTTAAGCCTAAATATTTTCCTAATTCATAAACGGCGCCCATTGTCTGCTCATTAGCTTGCTTTAGTTTAGCAGCTTCATCATTTAAATATTTTTGTGCATTGCTAGCCGCCATTGCCACCACATCATGTTTAGTCCCTCGCTCGGGAAAGCTGATGGTTACTTTACTCTTAGCTTTTTTTTGCGCTAACCATGACTCTAGCAAGCTTACATCGGCTGCCGCTAATTTTATTGGCAATAATATTTCCCGCGGAATGAAAGTCGCCCGATGATAATATTGCTGCAAAAAAGCAATTAAAATCGCCGCATCACTTTCTTCTTCACTGCCTTGCAATAAAAAATGCTCCCGTCCAATCATCTTGCCAGCACGAATAAAGAAAACCTGAACTACTACCCCAATTTCCGAGCGCGCCATACCAATAGCATCCTGATCACCTGAACCCGTAACAATATTTTGTTTTTCAGCAATCTTGCGCACTGCCAAGAGCTGATCGCGTAAACGAGCCGCTATCTCAAAATGATATGCCGCCGCTGCTGCCTCCATACGATAATTCAGTTCCTTTTCAACTTCTGCGGTCCTGCCTTCCAGGAAAAGCAGTACCGCCTTAATCATATTATCATAATCGCTAGCTGAAACCTTGCCCGCGCAAGGAGCTAAACAGCGCTTAATATGATACTCTAAACACGGTCTATCTTCTAAATGCTTGCACGTTCTGAGCGGAAATAACCGTCGCAGCAGCTTCAAACTCTCATGAACCGCATTTGCATTGGTATAAGGACCAAAATATCTCGCCCCATCTTTTACTACCCGCCTGGTTATCAGCACCCGCGGATAAACTTCATTCAAAGTAACCTTTACATAAGGATAACTTTTATCATCTTTTAAGCTGATATTATACCGCGGACGATGTTTCTTAATGAGATTACATTCTAATATCAGTGCCTCAACCTCTGAATTAGTCATTATTATCTCAAAATCAGCAATATGTGACACCATAGCCCGTACTTTGGGTGAATGATTTTTATTAGCTTGAAAATATTGCCGGACACGATTCTTCAAAACCACGGCTTTGCCTACATAAATGATTTTGCCTTTAATATTTTTCATAATATAAACGCCAGGTTTATCTGGCAACAATTTCAATTTTTCAGCTACTATTTCCGTCACAGCCTCACATCCTTTAGCCTAAGCTAGTTATCATTTGGGCATAGCCATACTCAAAGCTTCTTTTATTGTTTCGGCACCATAAAGATTTATTCCTTTTATTTCCCCTGCCAGCTGACGATAATTTTTCATCGGCAGTACCACATGTTTAAAGCCTAATCTTTTTGCTTCATTAATTCTGATATCAGCCTGACCAACCGCCCGCACTTCCCCGGATAGTCCAACCTCGCCAAATACAATCGTTTTCGGTCGCAAAAGCCGGTTGGCAAAGCTTGACGCCATCGCCACACAAATACCTAAATCAGCTGCTGGTTCATCAATGCGAATACCACCAGCGACCTTAACATAAACATCACATGCACCTACTTGCAAATGAACTCTTTTTTCCAAAACTGCCAATAATAGCTGAATCCTTTTGATATCTACTGAATCTGACGTACGTCTTGGCGGTACATAAGGTGTTGGCGCAACTAAAGCCTGCAATTCTACTAATAGCGGTCTCGTACCTTCTACCGTTGGTACAATAACCGTACCACTATCATTTTCTCGATCGGATAAAAAAAGTTTGGACGCATCAGGAACATCAATAAGACCTGACTCCCGCATTTCAAACAAACCTAATTCATTGGTGCTGCCAAAACGATTTTTTACTGCTCTGAGCACCCGATATTCCGCATTGCGTTCACCTTCAAAGTACAGTACCGTATCAACAATATGCTCTAAAACTCTTGGTCCGGCCAAGGTTCCATCTTTAGTTACATGACCGATGACAAACGTAGCAATACCGCTGCCTTTAGCTAATCTTAATAGCTCGACTGAACATTCCCTTACTTGCGATACACTTCCCGGTGCGCTTTGCACATCCGGACGGAATATAGTTTGGATGGAATCTATTACTAGTAAATCCGGTTTATTGTTTTTTATATGAGTCTCAATAGTTTCTAAATTAGTTTCACTTACTACATATAAATCATCAGCCAGTGCCTGCAATCGATCAGCTCTCATTCTGACCTGACGAGTACTTTCTTCACCAGTTACATAGAGCACTTTTCGTCCTTTTCTCGCCACTTCAGCACAAATCCTTAACGTAAGACTTGATTTGCCGACCCCCGGATCACCTACTATGAGAACCATTGAACCTGGTATAATGCCGCCACCAAGCACCCGATCAAGCTCGCTAGAACCTGTTAAAAACCGTGGCAAATCTTCGACCTGCACTTCAGCAATTGGCTTAGGCTTCTGTGCCTCAGCCAAGCCTAAGCTAAGACCACCGCCATTATTTTTTTCTGGCTGAATGACTTCTTCTACCATCGTATTCCAAGCCCCGCAGCCAGGACAGCGCCCCAGCCATTTAGGCGCATCATAGCCACATTCCTGACAAACATAGACCGTTTTCTTTTTTTTAGGCAAAAAAAGCACCTCCTGCTATCATTATTTGTAAGTTATTATACTACGATTTAGGCAAAAATATTCCTTTTAACAAACGGATGGTCCATCGACCTAGCCAGACGATGGACCACAAACAATTTGCTATAAAATTGAATACCCTTGCCCCATAGCCATCAGGCCTTAATTTGTTTTGGGACATTCAATATTCTCCTTAGTATTATTTTTTTTATCAAATACTAAATTACCATCCGTTTTGCGAATATAAATTATATCACCGGTCTTAAATTTACCCGCCAAAAGCTGTTCAGCTATCTCATCTTCAACCATTTTTTGCAACGAACGGCGCAATGGACGCGCACCATATTTAAAATCAGTACCAGCTTCTACCAGCTTATTTTTCGCTGCGGGACTGATTTCAAGACCTATATTCTTCTCGGCCAGCCGTTTTTTGACATCACTCAATAAAATATCAATAATTTTCATAAGTTCTGCCCGCCCTAAAGGATGGAATATCAGCTGTTCATCAATGCGGTTTAAAAATTCCGGCTTGAAAATTCTTTTGATTTCGTCCAGCATCATTTTTTCCCCATTGTCAGCTGACTGCTTTTCGCCAGCATCCATACTAAAACCTAAAGTATTATTTTTCTTTAAATAACCAGCCCCTGCATTGGATGTCATAATTATGACCGTATTGCGAAAATCAACCGTCCGGCCCTGACCATCAGTTAATCTGCCATCATCTAAAACCTGCAACAACAAATTAAAGATATCAGTGTGGGCTTTTTCTATTTCATCCAGCAATATTATCGAATATGGTTTACGCCGTACCGCATCCGTAAGCTGACCGCCTTCCTGATAGCCAACGTAGCCTGGAGGCGCTCCCACCATCCGCGATACCGTATACTTTTCCATATACTCTGACATATCGAACCTGATAATAGCATCTTCACTGCCAAACAACGCTTCAGCTAAAGCCTTGGCTAGCTCTGTTTTACCAACGCCAGTTGGACCAAGGAATAAAAATGAACCAATTGGTCTTTTAGGATCCTTTAATCCCGCCCGTGCCCGTCTAATAGCTTTAGCCACCGCCTGCACCGCTTCATTTTGCCCTACGACCCGTTTTGTTAGAATTTTTTCGAGCTTAAGCAGCCGCTCCGATTCTTTAGCCGCTAGTTGTTTAACTGGTATTCCGGTCCATTCACCGACGACATCAGCTATATCATCAGCTGTTACCGTTATTTTACTTACACCTTGCTGCTTCCATTTGGCTTGTGCTGAATTTAGTTCTTCCTGCACCTGCTGCGCCTTATCCCTAAGCTTAGCCGCTTTTTCATATTTCTGCTCACTTATAGCTTTTTCCTTGTCAATATTCAGCTTAGACAGCTTTTGTCTTATTTCCTGCATTTTGCTAGGTGGTGCCACCTGCCTCATCCGCACTTTTGAGGCTGCCTCATCCATCAAATCAATTGCCTTATCTGGCAAAAACCGATCGCTTATATAACGTTTTGATAACTTAACCGCCGCAGTAACTGCTTCATTTTGAATACACGCCTGATGAAATTCTTCATATTTAGGTTTCAGTCCCAAAAGTATTTTTTCTGCCGCCTCAACACTCGGCTCAGCTACTATTATCGTTTGAAACCGCCTTGAAAGTGCCGCATCTTTTTCCAAATATTTCTTGTATTCATCCAAAGTTGTAGCACCAATAATTTGAATTTCACCTCGCGACAATGCTGGTTTTAAAATATTAGCCGCGTCTAAAGCCCCCTCACCGGCACCAGCTCCTACCAAGGTATGCATCTCATCAATAAATAAAATTACCTCGCCAGCTTGCTTTATTTCTTCAATTATCCCTTTTAGCCGTTCTTCAAAATCGCCACGGTATTTGGCACCAGCTACTAAGGATGCCATTGACAGCGATATAACCTTCTTCGCCTGCAAAGTATATGGTACTTCACCATTAACAATGCTTTGCGCTAAGCCTTCCGCTATAGCTGTCTTGCCTACACCAGGCTCACCTAATAATATCGGATTATTTTTGGTACGCCGCGATAATATTTGAATAACGCGCCTGATTTCTACATCACGGCCGATAACTGGATCTAGTTCCTTGTTTTCCGCCATGGTATTTAAATTCCGGCCATATTTATTAAGCATTGGCGTTCCGCTGCTGCTCCTTAGGCTAACTTCATCTCTATCATTATCTGCCCTCGCTTGACCAGCTTCACCTATCAGAGCCAAAATCTCATCTTTCAGCCCCTCGATATCAACACTCAGCCTGTCTAATACTTCCACGGCAGCACCGTCATTTTCTTCTAACAGACTCAGCAGTATATGTTCCGTACCGATATAATCATTATCTAGCATTTGTGCTTCTTCCAAAGCACCCTCAATAACCCGTTTAGCCCGTGGCGTATAATAAGGATTATCTGCAGGATACCCGCTTTCCTGACTAGCCATAGCCCCTATTACTTCAGCTACTTTTTCAAAAGTTAAGCCTAACTTAGTCATAGCGGTAGCCGCCAGACATTTTTCATGTATAAGGCCTAGCAGGATATGTTCCGTGCCAACATAATCCTGATTATATTTCTGCGCCGCAAAATGGGCGAATTCAATCGCCCGCATTGCCTGCTTGGTTAAATGATTTCGATAATTCATGGATTTTCCTCCGGGCTAACCTTATGGGCTTTTAATATTTCATGAATATGCTTAGCCCTAAGCCGATTAATTTCACTTTCTGACATATTTTCGTTTTCTGCTAGATTCTGCAAAAAGCTCGTCCGGCAGCCAAGCAAAATTTTAGCAAAGCAATCAGCAGTTACTTCATTGATAATTTTAAGATCAACACCTAATCTAATCTTGGATAAAAGTTCTATCGCTTCGGCTTCTGATAAGATTCTAGCATAAGCTAAAAGCCCAAAAGCACGCCAAACCTCATCCTCCAATTTATCTTTCATATATAATGCTAACGCCTTACGTGCCCGACGTTCATGCGCTACTATTTCAGTTACGGCACTAGTAAGGTTATCAATAATTTCTTTTTCCGAATACCCTAGCGTCAGCTGATTGGATATCTGAAACATGGCACCTACTGTTTCTTTCTCACCACCAAATACTGGTCTTACTGCCAAGCCTAATTGCGGTGAAATATTAACTATGTTGCTAAGATTATTGGTAAAAACCAATCCCGGCAAATGCAATAATACCGATGCCCTTATACCAGTTCCTAAATTAGTTGGGCAGGCCGTAAGGTAACCCATTTTTTCATCAAAAGCAATATCTAACTGCGCTTCGATAGCATCATCAATAAGCGATGCCTGCTTTAAGGGTTCTTTTAAATTAAGTCCAGCTGCCATACATTGGATCCGCAGGTGATCATCTTCATTTATCATTATACTAGAGGCAGCATCTTTACGGATATACACGGCTCTGTTATCAGCTTTATTACCAAAATTGCTGCTTATCAGCATTTTATCAATCAAAACCTCACGCTGCAGTGATGAAAGCTTTTCCATAGCTAACCGATAGTATTTTTCACCAGTTGCCTGCTCAATACCAGGAAACACTTTATCTATACTATTTAAAACCGCCGCTAACTGATTGATATTAGCTCTATTGGGAAATGGATATTCTCTTAAATTGCGCGCTAATCTCACCCGGCTGGCAATAACTACATCACTATCAGCAGCTGGCTGTAAATAGCTGATGGTATCATCAGTAAATAAATCATTTATTGCCATCATTTTCAGCTCCCTCCCGCAAATTTAGTTCTTTTTTCAAAGCTCTTATTTTATCACGATACTCCGCTGCTTTTTCATATTCTTCCTGCGCCACACATTCCTGCAAATTTTGATTAAGCCTACCGATTTCATGCTTTAATTCCAGCGTATTGCCACTGCGATGCGGTATTTTCCCCCGATGAACACTAGAACCATGTATTCTTCTCAGCAATGGTTCTAACTGATGCCGAAAAGTTTTATAGCAATCAGCACAACCTATTTTTCCCGTTTGTTCAAAATCACGATAGCTCATGCCACAGCTAGGACAAATAAGCTCTGTCTGACCAGCATTAGCTGACCGATTCTTATTAGCGCTGCTAAATATTCCTTTTAGAAAATCATCCATTGAAACATCACGCTGCGGTTTGGAGGCATTGACAAAATTGCCGTAAGCAGCAGCACATTTTTGACAAAGATTTTTTTCCACTCGTCCATCAGGACCAATTTGAACTATATGTACCGTAGCCTCGTTGCGACCACAATCATCACACAACATAAAACTGCCTTCTTTCTTTGTATACTTACCTTACTCTCATCCTTATATGCTAAGAAAAATTTTCTAACGTCAACAGCATTGATTTTAGTAAATGTACTCGTTCGGTCGGCGTTATACTCTCTGACTGAAAAACATTGCCCACTACTTGCATCATTAAAGCTGCCTCACGGGTAGTTATCATTTGATGCTGCAACAGATAATGCACCATGGACTGCACCATTGGCATTTCCGTATCTTGATTTATCTTTTCCAGCATATCCTGATAAACAACATTTTTCATTGGAACCTGTACTATCCGGATATAACCGCCAAGACCTCGCCGTGATTCCACAACAAACCCCTTATCCTGAGTAAACCGGGTTGATAAAACATAACTGATTTGTGACGGTGCACAGGAAATCTCATCCGCAATATCCGTTCGCCGCAGTTCTACCTTGCCATCCTGCTGCGCCGCTAATTGTCGTAAAATATAAGCCTCTATTAAATCAGCAATATTACTCATTATAATCACCCTCTATATATTGACTATTTGACTTTTACCTTATTATAGCGCAATTACTTAAAATTTACCATACCAAACTAATTTGTTACACAATAATAGGAGTCACCTCTTTTTACGATGACTCCTATTACTTACTTTATTATCCACAAAGTGTAAATTGCTTAATAATTTTCAGCATGTATTTCAAAGTAGCTTTGCGGATGATTGCAGACGGGACATACTTTTGGTGCCTTAGTCCCTACTATAATATGACCGCAGTTACGGCATTCCCAGACTTTTACTGCGCTTTTTTCAAATACCTGCTCCGTTTCAATATTCTTTAAAAGAGCCCGATATCTCTCCTCATGATGTTTTTCAATTTCCGCAACAGCCCTGAATTTAGCGGCTAATTCCAAGAATCCTTCTTCTTCAGCTGTCTTGGCAAAGCCGTCATACATATCAGTCCATTCGTAATTTTCACCATCAGCAGCCGCTGCTAAATTAGCTTTAGTATCACCAATACCAGCCAATTCTTTAAACCACATTTTAGCATGCTCTTTTTCATTGTCAGCTGTTTTTAAAAATAAAGCTGACATCTGTTCATAGCCTTCTTTTTTCGCCACTGAAGCAAAATAAGTATACTTATTCCTTGCTTGTGACTCACCAGCAAACGCCTCTTGTAAATTTTTCTCAGTCTGAGTGCCCGCATACTTACTATTAGCCATTATCAATCCCTCCTATAATATACTAATACACTAAGTTTCTCTTATTAATTATATTATAGCGTTCTAATTAAATTTTCGCCATAACTTTCCGTTTTTTTTCAGCTGATACTTTATTGCAAAGCTTCTTTTAGTATATTCATATTTTTTTTCATGGCACTTATATAGGCATCCATCGCTTCTAAGTTAGCCTCACCGGTTACTACTGGATCAAGCTGATAGATTTTAGCGCCAGTTTCTTTCGCTATAGTTTCCGCTGCTGCTGGTGAATATTGCGGTTCAGTAAATAATACTTTGACTGGCAAAGTATTCACTTTAGCTATTGTAGTCTCCAGTTCCTGTGGCGTCGGTTCAGTGCCTGGTTCACGCTCGATTACGCTAACAATATTAAGCTTAAATTCCTTGGCTAAATACGGAAAGGCTTCATGGAAAGTCACTATATCTTTATGTGGCAAATCATCAAGTTCTTCATGCATTTCTTTTTTTAACTTTTCCAGCTTCATACAATAATCCAGCGCATTTTTACGATAGGCATCTTTATGGGCTGGATCAGCTTCGCAAAGAGCTGCCGTAATCGCCTTGACCTGGGCAATAGAATAAGTTACTGACATCCAAACATGCGGATTATCTTCATCACCATCTTTTATAAAATTAATGTCCTTATAGTTAGAAGCTTCCACTACCTTCATATTTTTGTTTTGCTTGGTTGCCTTGTCAAGGAAGTTTTCCATCCCCGCACCATTAGCGACAAAAACATCAGCCTGCTCTAGTGTTTTCATATCCTCAGTAGTCAATTGATAATCATGCAAACAGCCGGTCTGCGGTTTAGTCATATTGATTACTTTTACTCCCTCAACATCTTTGGTAATATTGATAACATCAATATACATTGGATAAAAGGAAGTAACTATCGTAAAATCTTTTTTTTCAGCCTGCTTGCTGTCACAACCTAGCGCCATAAAACACATAATGACTAATAACAGCAACGATATTAGCTTCTTCATAATAACACCTCCATACAATAGCTAGATTTTACTTGATAATAATTCTAAAGTCAACAGCTATATTTAGCCATAAAATATCGACCCTCAAAAGTCAGGTTTTTAGTCTAACTTTTGAGGGTCGGTACAAAAAAGGTGTCCTTTTTATTTTAACAAACGCTATTAGCCAATGATTACCAGTGATTCATGTGCTTTTACGCTCTGACCAGCGGCAACATTGAACGTTTTAACCGTGCCATCAGCATCAGCAGCAATTTCATTCTGCATCTTCATTGCTTCCAAAATCAGCAGCGTATCGCCAGCTTTTACTGCCTGACCTTCAGCAGCTACCAGTTTTACAATTTTGCCTGGCATCGGCGCATCTATCGAATGTTCACCTGCGCCAGCAGCAACAGCTGCTTTTTTCGGAGCAGCCTGCGGAGCTGGAGCTGCTTTCGGTGCCGGTGCTGCCGGAGCCTTCGGAGCTGCTTTTGGTGCGGCAGCAGCCTGAGCTTTGACTTCTTCTACCTCTACTTCATAAGCAGTACCATTTACAGTAATATTGAATTTTTTCATGAAAATTTCCTCCAAATTATAAATTCATTTAAGAATCAAAGCTGACGAGCCATCCCGCCACGAGCAGCCATAACCCAAGCATCACTGCGCTTTATACGCAGTGCCACTACCTTGTTTGCTGTCATCATCTGCACAGCAGCCGTAATCGCTGCTACTACTTCCGGCGAAACATTTTTGACTTCTGTCTTCATAATATCGCCCCCGATTAAAGCGGAATATTACCATGCTTTTTAGCTGGTCCCATTTCACGTTTGCTAGCCAAAGCATTAAATGCTGTAATAACTAATGGACGTGTCTCTTTTGGCTCAATAACCATATCAACATAACCACGCTCAGCAGCTACATAAGGCGTAGCGAAGTCATCAATATATTCCTGGGTCTTGGCTTCCTTATCTGGATCCTTACGGAAGATAATATTAGCTGCACCAGCTGGTCCCATTACAGCGATTTCAGCCGTTGGCCATGCCATAACTTGATCAGCACCAAGCTCACGGCAGCACATAGCAATATACGAACCGCCATACGCTTTACGCGTAATAACCGTAACCTTTGGCACCGTTGCCTCACTATAAGCATAAAGCATCTTCGCACCATGACGAATGATACCATTATGCTCCTGATCTACACCTGGCAAGAATCCCGGTACATCAACCAAAGTCAAAAGCGGAATATTAAACGCATCGCAGAAGCGGACAAAACGAGCAGCCTTATCCGATGCATCAACATCAAGGCAGCCAGCCATATTGTTAGGCTGATTAGCTACAATACCTACTGACCGTCCATCGAGACGAGCATAGCCAATAATTACATTCTGCGCATAAAGCTCCTGCACTTCAAAAAACTGACCATCATCGACAATTGAAGCGATAACATCTTTCATGTTATACGGCATATTCGGATTATCCGGAATAATGCTGTTCAGTGCTTCATCCTGACGATTTGGATCATCGGTTGGTTCCACTGCTGGTGCGTCTTCCATATTGTTGCTCGGAAGATAAGATAAAAGCTCACGAATCTTTGCTATACACTCTTCTTCATTTTCACAAGCAAAATGTGCAACGCCTGATTTCTGATTCTGCGCTACCGCACCGCCGAGTTCTTCCGCGGTTACTTCCTCAGCTGTTACTGATTTAATAACTGCTGGTCCCGTAATGAACATCTGACTGGTATTCTTTACCATAAAGATAAAATCTGTAATAGCTGGACTATAAACTGCACCACCAGCGCAAGGTCCCATAATAACCGAAATCTGCGGTATTACCCCCGATGATGCCGTATTGCGATAGAAAATACCACCAAAGCCTGAAAGAGCATCGACTGCTTCCTGAATACGAGCTCCACCCGAGTCATTGATACCAATGCACGGTGCACCCATCTTCAAAGCCAGATCCTGCACCTTCCAAATCTTATGGGCATGTTTTTCCCCCAAAGAACCACCGGATACCGTGAAGTCCTGTGCATAAGCATAGATAAGACGACCATCTACCGTACCATAACCAGTTACGATACCATCAGCCGGCATTTCTTTTTTGCCCATGCCAAAATTAGTACAACGATGCTTCATAAACATATCAAGCTCAACAAATGAACCATCATCAAACAGCAGCTCTAAGCGCTCACGCGCCGTAAGCTTGCCTTTTTCATGCTGTTTATCAATGCGAGCTTGACCACCGCCTAAGCGAATGTGCTCTTTTTTAGCATTCATCAAATCAATTTTTTCTTGAACTGTAGCCATTATATACCTCCTAAATCACGCGTTTTTGGAAATACATATTCGTGACATATTTCGCATACTCTGCATGTTCTATTTTGCACTATTCCCGCAAAAAAAGCAAGCAAAATTTATTACCTGGTAATAAATTTGCTAATATCAGCATAAATTAATCGCGTTGGCAAAGTTCAAGCAAAACACCGTGCGATGCTTTCGGATGAACAAAAGCAATCTTGGCACCTCCAGCACCAAGGCGCGGTTTTTCATCAATCAGGCGAACGCCTTTTTCTTTTAATTCAGCTAAAGCTGCTTCCAGATCATCAACTCTTAAAGCAATATGCTGAATACCGCCGCGGCCATTGTTTTTTTCGATAAATTTAGCAATGGGTGATGTTTCATCAGTTGCAGCCAAAAGCTCAATTTCACTGCCATTAGGAGTTGGGAAAAATCCGGTCGTTACTTTTTGCTCAGCTACGGTTTCTTCACCATTAGCCGGCAAGCCTAAAGCTTCGCCCCAGAAGGAACCTGTTTCCTTTAAATCACTTACTGCGATACCAACATGATCTACACCTAAAATCTTAAACATTTTGCCTTTCCTCCTATTTATTGAGCATTTCCTGCATAATCGAACCAACCACAGTATATGGATCAGTATCACGGCTCTTTATTTGTTCAACATAATTATCCAAACGGCCACTAGCAACAATCTTCTCTTTAATATAATTACCTATATTGCTATTTAAAATATCAAGCATTTCATCGCGCGTACGCTTCGTCCGTCGTTCCGCCAGCTTGCCGTTATCTTCGATATAGCTGCGATGCTTTTCAACTGTCACCATCAAATCCTTGATACCTTCATCCTGACTAGCTATAACTTTGGTTATTGGCGGACGCCAATCCGTCATAAAACTATCTAAGTCGAGCATCATATTGATTTCCCGAACCAGTTTATCAGCACCATCCAAGTCTGATTTATTGATACAATAAAGATCGCCTATCTCCAAAATACCAGCTTTTATGGCTTGAATATCATCACCCATTCCCGGTATCAGCACTACCATCGTAGTATCAGCTGCTTTTACTATATCAACTTCAGATTGACCAACACCTACGGTCTCAACGATAATTATATCCTTGCCAAAAGCATCCATAACCTTTACCGCATCAGCTGTTTTATGCGATAAACCACCCAAGCTGCCACGAGTCCCCATACTGCGGATAAACACACCTTTATCGAGTGTCAGTGAATTCATACGAATTCTATCGCCTAGTATCGCTCCGCCAGTAAAAGGACTAGTTGGATCGACGGCTATAATACCAACAGTCTTGCCTTGCTGCCGATATTCATAGGCAATCCTATTGGTCAAGGTACTTTTGCCAGCTCCTGGCGGTCCAGTTATCCCTAATACATAAGCATGACCTGTATGCGGATAAATTTTTTTCATAATCTCGACCGCATCATCATATTCATTTTCTATCGCTGTAATAGCCCGCGACAGGGCCAGCCGGTTTCCCTTTAACAATTCTTCAGCAATATCCAAAATGCCACCACCTTTCGGCAGTTTATAAACTTATCGTAAACATAATCAAGTTAATAAGTTCACAATAAATTCTAAAATAATAGTGTCGGAATGGAGCCACGAGACTCCACTACCAACACTAAACTGCTTAATTATATTTTAACGTGTTCTTTAATGAAATTTACTACTTCGCCCGTCGGCGTGCCAGGCGTAAATACAGCAGCTACACCAGCTTCTTTAAGTGCTGGTATATCCGTCTCAGGGATAACACCGCCACCGATAATTAGTACATCATTCATTCCCTCAGCGCGAACTAGATCCACTACTTTTGGAAAAAGATGACCATGAGCTCCTGAAAGTATACTCATCGCAACTACATTGACGTCTTCCTGCAATGCAGCTTCAGCTATTTGCTCCGGTGTCTGACGAAGTCCAGTATATATTACCTCAAAGCCAGCATCACGCAAAGCACGTGCTACTACTTTAGCACCACGATCATGACCATCAAGTCCTGGTTTTGCTACTAATACTCTGATTTTCTTTTCCATTTTATTTTCCTCCAACTATGCTGTCAGTAATTTTACTCTAGCTTATTACAGGCTGACGTGAGCAACATATTCGCCGAATACTTCCCGCATTACATTACAAATCTCACCTAAGGTTGCATAGGTTTTTACAGCTGCCAAAATATGCGGCATGAGGTTTTCATTTTCATCCTGACATGCTTTTTTAAGATCAGCTAACGCTTTCTTTACAGCTTCATTATCACGTTTAGCCTTCATAGCCTCAACTTTGGCTTTCTGACGTTCGCCAACAGCCTCATCTACTTTCAGCAAATCTTTTGGAGGTTCTTCATTTTCCATTTGGAATTTATTAACACCGACGATAGTGCGAGCACCAGATTCGACATCCATCTGCCATTTGTAAGCTGAATCCTGAATTTCCTTCTGAATATAACCTTTTTCAATGGCAGCAACGGCGCCACCCATATCATCAATCTTCTTGATATATTCCCAAGCTTCAGCCTCAATTTTATTGGTCATAGCTTCTACATAGTACGAACCAGCTAATGGATCGATTACATCAGCCAAACCGCTTTCGTAAGCAACTATCTGCTGTGTACGCAAAGCTATCGTTACTGACTCCTGCGTTGGAAGAGCCAAAGCCTCATCACGCGAATTGGTATGCAGTGACTGCGTGCCGCCCATGACCGCAGCTGCTGTCTGCAAAGCAACACGAACAATATTGTTGTTTGGCTGCTGAGCTGTGAGCATGGAGCCAGCAGTTTGTGTATGGAAACGCAGCTTCATGGATTTATCCTTTTCCGCATGGAAGCGCTCTTTCATAACTTTTGCCCAAATACGGCGAGATGCGCGGAACTTAGCTACTTCTTCCAAAACATTATTATGCGCATTCCAGAAGAATGACAGCCGCCCAGCAAAATCATCAATATGCAAACCAGCCTTGATAGCTGCTTCACAGTAGGCAATACCATCAGCAATCGTAAAAGCGATTTCCTGCGAAGCCGTCGAACCAGCTTCACGAATATGATAACCCGAAATAGAGATAGTATTCCATTTAGGTACATTCTTTGAGCAATATTCAAAGATATTCGTAATAAGACGCATTGATGGACGGGGCGGGAAAATATAAGTGCCACGCGCAGCATATTCTTTCAGAATATCATTTTGAATAGTACCACGCAGCTGATCAGCCGGTACGCCCTGTTTTTCTGCTACTGCTATATACATGGCCAAAAGAACTGATGCTGGTGCATTAATGGTCATGGATGTTGAAACCTTGCCCAAATCAATCTTATCAAACAAAGTCTCCATATCTGCCAGTGAATCAATAGCAACGCCAACCTTGCCTACTTCACCTTCCGATATTGGATCGGTCGAATCATAACCAATCTGCGTTGGCAGGTCAAAGGCACAGGAAAGCCCCGTTGCACCATTTTCTATCAGCATCCGATAACGCTTGTTTGATTCCTCAGCCGTAGAAAAGCCTGCATACATACGCATCGTCCAAAAACGGCCACGATACATTGTCGGCTGTACACCACGGGTATAAGGATAAACACCTGGGAAGCTTATTTCATCAGCGTAATCAGTTTTCTTGATATCAAGTGGCGTATACAGACGCTGCTCCGGTAAATGCTCACGCTCAGGAAAACGCGCAATAGCTTTTTCTACGCTTGCTTGATACTTAGCCAGCTCGGCCTGGATTTTCTCGTGTTCAGTGCTCATAGGAAAATTCCTCCTGATTCATTCAGTAAAAAATATTTATATTTATCTATTTAATTTTAATTGACCTTTATTTTGCCATACTGCCATTTTCAAGGAAACGCTCATGGAAAGAAAGTGCCTCACTTAAAATATGTGGCGTATTGGCATGTTTAGTCATTTCATCAGCTCGTTTAAAATAATCAAGCAGTATTGGACGATAATCCGGATGGGCACAATTATTGATTATTTCCAAAGCCCGCTCACGCGCAGCCTTGCCGCGTAAATCAGCTACCCCCTGCTCCGTGATGATGATGTCAACATCATGATCTGTATGATCTATATGCGAACACATCGGCACAATCGCTGATATCTTGCCTTCTTTAGCTATCGATGGCGTATAGAAAATAGTCAGATAAGCATTGCGGGCAAAATCACCGCTGCCACCAATACCATTCATCATCTTAGTGCCAGTAATATGCGTCGAATTAACATTGCCGTAGATATCAACTTCAATAGCGGTATTCATGGCAATTACCCCTAACCGATGAACGACTTCCGGACTATTAGATATTTCCTCTGGACGCAGCAACAAATATTTCTTATACTTAGCTACATCCTTATAGAACCGTGCCATTCCCTCTGGTGACGGGCTAAAAGCTGTTCCCGAAGCAAAGTTAAGCTTGCCAGCGTCGATTAAATCCAGCATACCATCTTGAATAACTTCCGTGTAAACCGTTAAATCACTAAGATCCGAATCAACAAAGCCAGCAATAACTGCATTAGCTACATTGCCAACACCTGACTGCAATGGAAGCAGATTCTTCGGCATCCGGCCGGCTTTAATTTCAGCCTTGAGGAAATCCAAAGTATATTGACTCATTTTCTTCGAATCATCATCTATTGCTTTCAATGAACGCGTATGATCCGGTATATCACATGGTACAATATATTTTATTTTTTCCGGTGTGCAGGGAATATAGGTTGTACCGACTCTGTCACTTGCCTTTACGATTGGAATGGGCAATCTATTAGGAGGATCCATTGGTATATATACATCATGCATACCTTCAAGATCTAACGGCTGGGTAGTATTAATTTCTACGATAACTACATCCGCACTTTGCACATACGATGCTGCATTGCCTAATGAAGTTGTCGGTATAATATTTCCTTCTTCGGTTATGGCACAGGCCTCTACCAAAGCAACATCTATATCGCCTAAATAGCCACAGCGACTGAGCTGAGCTGATTCTGACAGATGCAGATCCAGATAATAAACCGAACCATCATTTATTTCACTGCGCAATACCTTATCAGTCTGATATGGCAAACGCTTTTTTATGCCATGAACTTGCGCTAACGCATCATCCAGCTCAGGTCCTGTTGAAGCACCGGTCCACAAATTAATCGTAAATGGATCTTTTTTCATGCGCTCAGCTAAAGCTAACGGTACAGCTTTAGGATAACAGGATGCCGTAAAACCGCTAGTTGCAACATTCATTCCCGGTTTAAAATAAGCTGCTGCTTCTTCAGCTGTTACAATTTTAGCTTGCAAAGCCTTATTACGTACGCGGTCGACAATATCTATCATGGAAAAACCTCCCTCATAACTGTCATTCAGTTCCGACAGCATTTTATACAACTGTACAATCATCTATCGTCTTTTGAAGTCATTGCTACGATTTAATCGTGACCGTGGAAGTATAACAAACGGTTATCGTTACGATTATTTATAATCATAGACTATTGTTTCATTAATAAACAATTATACTCTATGACTTAGGATAGCACGAAATAAAACCCTCGTCAAGTCAGACTTGACAAGGGTTTAAGTGATTTTAACAATGATTTTTTCAAGCAAAAATCATAGCCAAACAGTCAATTATTAATTAAATTTTTCGCTCATTTTCTAGTGATATGATACGACAAACTACTAAGACCAATCGATAAATCTTCATTCACTATATGCATTGCTTCCGGCACTTCCATTTTTATTGGCGCAAAATTCCAAATACCTTTTACACCAGCCGCGACTAATTTATCTGCAACCCCCTGAGCAAAAGCTGACGGTACGGCAATAATACCTATATGAATATTTCGCTCATGAACAATCTGTTGTAAATTGCGAATATCTTCTACCTTTACATGATTTACGGTAGTACCTATCACATTAGGGTCCTGATCAAAAAGAGCCACCAAATTAAAGCCCAGAGTAACAAAGTTATGAAAATTAGCCAAAGCAGCGCCTAAATGACCAATGCCAATGATAGCAATATTCCAATGATTATTCAGCCCTAATATGACTCCAACATTTCGCTTCAGCTCATTTACATAATAGCCAACGCCCTTTTTGCCAAATTGACCAAATGAAGCTAGATCCTTGCGAATCTGTTCCGGAGTAATTCCCAAACGCCTGCCTAGTTCATCTGATGATATTATGTCGATGCCTTCATCCTGAGCCATCCGCAAGGTTCGAAAATATAAGGGCAAGCGATCAATAGTTGCCTTGGAAATATTAGTCTGTCCTTTCATTGTCTTGCCTTTCTTCGTCGTTAAACCGTGTCAAAGCCCCTACTATACCAGCTAACATCCATAAAAACATCGATGATGGTATATTAAACAGCAAGTCATCAGTAAAGCCATTTAGTGCTATTGAGAGCACCGCCAAGCTAATTCCTAATGACATTCCATTCAGCAGCCTATAGTCAGGCCAGGTTAAAAACTCTCGCCAAACGGAAAGCTTGACTTTTAAACGCTTAAAATCATTATCTATTTGTTGCAGCTCAGCATCAGCAGCAGCTTCTTTTTTTAAAACAAACGGACTCTGCTCATTTGTTTTGTCAGCAGCTTCTGCTAAAAAATTTTGCCGGCCAGCCTGCCACATAGTACCAAAAAAGAACCAGAAAAAGGTTATCGCTCCTGGAATACCTATCTCGGCCGCATAATTTAAATAAAGATTATGCGCATGAACAATCATTATATCGGCACCCTGTAAATAAAAATCATATTCAGGGTACACCATCCAGTATGCTCCCCAGCCGATGCCAAGCAATGGATGATCCTGTATCATCGCAATGGTACTTTCCCAAAAAGCCAGCCGCATTTCAGCAGATGTATCTACCTTGGTAAATATTGATGTCAAGCGTTCATACAGAATCGGATCCGCTAGCAGCAGCCCTCCGCCTATCACTATACAAGCTATAAGCACCCGCCAATCCTTAATCATGCCATAACCAGCAAAAATAATTGCTATTACCAGGCACGCACCACGGGCATACGTCATAGCCAGGCAGGCAGCCATTGCTAACATTATTCCGCCCAATATGATTCTTTGATTTTTAGTTTCAGCTTTTACCAACAAACCAAATCCTAAACAAATCATAGCATCAAGATAACCTGCTAAAATATTTGGATTCTCCCATGTAGAAAAAACTCTTTTGCGAAGCTCTGGAAACGCTTCACCGTCAACCCATTTCATAGCACTTATGTCAATGCCAAACATAAACTGATAAAAACCATACAGTAAAACAATTATACAAGCTGATCCTAATGCTAAAAGCAGCTGTTTAACCTCTCTTTTCTCCCGCAGATTTTGTCCAATCAGCAAATAAGTCAAGACATATACACCAACTAGATTATACCAGTTATAAAAGCTAAATCCTCTATCGGGGGAGGATAATATAGATAGTGCACTTATTACTACAAACAGCAAAGCTGGTGTATCCAAAGGTAAATGACGAAACTTAAACTCTTTATCTAGTTTAAACCGCACTAAAGTCAGCAACACACCAGCCAGCATGGCTATAGTAGCCCCTGCTGGCCATAATGCCACTAAAAAAACTTCAGCTAAGACAGCATACCACGTCCATTTTTTCAGTCGTTTTTGCCAATTTTGGCGTGTCACCTCACGCCTACGGCGAAAGAACTCTTTTTGCTCAGCTTTCTGTGCCATATCCGTAGTTGACATGAATAATCAATCCTCCCGCTTTAAAAGCAATTGGCGCACACCACCTACTAAGTATAGCGAACCGGCCATTATTAAAAGCTTCTCTCCTTTGGCTAGTTCCATAGCCCGTTTCAAGGCAGCCTTATTATCAGCTATCGCTTCAACCTTATCAGTATAAGCTCGTACCTTGTCAGCTAAAATATCCGCTGATGAAGCCCGCGTTGAATGGGGAACGGTAACGACAACGACATCACTTGGTCTAAGCAAAATACTTAACATGCTATCGATATCTTTATCTTTGAGGATTCCCAACAAAAAAACTCTTGGCTGATCCTTAAAATACTCATCAAGACTGCCCCGTAAAACCTTCATACCAGCTGGATTATGCGCACCATCAATCAGCACCGTCTGCCCAGCAACATCAATTCGTTCAAATCTAGCTGGCCAAGTAACGAGTTCTAAAGCCTCCCGAATAGTCTTTTCATTTACTCGTTCATCAATATTATGTATGAGCTGGGCAGCCATAACCGCTAGTGAACTATTTTCTACTTGATGCAATCCTAAAAGATGCAATTTATAAGGTTCCTTCATTACTCCTAGCAATTCAGAATTAAAATCTATTTGCTGAAAATGACTATCGCTTTTTACAAACTGCGCCTTAAAGTCTTCACCCGCAACGAAAATATCCGCATTTTTAGCTTCAGCAGTCTGTCGAATAATAGCTAGTGGCTCCCCTGTTGCCGCGGTAACTACCGGAACCCCATCTTTTATTATACCAGCTTTATGTTTAGCAATACCAGCCAAGGTTCCGCCACAACGATCAGCGTGTTCCATAGTAACATTGGTTATTACTGACACCTCTGGCGTAATGACATTGGTCGAATCCAAAAGACCGCCAAGACCCACTTCAATAACCGCATATTCAACCTTGCGCAAAGCAAAGTAATAAAAGGCCATCGCTGTTAAAACTTCAAATTGCGTCGGACATTCATCGCCTTCAGCTAGCATTTGGTCAATCGCAGCTTTTACTGCTAATAAACAATCCGCAAAAGCCTGCTCGCTTATTGGCTGACCATCTACTTGTATTCTTTCAGTATATGATACTAAATGTGGTGAGCTGTAAAAGCCCGTATGTAACCCTGAACGAATTAATATCCCCGTAAGCATCACCGACACTGAGCCTTTACCATTGCTGCCAGTCACATGAATCGTCCGATATTGATTTTGGGGCAATTTTAAAAGCTCTAACAGCCTTTCGATACGACTAAGCCCCAACTTGATGCCAAATATATTCAGTCCTTCAAGGTAAGCTAAAGCTTCCTGATAATTCATGCTTGTCGCTCCTATCAAATTTTAGCAAGATCGCTAATGCGCCCTTCTACTGATTTTTTCTTTTCTTCATAATCAGCTAATTTGGCTTTTTCACCAGCTACGACCTGTTCTGGAGCTTTTTTGAGGAAACCTTCGTTATTTAATTTGCCATTTAAGCGCTTAATTTCTTTTTCCAGCTTCTCAAGCTCTTTACTCAGACGGGCTGTTTCTTTTTCTACATCAATAAGACCTTTAAGGGGCAGATATATTTCTACACCATTTACTACTCCAGTCATAGCATTTTCTGGCTTAGCAGCATCACTAGCTAAAATAGTTACTGGTTCAGCCGCAGCTAATTTGTCTAGATAGCTTTCATTTTCAGCAAATACTGTCTGTAATTTTTCTTCCTTAAAGCTTAAGATAACTTCACTCTTTTTGCTTGGAGCAGCACCAACTTCAGCTCGCATATTGCGAACAGATTTAATTGTTTCCATGATAGCCGTCATGCTAGCTTCGATTTCGTCATCAATAGCTGCGCTGTCGGCTTTTGGCCACTGCGAAATCATGATGCTTTTAACAGCTTCATCATGCGGAACTTTTTGCCAAATTTCTTCTGTCAGGAATGGCATAAACGGATGCAGCAATCTAAGCGTACCATCAAGCACCTGCGACAGTACCCAAAGCGCGGTATTTCTAGCTCGTGCATTTTCTTTATCATAAAGGCGTGCCTTAGTTAGCTCGATATACCAGTCACAGAATTCATTCCAAATAAATTCGTAAATCATCCGTGCTGCTTCACCAAGTTCAAATTTATCAATATTATTGGTAACATCACGCACCGTGCGAGCATAACGCGAAAGTATCCATCTATCAGCTAACGTAAAATCAGCAGCTTCTGGCTGGAAATCATTAGCAAAGCCTTCCTCAATATTCATCAGCATATAGCGGGAGGCATTCCAAATCTTATTGGCAAAATTGCGGGCTGATTCAACGCGTTCCCAATAAAAACGCATATCATTACCTGGTGTATTGCCGGTGATAAGCATAAACCGCAAGGTATCAGCACCGTATTTTTCTACTACTTCTACTGGATCGATACCATTACCAAGCGACTTGGACATCTTACGACCCTGACTATCTCTAACCAGACCGTGAATGAATACATGCCGGAAAGGAATATCCTTGCCAAATTCCAAGCCCATCATAACCATACGAGCTACCCAGAAGAATATGATATCATAACCCGTTACGAGCGTAGCAGTCGGATAAAATTGCTTTAACTCTTCCGTCTGCTCTGGCCAGCCCATCGTTTCAAATGGCCACAGTCCTGATGAAAACCAAGTATCTAATACATCTTCATCCTGATGAATATGTTTGCTGCCACAATGCGGACAAGTCTCAAGATCCGTTCTTGAGACACTGGTCTTGCCGCAGTCATCGCAATACCAAGCTGGTATACGATGTCCCCACCACAGCTGCCGTGAAATACACCAGTCACGAATATTATCGAGCCACTGAATATAAGTCTTGGTAAATCTTTCCGGTACAAACTGAATCCGGCCATCCTTTACAGCTTCAATTGCTGGTTTAGCTAATGATTCCATTTTGACAAACCACTGCTTAGAAACTAATGGCTCAATGGTACTATGACAGCGGGAACAATGACCGACAGCATGCTCATGCTCTTCAACCGACACCAGTACACCAAGCTCATCAAGCTCTTTTACCAATGCCTTACGACATTCATAGCGATCCATGCCCTTATATTTGCCAGCACCTTCACCCATGGTACCATTGTTCTCAATGACCTTAATCTGCTCTAAATTATGACGCAACCCCATCTCAAAGTCGTTTGGATCATGCGCCGGAGTAACCTTTACGGCACCTGTACCAAAATTTTTATCAACATATTCATCAGCAAATAAAGGTATCCGACGATTTACTATCGGCAAAATCAGCGTTTTACCGACCAAATCCTTATAACGTTCATCGTCTGGATGCACTGCTACACCAGTATCACCAAACATCGTCTCCGGACGCGTCGTTGCAATTTCAACGTATTTAGCCGTTCCTTCCACTTGATAACGCAAATGCCACAGATGACCATTTTCATTTTCATGCTCGACTTCAATATCTGAAATAGCCGTGTTACAACGCGGGCACCAGTTGGTAATACGCGTTCCCTGATAGATAAGTCCTTTTTCATACAAACTAACAAAAACTTCCCGTACGGCCTTGGAGCAGCCTTCATCCATCGTAAAACGCTGCCGATCCCAATCGCAGGAAGAACCAAGTGTACGCAGCTGATACATTATGCGATTGCCAAATTTTTCCTTCCAATCCCAGACCCGTTCCAAAAATTTATCACGACCAAGATCATAACGCGTCTTGCCTTCCTCACGCAAAGCACCTTCAACCTTTGCCTGTGTAGCAATACCAGCATGGTCACAGCCAGGAATCCATACTGTATTAAAACCTTGCATACGATGATAGCGAATCAATATATCCTGTAACGTATTATCCAGCGCATGTCCCATGTGAAGCTGACCCGTAACATTTGGTGGCGGTATAACCATGCTATACGGTTTCTTGTTTTTATCTACTTCCTCATGGAAAAATTTATTTTCTTCCCAAAATTTATACCATTTTTTTTCAAATGATTGCGGATCATATACCTTAGGTATATTGCCCTGTTCTTGATTTTCAGCCATGTTAATCCTCCTAAATTATCAGCAATATAAAAAGCGCCCCGTCCAAAAGGACGAAAGCGCTTGCTTTCGTGGTACCACCAATCTTCTCGCTAAAAAGCGACTCCAAACTTTAACGCAGCTATACGTTTTAACTTACTAAGTTTCAGTTAAAAAGCTCCGAAGCTACCTTCCATAATCTGCCACCAAGACTTGCACCTACCGTCTTTTCGCTAACGTGACCCAATCATGTACTCCTCTCCATCATCGCATCTATCTACAATAAGATTATGGCGCTATTCTACCATAGTTCAGTAGTAAATGCAACTTTACTATTCATTTTAGCCGTACAAACCGCTTCCATAAATAAAATCCTATGCCAAAAATCAATGGTCCTATTAGCAAAAACACAGCCTTTATGCCAAAACTTGTGCTGATAATACTTCCCAAAAGCGGTCCTAACATTGAACCGGTCTGATTAGCCGTAGTCGCAATTCCAAATACTCGTCCGCGAAAATCCGCTGACGTTTCATTGACCAGAGTCGCACTGATAGCCGGATTAGCTCCAACAAAAAATAAGCCGAACAAAAATTGCAATATGCCAAAGGACAACAGACTATCCGCAAAGAACTGCCCTAGTATGCAAATTCCGCCTCCCATAAAGGCTAGAGCTATTACTAAGAAATACCCCTTACGCTGACCAAACGTCCCCCAGGCAGTAGTAGATAAAATGCCTGCTATACCACCAAGACTGAAAATTATCCCTGAATGAAGTGCTACACTATCAAATGAATGCTGCAATTGGGCTACGTATAAGCTTATAACCGGTTGTAACACCATATTAGTTAAGCATACCATGAGTCCTAAACTAAGCATTAACAATACTATCCGATTGCTCATCGCATAGCGAAAATCATCAATAATTGATGTATGAGCTTCTTTAGCCTCTTGGCTGTTATCATTTGTCTCATCAACAAAGATAATTACCAGCAAAACAACTAAAAATAAAAATGTTGCCGCAACAAAAAACGACATCCTCATACCAACAATTTCGGAAATAATACCGCCAATTAAAGGTCCTAACACCGTGCCTATAATCTGCCCGGTTTGAACAACGCCTAAAGCATACCCCATCTGCCTCTTGGGCGCCAGTGAAGATGCTATCGAAAGGGCTGCGGGGAAAAAACCATTAGCAAACCCTTGCACGGCTCTTACTCCTAAAAGCTCCCAGGGCGAAGTTACCAAACCACCTAAAAAATACGCCACGGTAAGACCAATAGCCGCTCTTACTGCCATGCGCTTTTTCCCGTATTCATCGGCAAATTTTCCCCAAACAGGTGCCATAACAGCTGCTATCAAAAAGGTTATGGAAAATACAGCTCCCGACCATATAGTAACTGCTTCAGCTGGTGTTCCCAAATCTAATAAATACAATGGTAAAAACGGAATAAGCATCGTATAACTTGCTGATGTTCCAATCATGGCAAATGCTAACAAAAAAGTATTTCTTTTCCAATTTGGACTGCCATTCATAAAATCACCTTTCCTTTTTTATAATAGCAATTTCAAGTTGAAATTTGACGTAATACACCATAATCAATTATAATGATACTTATATATGTAATAATATCATAATAATAAAGGAGCGAATGAGCTAATGAAAATTTTAGCCCGTCATCTGACCGCTGATTTGTTCAATTGTAAAAATAACAAATTAACGGATATTGATCTCATAAAATCAACTCTACAGGAACTGCTTGCAGAATTGCAGCTAACAATGATAAACTTTGCTGCCGAAAAAATAAATGATGATCAATTCGTATTAGTAGCCATTTTAAATCAAGGTCATATTACTATGCATGTCTATCCTGAGCTGAAATACGTTGCTATGGACATTTTTCTCTGTCAGGAAAATGCTGAACCGGACAAACTAGCTCAAAGCATACGGACTTTCTTTAAACCGGACAAAACCAAAACTACAGTTTTAAAACGAGGCAATTTTGGCAGTGCTAAGGATTTGAAACCTAAAGTCAAAACCAAGGTAGCACCTTTAAGACGTATTCATAACACAGGAGCTAAAGTTATACGTATTCTAGCTCACCGCAATCGTTACTAACAGAACGAGCTGTAAAACAAATTTTACAGCTCGTTTTATTTTACCTTTGCTTAAAACAAAAATGACCAGCCAAAACGACTAGTCATTATCAAACCAGCAACGCCCTATCCTCCCAGCCCGTCTCCAGACAAGTACTTTCGGC